>Ga0075163_10009544_pt1 | contig 12734 bp, 6 predicted proteins | sample JI1023141ADNA_FD_71478 | JGI IMG/M metagenome (GOLD analysis project Ga0075163, IMG submission 71478) | Wastewater effluent complex algal communities from Wisconsin, to seasonally profile nutrient transformation and Carbon sequestration -... | ecosystem: Engineered > WWTP > Effluent > Algae...
TTGCTCGCGAGTCTGCCCGCGCAGTACAAGGCTGGATCCCACGAACGCCAGTTCGAGGGGTAAGCGGTCCTCGACACCACCATCGCTCGCCTCCTTCGCGTACCCCTGTGCGAGCTGCAACAGCACGATGGCACAGAACGCTGGATTGAGAAGGTTCCTCTGCTCGATGGTCCGCTCCTGCCAAGCCGTCATGCTGGGCCACCGCTATCTGAAGCGCCGATGATCGCTCGAAGCCTTGCCTCGAATTCGGGATGCCAACCGACACGTAGCTCGTCAGCCAGCATGTGCAAGGAGCCGCGACAGACCCATGGCACGGTGACGCCAGCGCGAATGGGCAACATCACGTCTTCAGCCCACTTCAGGACGGCTCTACCTGCAGTCTGCATTGCATGCTCCCCCGGAGCCTCGCCGAGTTCGTCGAAGACCTGCTCGCGCTGCAACTGCCACTCCTCGCAGAGGCGGCGGTCGTACTTCTGCAGGTCAGCATCGAACAGCAGATCATCGCGGGTCCACGCAGACCGCTGGCGAAATGCGCGTAGGTAGCTCGTGATGGCATTCAGGATGCGGTGCTTGCTGTTGGTGACGAGCTCCACTTGTTTGTAGAAGGGGCGATCTGCGAACTCGGGCAATTGTTCGAGTACGACCATGAGAGCTTCGATCTCCTCGGATATCGGAAGCGAGTCAGGCTTCAAGGACTCCTGAATTTCTGAAAGTTGTGAATCGATCTCGGCTCTTGAGATGCCACGTCCGCCGTGGACCAACTCGTGAACGACGCGCCCAAACCACCAGCCCTCGACCAAGCTGACGGCTTGCTCTTGGTGGTGCAGCGACAAGTGGTACAGCTCGGCCTCGAGTTGGGCTCGAATCGCGTCGGCATCGGGCTGCGCGGGCACAACGTAGATACGAGCAAGAAGCTGCTCGCGTGCCTTCTCGTCGAGCGCGAGAAACGAGGCGAATGCGTCCTCCAGATCAACGTTCTGGGAAGTTGTCGCGGCATGCTTCAAGCGCTTGGCGGCCTCCGGGACGTCGCGTACGGCGCCCTCGACGCCCAGGACGGCGCAGGCAGTACCCTGCGAGGCTGCGGCCGTGGAAATGAGGATGCGGTATGCACTCGCGGGGACTTCACCGGACGCAAGCCCAACCATCCAGACGCGCAGGGTCTTCCAAAGCTCTGGGCTGAGGTCCGTCAGGTTCGCTGCCGCGGTGAGCGAGTGCTTGGTCTGCAGAACCGCGATGGGCTCGCCTGCCTTCGAGAAGCTCACGTCATCAAGCGTTTCCAGGCTGACGGAGAAGTCGGCAACTCGACTATGTCGAATCGCCCACACCAGTGCCACACGCACTTGGTAGAGGTACCCGACCATGGAACCTGCAGCACCGAACGATCCAACACTCTCCAGCATCGCTCCCCCCCCCTCGTCGCGGCCAGCGGCTGATCCCAGTCAGGCCCGGAAGATGTCCACCTTCGTCTCCAGGCACTTCCGCAGGTTCAGATCATGCGCACCCACCTCGAACCAACTGCCAGGCTTCTGGTAGTAGTCCAGGCCTCGCCCGATCTTGATGACCCAACCGTTGTCCAGCCGGATCTCCCGGTCGTGGATGTTGGGGTTCAGCTTCACGTCCAGCTCGACATCCTGCTCCAACAGGCTTTGCTTCAGCTCGTCAAGCTTCTCGGCCATCTCGGCCAGCGGTGTCTTGTCGTCGTGGCCGGTGATCAACGAGATCTTCTTGATCGTGCCGGCCTTCAGGACGGTCTCGCAGAACCGAACGAAGTTCTGGATCTGATGCTGAAGTCGGATGTACGGGTCCTCGATGACCACTGCCTTGGCGCCCTTCAGATACGGACCCATGATCGATTCGTAGCTGTACCCCGTGTCACCGTACAGGATCGTGAAGTGCTGCTCCTTCAGTTCGTCCTTGGCAGCAGCTGGCGGCACTACGACCGTGGCGGTGGCGGCTGGAGGCGGCGGTGCGTCGCTCGGCACCGATGGCGCAGCGGCCGGCGGCACTGATTCCTTTGCCTCGGCAACCGGCTGATCCTCTGCCATGCGCAACCGGCGACGGGCTGGTTCCTGGGTGGCAATTGCATCCTTCGACTCAGGGCAGAAGACCACCACCTCCTCGCCGGAGGTCTTGAAGTACGACAGACCGATGCGAGCAAACTCGTCGTCGGGCTTGCGCTTGTTCATCTGCTCCTTCACCCGGCGCCGGCATTCGACTGCGTAGGCCACGTACTCCTCGAACTCTTCGTCCGAAGGCGGCCCATGGGGATGCAGGATCTTCAGGAACGCGCAAACCGTCTTCTTGATGCCCTTCTCGTCTCGCCCCTCGATGGCCTTGCCCAGGCGAATTCGCTTGCCCACCTCCTCGTACCGGTTCGTGTGCTTGAACTGGTAGTGGAAGGCCTCCGCCAAGTAGTCGGTGATGAAACCGTAGTTGCTGGTCAGGAAAGAACTGCTGTTCTTGGGCATCTCCCAGCCGGGGATGTAGGCCGCGAAGCGGTCCATCACCGCCAGGTCCAGTTCTGGTGGCAGCGGCTGGAAGAGGTCGTGCTCGTGAGAGTTCACGACCTGCTGCACCGACACGTCGATGTTGCCGACGAAGCTCAGGCTGGCGTCGGCAATGACTTCGGCGCCACGGGAGAAGCGCCCGTTGGCCATGAAGTCCTTCATGATCTGGATCGTGTCGGGGTCGCGGACCTTGATGCCGCCCACCTCGTCGAACGCCACGGTGTCCCAGAAGCCGACCAACCCCACCTTGCGCCGGGCGTTGTTGTAGAAGAGGGTCGCCTTCGTCGCCTGCCCGCCAGAGATCAACGTGGCATACGGCGAGAACTCGCTGAAGAAGTACGACTTGCCCGTGCCCCGCGGGCCCAGCTCGATGTAGTTGTAGTTGGGTTCGACCAGTGCCGCCAGGCGAGCAATGAAGTGCATGCGCACGCGCGGTGACAGGGCATTGGGCTCAAGGCCCACCGACCGCAGGACAGCAGCCATCCACTCGTCCCGCGTGAACGCTGCCCGGCCTTCGGTGTAGCGATCAAAGTCGAATCGCGTCAGCTGGATCGGGCGAAGATCCTCGATCGAGAACGCATAGTCGTCGTCCTCGATGTCGTTGTGTGCCAGCGTGACTTCGGCCCAGATCCCACCTTCGAGCAAGCGGTCGTTGTCTCGATAGAACTTCTCTCCGATGGCGATGCGCTGGGAGTTGAAGTTTTCCAGCGACGCCCAATGCCGCTTCTCCTTCTCGACGTAGCGCACATGCACCTTGTCGATGAAGCGGTGCTTGCCCTTGGTGGCCACGCGCGACTGGGCTGCGTTGGCCTCGTCCGGGCGCACGTAGTTCTCTTGCAGCGAAGAGAGCACCGCCTCCATACCCGCATCCAGTTCGGCCTGGTCGTTGCTGGCACAGTACTTCGCCAGCAGGAACTCCAGGACGAAGGTGGGGACGTTGGTTCCCTTCTTGATGCGATGCAGCAGGTCCTTGCGCAGCACCTTGCCGTCGAAGGTGGTGTTCAGCTTTTGGTCCAGGGCGTCCATCTGGGCTACTCCGTGTAGTCGGTTTCGAGCGCCACGCTGTTGAACGCGACCAAAGTCGTGGGGTTCAAGGCCTTCACCGAGAACTTGCCTCGGAACTCTTCGTCCATCCGCAACGCGATCTGCTTGCGTTGCCCAGGCATCAGGGTGATGGTTCTCGTCGCCGGGTTGACATCACCGCCGGGGCGCGGCTCACCCACCACATTGCCCTTGGCGTCCTGCGCTTCAAGCAGGATCTCCACGCTGCTGTCCTGCATGAACATGTCTTCGCAGATCAGCATGACGTCGACCACCGGCAAGCGAGTGGTGATGCGCTTGGCGCCACCCTTGTAGTTCAGTTCCACCTTCACCGCGACACGCTCAGCCTGCGTTGCGGTATCGAGCCGCGCCACGAGCACCGGCACTACGGCCTCGGCCAGCGATGCGCCACCGTGGAAGTACAGATGCCCTGACCGGTACGGCGCCATGCTGCGCGGCATGGCGATCTGCTGAAAGTCGCCCCGCACGCCGACCTTGGCTGCGCCGAGCACCAGACTGTGCCCATCGCTACTACCATTGCCCAGCATGATGCGGTCGTGCGCATTGACCGTCCAGTTTCCCTGGGGCTTGATGCACACGTCACCGGCCTCGGCCTGGGCGTTCAGGAAGAAGCCGTGGTCGGTGACGATCACCGCCTCCTTGAAGCCCAACCCGCGAAGCTTGTGCACCGCCACGCGAATCAGCTTCAAGGTCCCCGGAATCAGCCCCAGCGTGGTTTCGGGGTTGTTCTCGAGCTGGCTGTCGATCTCGGTCGACCGCAGCACCAGCAGGTCAACCGTTTCGGCCAACTTCGGCTTGCCCCGGACGAAGTCGTTCAGCGGCATCTCGGCGAACCGATCGCCGTAGCGCTTGGCCAGTACGCCCATGCGTTGCTGCACGTTGCTCACGGCGACGCCATCCAACGACGGTACCAAGGCTTCGCCTTCGAGCTGCAGGCTCAACGCTGCACCGGCACCGGGCAGGAGGCTGGCCATACCTACTGGCGTGATCGTTGGCAGCTGCGCGTAGGCAGCCTGCAGTTCCACCGGCCCGTCCTCCGCCAGCATGCGCTCCAGCGCCACGCCCAACTCGTAGCGCAGCGCATCCACCATCAAGTACGCCACGCGGCGCCCGCTCTCCTTGAGTCGGTCGCCCACCAGCTTGTCGAACACGTCGGCGTTGGCCAGCCGACCCGCAGGCGGCCAGCCCGTTGACTCGATGTGCTTGGCGAACACACCTTGCACCTTCTCTGCCAGCCTGCGGTAGCGCCCGCGGGCTTGGTTGATCACCGCGTGCATCAAGCCATGCGGATCGATGAAATCGCCCGCCGCCTGCTCGAACTCGCGTTGCAGACGATCCGCTTCACGCAGACTGCTGAGGTAGAAGTCGATCAGGCTGGCCTGCGTCCGAGAGTGGTCGGGCAGCTGGCGCTCGAAGTCTTCACAGGCCTCCACCAGGCTCAAGCCGGCACGCACTAGGTCCCACTGCGCCTGGCTCTCACCTTTGCCCAGCCATACAGACCCCTTGTGCCGGGCAAGGACCGTGCGGGTCAGGTCCGTGTCGTTGCTTGCCAGTCCATTGATGGCCGCGCGGAGGAAGGTCCGCTCCTCGAACGGGAAGGTGTCGCGCACGCCAAGGTCATCCAGCGTGCCGCAGACATCGGCCAGCTTCAGGTCGGCTTCCACCCCCTCGGCTCTCTCCACGTACAGCGCCCGTGCGCGTGGGTCACCGCGCAGTCGCTCACACACGTCCTCGACGATGGGCCGCGCCTCCGTCGGAGCATGCGGTACGCCCTTCAATGCCTCCGGAAGAGCGCCCGGCAAGTCGAAGACGAACTCGCTGAACAGCACATATCGCCAAAGCTCATCGGCCAGCGCCGACCAGGTCTTGCCTCTGGTCTTCAGGTTCAAGCCCAGCGTCGCACGAACGAAGTCGCGCGCTTCCTGCGCCCACCCTTCGCCCTGCTTCAGCGCTTCAACCTGAGCGACCGAAGGAGCCAGCAACGCGGCCAGGATCTCGCGACCCGACTCGACCTGAAGCGTCGCTCTGAGCTGAGGCCAGCTGACACCGCCGCCGATCGCGTCGATAACCGCGAAGGCTGGGCCCGCCGGCGATGAGGCGAAGACCTGGCGAATCTCCGTTGCGTGGTCGGGTCTCGCCCGAAGGCACAGGCTCAGGTACTCGTCACCATCGTCTCGAGGGAAAACCGCACCGCACTCCGCGTAGAGCGCAAATGGGTCGGCTTGTTTCTCCTCGTCGGACTCAGGCCGCCGACGCGGCACGTAGATCAAGACACCATCCACCGGCGACTTCGGGTGCCCGACGTCTCGAAGTGCTGCCAAAGCGGCCTCACGGCTCTCGATGCTGCTCTCAGTCGCATCCACGACCCGCACCTTGTCAGCCGCCAGGTCGAAACACTGCTCGCGGTAGCGCTTGTCGGCGTCGTACACCACCAGCGCCCCGGCCTGCTTCAAGCGAGGCCGCAGCACGCTCTCACGGATGAACTCAGCAATGCTCATGCGACCGCCTGTGCTTCTTGAGCCTGGCGAGCCGTGTGTCGCGCCCAGAGTCCATCCAAGGTCAGCGATCCGCCGTCGGCGAGAGTCAACATGGCCGTCTCGACAAGCTTCGCACGGTCGCGCAGGAACGCATCGAAGTCGCCGTTGAGCCTCTGCGCCAGCGCCGCACCCTCAAGACCCGCGTAGCCGCCTTTGGAAAGTAAATCGAAGGCAATCAAGTGCGACTTGAGCCGGTCACCGACCGCCGCTTCGTCAGCCCATTCCACGCGCTCCTGCAGATAGTCGAGAGGATCCTTGCGCCCGATGATGCGGTTTGTCTTCCACGTGATGAGGGCGCAGTTCAGGGCCAGGTAGCTCTCGATGCCTGCTTCCTTCAGCAGTGCATCGGGGAACACATGGTGATACTCGCGCTTCTGGATGCTGTCGAAGGTCGCCGTCTTGCCATCCGCGAAGTCGATCGCGCCAAAGTAGGTAGACACCGCCAGGATCGCACGCGCCTCAATGCCTGCCGCCTTGGGCCAGCCGGCGGTCATCAGAGAGTCGACGTCCGCGAGCGGGAACTCGGCCCTGTTCAGCGCCGGCACCGTTGTCAGCTCGTTGTCGGAGAAGTCCGGGCGCAGCAGAAGTGCCTTGAGGGCCTTGAAGTCCGCGTAGGCTCGCGACGCGGCCGTGTTCTCGTACCTGTCTGTGAAGAAGGCAGACCACAAGTAGCGCCGCAACAGCTTTTCTGCCTTGGCAAGGAAGTCGCCGTGGTCTGGAATCAGCTCGTAGGCAGCCGCAATCACCGGCAGCACTGCGTTCGTCGGCAAGCGGTCCTCATCGAACACGCGCTGACTCTCGAGGAAGGAGGCCATGCGCTCCAGGCCGCGCTCGAGCTTGGGCCAGTTCGCGAGGAACTGCTTCTTGTCCATCTCGACCATGCCGCGGATGTTGGGCGTCTGGTCTTGCAGCAGCGCCGAGGTGGCCAGGACAAGGCCCGACACATCCCCGTAGCGGCGCACAATGGGGTGCTTGTCGTTCAGGCTGGCGACCAGTTCATGCAGTGAGGTGGCAGCAACGCTTTCCACCTCCGCCACGATGATGTCGTACAGCGACAACGGCTTGCTGTTGGTGTTCATGTTGATGAACACCTGCAAGGCCACGTCCTTGCTCGTGTCGGCCGGCAGCGAGAGGTACGGCAAGTTGAAGTGCGTGACCCTCTCACGCAGGGTGGTGATCTCGGCCTTGATCTTGTCGCGCGTGGCCGTGTAGGCCTTGTACTTGGCAAGAGCATCCGGGTCCGTGTCCGAAGGCTCCAGCGGCTTGGTGGCCTGGGTCAGCCAGGTGTCGATCTCCGTGGCGAGGTCACCGGGCCGAAGCAACGAGACGGGCATCAGCCCGCGTTCCAGGCACTTGGCGGGCTCGTCCGCCCATCGGGGCATGCGAAGCTTGTGCTTGTTCTCCCAGCGTGGCACGCACCGAATCTCGGCCTCCGCACCAGCGGTCGAGTCACCTCGGTCGAACTGCGGCAGGTAGACGAAGAATGTCTCCCACTCGTAGTTGTTGTGCATCGAACGCCAGAAGGCCGTCAGACGCTGCTGACCGTCCAGGAGATGCTGCGTCACGGTGCCTGGCTTGGCCGGGTCCGAGGTCGCGATGTAACGCGATTCGAACTTCTCCGCTCCAGCGACCTCCAGCGCAAGCGTCACGCCGACTGGCAGATTGTTGATGATGGTGTTCAGAAAGCTCGCGATGCGGCCCCTGTCCCATGCCTCGAAGCGTTGGAACCGAGGCAGCTTGACCATGCCTTGCTGAATGGCGTGGAACCAGACGCCCAGCGTCCTGTCCTGCGCCTTGCTGGACTGCTGCATGATGCTCATTCTTCTGCTCCCTTCTTCCTGCCGCGCGTCTTCTTGGGCGTTGCCTCGGGTTCGACAAACAAGCTCTCAAGCCCATGCGCGATGGCGAGGGACTTGTCAGTCCGGCACTTCTCGCGAACTCGATCCGGCCAGTAGTTCATGGCCAGGTGAGACCAGTCGTAGTCGCCCTTCTCTAGCTTGGCCCAGGTGTCCTTCAACAGCTTCTGCCAGGGCTTGTGTCGGAACAATGGCCATAGTGGCGCCGCGCTTATTTGTACACCGTCGTCGTGGCTAGGCTTGTACGTGGGCGCGAGCTGGAGCAATCTGTCTCGCAGTTCGATCAACTCAAGTTCGAAGCCCTGAAGCGCCTCGAACTGTTTGTCGTCATCGCGGCTACGGCCAGAACCCTTGTTTCGCAGAGCCGCGACGAGCGCACCGACTTCCTCAAGTTTTCCCGTCGGGCCATCGAGAAAATCATTGATTGCTACGTACAGCGACTCGCTAGTGAGGCGGGGATAGAAGAACCACAAGGTATAGCTACCAGACACAGTGCTGATCGGCCAGTACACAGGCGCCTTACGGCGGCTCTTCGTGTAGCGGCGCAGGTGGAAGGCAAAGAATTCCTTTTGCAAGAGACGGCGCAGATCGGTCGGAACTGCTACGTCGACGCGAGTCAGCACCTCTTCGACGACACGAGTTAGATCGAATTGATGACCTGGGTCGTCAACAAGAATGCCGGCATTCGTGTGGAACGGATCAGCTCCTTCCGGCAGCATTCCTGCACTCTTGGTGGGCAGCGGATCGATGGGTTCTGGATTGATTGGTGCCGGGCGCTCGCCGGTCGCAAGACGCCAATCAAAGTGACCGAAGGCCACCCCTACGGCCCAGGACAGCAACCCGTCGTCCTCCGAAACCGGGATCACTACATCGTCGTCGTCAGCTTCGTCAGCAGTTTCCTCTTCATCATCCGATAGCTGAAGCTCACCGCCCCCACGTTGGAACGCACGAACCGTCTCGCGATCCTCCTCGCTGATTCCGTACAGCTCAAAGGCGATCTCATCGATTTTGCGTTCGATGACACTTACCTCGGACTCAATCACTGACCTGTCGTAGGCCCCCAAGCGACCGCGCAGTGCAGCAGGCAGAGTGAAGGCGTGAGATGTTTCTTCCACTTCGTCAAGCATGCGCCTCTTCGACCAGCATGCCGCCGCCAAACTAGAAAGGATCTTGTGCTTGCTGGCAAGTGAAGGCACCGGCAGTCGAGCAAGAGTGCCATTCCTGTAGAGCGCATATCCCGAGCGCCCAAGAAGCAGCTTGTGAAGATAGTCGGCGGCCGAGGAGTTCAGCAAAGCAAGGACTGCGAGCACATCCCCTTCATTGCAGAACGCCTGTGTCCCGTTATCACTGAAAACACAACCTCTGGGAGTCAAATGCGGAGCTAAGCGTGATGCGCGGAGCGTTTGAAAATGGCCGGGCAGAAAGTAATAGTCCACGTTCTTAATGATTCTCGACCAGCTGCCGTAGAGCGACGCTGCCCAGCTCTTCAATTCCGCCCCATCCTCTAGCCAGTTGACTTGCATGTAAACGTCTGCGTAAAAGGGCGAATGCGTACCACCCTTCGCAAATCCATGCCATCTTTTGGCACCTGACTTTGTTTCCCACCAGGTTCTCAAGAACCGGAAATCATCCGATGATTGCAGGCCGACGCGAGCCGTACGATCCTCAGACTCAAACACCGCAAGATTTCTGAATGCGTCGCGAATTTCACTGCTTACCCAATAAGCAAACGGAGTACCGGGAATGACACCGAGTGAGTCCATCGATACTTCGAAGACATCACCATCGGTGTTTCCCGCCCTCAAAGACATACAGTTCGACTGCAGGCTGGCTGCTTTGTCCACTTCACCAAGCAATCGCAGGAATATGGTCACGCTCGCTTCTCCAAAACGTAAGCAGCGGCCTCGACCATCGCATCATCCATCACGCCCAATCCGAGATCTGCCATGACCTCAGGCTGCGAAGTTCTGAGCACAACCTCCTCTCGCCACTTCCTGTAGCTTGAGAGAAAGAAGCAGGTTCGCGATGTAATGGCACCGAGGCGCCCACCCACTCGCAATAGTTCGAGACCACGTTCGACCATGATTGCAAGCAGATCGTTCTTGCTCCGTGGATAGGCCTTGACAAGCGAGTCCTTCGAACTGGCTGGCAACGCACCAAACGGAGGGTTCATGACAACAACATCGAACTGCTCGCGACAAAGGTCGATCAGCCGCAACCCCTGCAACGCGTCTTGGGCGAACAACCTGCTTTGATACGTGGCATTGGAGGCCTGGGCGAACTCGGTAAGCGCTGCCCGCAACCTGGTTTCAGCCCTTTGCCACTGCTCTGTGTCGGTATCAGTGAACAAGCTGCCGTGCTCACCAAACACCGCGCGCACTAGACGTGGTAGCTCACGCTCAACCCGTAGCAGCACGCCCGACTCGGGAACCTCCTTCAACATTTGAAGGGTCTTGCCAAAAAGCTCGGCGTCAGCTCCATCCAGTTGAGCTGTGAAGTGCTCGCGCAGTTCCTTCTCCGCCGGAGGCGAGGTAGCGGCAACTACGTGACCTCGCCCGACAGCTGGCCGGTCTCTTGCTTTGACACCCTCTTCATGCCAAGCGCGCTGTGCACGAAGCCACAGAGCAAGTGACGCGATCTGTGCAGCGCGGGAGTCAATGTCAACGCCATAGATGTTGTGCTCAACGATAAGTCGCGGAACGTCGCGCAGGTAGGCCTTTCGATCGACGTATGACTTGCACAGCGGCTGGAGGCCCGCCCCGGGCTGGGTGCTTACATCGAGGCTACCTGCGCTGTGGTCCTCCTCCCAATCCCAGGCCTCGCGGTAGATGGTGAGAAGCAGGTCGAAGCCGTAGAGCCCGAAATGCATGGAGCCGCAAGCTGGGTCTAACAACTTCAGCGTGCGCGGGTCACGCACGCGCGGCGCGGAAACGAGCTGCTCGTCGGGCTTCGCCACCAGAAACTTGCAACGCTCGCGGAGTTCACTCCGGCCCCCAGTTGCACTCAACCACAGGCGACCCAAAGTGTTATCGACTAGAAACTCGACTACGTAGCGCGGGGTGAAGAACTGATTGCGGACAGCAAGTTCGCGACTGTTTCTAGGAGCTTGCGAGCCACCCTGCTTGCGGTCACGCATCCGCTTTCGCTCGTCGGGGTCATTGAAATACTGGTAGATCCACCCAATGGTCTCGTCTTCAGCCCATAGCGCGGCAATGTCGCCGCCATTGAGAAGGTTTAGCACCTGTAACAACGCAGTTTGACGCGGGAAGAGGCGTCCCTGCGGCGAGTAGCGATCGAAGAGGCCCGGCAGGTCCTGGCTAAGTTCGTCGAACACGCTGAATAGGTACGCACGATAGGCATCCCCTGTTTCGCCAAGACCGGTACCAGCAAGGCGCGCGTACAGCTGGAACCCTTTGGCTTGCAGACCGTTGCCGACCGACTCCACGAGTAGCCCGCGAGCCTCAGCCATGCGCAACGCGGCCAGGCGATTGAGAACGGTGAACGCCTGCTCGCGCACGATGCGATCGAGCCCTTGGCTGGCATTGATTTCGCCGCTGGCGGTGTAGTGCGCAAGGGTGTGGCGCAGTATGCGGGCAGTCTCGCGTTGTGCGTCGTTAACCCGCAGACTCTCCAACGGGGCAACCAAACCCGCCTTCGGGTCCATGCCGTAGTCGTTCTGCAACTGTCGCGTGAACTCCTCTTTCAGCAACCCACGTGCGTTGTTGACGAAGTCTTGCAGCCGCTTTCTCGTCGCTTGGTCGAAGGCCATTTACTGGGTGCCTCCACCGCCTATAGCAAAGGTCACCTCGATCTCCGAGTAAAGGCCAACCTGCGCCTTGATCTCGTGCAACTGCTGAATAACCGTATCCAGTTCGGCCGCCGTCGTCATCTTGGCGGGCACGGCAACCCTGCGGGACAGCTTGGCAGGCCCCTTCTCCCCTGACTTGGCACGCTCTTCCTCCAGGCGCCGGCGGACACGCTCCTGGCCTTGTCGCTGAATCGACCTCTTCAGGTCGTCGAGCGTGCTGTTGATGTCGTAGTCGCGCGCGAGCAACTTCTTCAGACCAGACAGGTCCTGCGTCGCGTCCAAAGCCAGACCATCTAGCCGGCTGACTGCATTGCCACGCTCCTCTTGGGTGAGCTCCTCCCACTCGGGAATGCGCTGCAGGTCTTCGACCCCTTCCTTCAGGCGCAGCTTCTGTTGCTCGGTCAAGGTGATGACCGCGTCACGCACGCGTCCCTTCAGGTGCGTCAGTTGCGAATTGAAGTCCGGCGCGTGCTTGAAAAAATCCTCCCGGCCCAGGCGCTCGGTCAAGGCGGCAAGGTCCTCGGCCGCTTCCCGTCGAAGGTCACCCGGTACTCCGGTGTCGGGCAACGCCTCGATGTCACGACGATGCGCCTGCAGTTCGCGCAGCGTGGTGTCGAGCCCGTTGTCGAGCGCGCGCTTGACTTCTAGGGCCCACTTCAGGTTGTCGTAGATCGCCGAAGTCTCTGCCCCCAGGCGCTGGGGGGCATCGGACGCGTCCGTGAACAAGACGTCCGCAATGTCTTGGTTCAGTGTGCGAACCCGGTCACTGCCCGCCAAGCCAAGGCCACTGAGCTTCTCGGCCAGCGAGCCGTAGTCGTGTTGGAAGCGCGGGAAGTGCTTGGCAGCGGCCTTGCTGACCTCCTGCTCAAGGGGAATCACCATGTCCCCCACCAGCTCGGTCAACCGCTCGGCGGCCCGACCCAGGGTCTCGATGGATGGTCGTTCGTCGCGTAACGCGACACCG
>Ga0075163_10009545_pt1 | contig 12733 bp, 10 predicted proteins | sample JI1023141ADNA_FD_71478 | JGI IMG/M metagenome (GOLD analysis project Ga0075163, IMG submission 71478) | Wastewater effluent complex algal communities from Wisconsin, to seasonally profile nutrient transformation and Carbon sequestration -... | ecosystem: Engineered > WWTP > Effluent > Algae...
TCGGGGGCCGCCACCGTGGGTGGCCCCTCACGCGGCCTCACCCCGCCTTCGCCCATCTCCATCGCTGATTCGGCCTGGGCGGCTGGTTTCACCCCGCCCCTGCCCGCTAGCGTTCCGCCCTCTGCTTTGGGGAAGTCCATGAAACGCCTCATCTTTCTCGCTCTCGCCCTCACCGCCTGCGTCCAGGACGATCCGGTGGTCGACGACGACCGCCCCGATGCGGCCAACGGCTGCACGCCCACCCGCGAGATCTGCGGCGACGGCCTGGATCAGGACTGCGACGGTCGCGATCTCGACTGCGCCCTGCAGGACGACGACGAGGACGGCTACCCCGTGGGCTCGGGCGACTGCGACGACACCCGCGCCGACGTGAACCCCGACGGCACCGAGGCCTGTGGCGACGGGGTCGATCAGGACTGCTCGGGTGCCGATCTGGACTGCGCCGACGCCGATCAGGATCGCGACGGCTTCTCCCCCAACGGGGGCGACTGCGACGACGACGATCGCCAGCGGACCCCCGGCCGGGTGGAGACCTGCGGCGACGGGGTCGACCAGGACTGTGACGGCCGCGATCTGCCCTGCGCCGAGGTGGACGAGGACGGCGACGGCTACAGCCGGGCCGACGGCGACTGCAACGACCAGAGCCAGCGCATCTATCCCGGCTCGTCGGAGACCTGTGGCAACGGCACCGACGAGGACTGCAACGGCACCGACCTGCGCTGCAGCGACCTCGATCAGGACGAGGACGGGGTGCCCGACACCGAAGACCTGTGCCCCGGTGTGTCCGATCCGCAGCAGGTCGACCGCGACGCCGACGGGGTGGGGGACTTCTGCGACAACTGCCCGGCCGCTGCCAACCCCGATCAGGCCGACGGCGACAGCGACGGCCGCGGGGATGTGTGCGACCAGGACATCGACCAGGACGGCGACGGCATCTCGGGGGCGGACGGTGACTGTGATGACACCGCCGACGATGTGTTCCCCGGCGCCCCCGAGCGGTGCAATGACCGCGATGACGACTGCAACCGCTTCCCCGACGATGGCTGCCCCAACGACCTGCGCACCCCCACGGTGGCGTTTGCCGAGGGCCCCGTGCTGATCGGCAGTCGCGACGCCGATCCCATGGGATGTGCACGGGATTTTGGCAGCGACGAGAACTGTGACGAGGTGCCCCAGAGCACCATCACCCTGAGCGCGTTTGCCATCGAGCGGCACGAAGTGACCAACCAGCAGTACCGCGACTGTGTCGAGCGCGGCCCCTGCCGGCCCCCCGTCGAGGTCGACGGCGCCCCCTCGGCCGGTGCCTGGCAGAACCCCCAGGACAACCAGAAGCCCGTGGTCTGGGTGGACCAGGCCCGCGCCACCACCTACTGCCGCTGGATCGGCGGCGACCTGCCCACCGAGTTTCAGTGGGAGCGCGCGGCCCGCGGCAACACACCCGAAGCCGATCACCGCTATCCCTGGGGCGAGAACGCCCCCGGCTGCCCCGGAGTGAATGTAGGCAACTGCCAGCCTGCCCCCGGCAACATCGGCACCTTCGCCGAAGACACCACCCCCAACGGCATCGTCGATCTGGGGGGCAACGTGCACGAGATGATGGCCGGCTACTACTCGCAGCGTCTCTACGCCCGCCTGCCCGCCCGCGATCCGGCCCCCATCGCCCAGCCGGTCGAGCGCGAGCAGATCCCGGTGCGTGGGGGCAGCTACCGCAACCCCCTGGCCTTCAGCACGATCACCTACCGCGGCTTCCGGGTGCTGCAGGGGCCCCGCGATGCCCGCCCCGACGTGGGCTTTCGCTGCGTGCGGTAGACCCGCTACTTGCCCTTGTCGCGCAGAAACAGATCGGCCAGGGCCAGCCCCAGCATCACACCCGAGACCACCATCCACAGCACGTTGCCCTGCACGGTCTCCACCACCAGCCAGATGAAGGCGAAGACGGCGAGGCCGATGCGAGCGAGGGGGCCTTCAAAGAGGCTCTTGCCGGGCAGGCCGCCAGAATTCTCAGTCATTTCAAGGGGATCCGTCGGTCGGCCAGGCCAGGGCGACGGCCGGCAGTGAGCGCGCCGGCTTGAAGCGGGCCAGCTCGAGGCGGGCGATCTGATCCTGGTGGACCTCGTCGGGGCCGTCGGCGATGCGCAGGGCGCGGGCCCACGCATAGGCCTGGGCGAGGCCGGGTTCTTCGGCCAGGCCCGCGGCGCCAAAGGCCTGGATGGCGTCGTCGATGACGCGGCAGGCCATGTTGGGGGCGACGACCTTGATCATGGCGATGGCCTGGCGGGCGCCCTTGTTGCCCACGGTGTCCATGAGCCAGGCGGCGTGCAGGGTGAGCAGGCGGGACTGGTCGATGGCGATGCGGGCGTTGGCGATGCGCTCGCGCCACACGCCCTGCTCGGCCAGGGACTTGCCAAAGGCGGTGCGCTCGGTGAGGCGCTTGCACATGCGCTCGAGGGCGCGCTCGGCCAGGCCGATGAGGCGCATGCAGTGGTGGATGCGGCCCGGCCCCAGGCGGCCCTGGGCGATCTCGAAGCCGCGGCCCTCCCCCAGGATGAGGTGGTCGGCGGGCACCCGCACGCCGTCGAAGTGCACGACGCCGTGGCCGTGGGGGGCGTCGTCGAAGCCAAACAGGGGCAGCATGCGCTCCACCCGCAGGCCCGGGGCGTCGCGGGGCACCAGGATCATCGACTGCTGGAGGTGGGTGGGGGCGGAGGGGTCGGTGCGGCCCATGACGATGAGCACCCGGCAGCGCGGATCGCCGATGCCCGAGGTCCACCACTTGGTGCCGTTGATGACGTAGTGGTCGCCATCGCGCTCGATGCGGGCCTGGATGTTGGTGGCGTCGCTGGAGGCCACGTCGGGCTCGGTCATGGCGAAGGCGGAGCGGATTTCGCCATTCAGCAAGGGAATCAACCACTTGGACTGCTGGGCAGGCGAGCCGTAGCGGGCCAGGACCTCCATGTTGCCGGTGTCGGGGGCCGAGCAGTTGAAGACCTCGGGGGCCCACATGACACGGCCGGTGATCTCGCAGAGGGGCGCGTACTCCTGGTTGGTGAGGCCAGCGCCGTGGGTGAGGTCGGGCAGGAAGAGGTTCCACAGCCCGGCGGCTTTGGCCTGGGCCTTGAGGTCATCCAGGAAGGCCACCGGCTGCCAGCGATCGGCGGCCACGGCGGCGGCAAAGGCCGCCTCGTTGGGGTAGATGTGCGCGTCCATGAAGGCGAGCAGGCGCTCACGCAGGGCGGCGGCGCGGGGGGTCAGGGAAAAGTCCATGGTGGCAGCTCTCGGGCCTTGAGTCGGCGGCATCCTGCCGCATTCGGGGGCCGACGGCCAGCCGCCCCAGGCGCTCAGGGCCTCGTGGGCAGGCCGGGGGTGGGATCGTCGGCGCCGTAGTCGCGGCGGTGGGGGCAGGCGCCCTGGAAGAGCAGGTCGCAGGCGGCGTTGTAGATGAGGTCGCCGGCCCCGATGGAGGCGGCGGTCCAGGCGTCGGCGGGGTTGGGGTGCTGGCGCAGCTCGATGGGCACGATGCCGCCGATGGGCAGGCGCAGGACACTGTCCTGGGTGGTGGCGATGAGCAGGTGGCCACCGTGCACGCCGAGGGCGGGCAGGTCGTGCTCGGGCAGCCACGCGCGGCGGCCGGGGCCGAGGGTGGCGTGCTCGCCGGCCGCGATGACGCTGCCCGCCGGATCTTCGATGCGCCACTGCACCACGGGCTGGGCGGGGGGCTCGTCCAGCAGCCACAGCTCATGCGCGCCCGGCAGGTCGGCCAGCAGCTCGGGCTGGGTGGTCCAGGCCTGGTGGGCCAGCTCACCCAGGGGGATGGTGCCCCGGCAGCTCCAGGGGCCGCAGGCGTCGAACTCCGCGATGGCGGGCATACGCACGGCCTCGAGCAGGGGGGCCAGCTGGCCCTCGAACACGTTCTGGGCGGTGGCCCGCGGCAGCAGGGATCCCACGCCGGGGCCTCGTCCGATCAGCCACACGCGGTCGGACTCCAGGCCCACCAGGGCGGGGAACAGCTGGGGGTTGGCCGGGCCACTCAAGGTGATGGAGGCCTCGCGGCCGTTGCCACTCACCTGGCGGGTGATGGCGGGATCCTCAGCGTCGAGCAGGCCGTCGGCGTCGAGATCGAGCAGGTTGCGCTCGTCGCCGAAGGTGAGGCTGGCCTCAGGGCGGCCCAGGGCATAGCCCAGATCGAGGGCGCCGGGGGTGATGACCAGGGTGAGGGGGCCCAGATCGAGTCGGTCGAGGCGGTGGCGCAGGCAGCCCAGGCCGCCGCAGGCGGGGGCGTGCATGGCGCTGGCCCAGGCGTCGCTGACCGCGCGGCCGGTGAGCCAGTCGCCCAGGCGCGGCAGCAGGCCGAGGCGGGCGGCGAGGCCGAAGCGGGGGTTGGTGAGGGGGATCCAGGCGAAGCGGCGGGTGACCGCAAAGGTCATGGGCTCGGGCTCGCTGTGGGTGACGACGGTGCGGGCGAGGGCGGCCAGCAGGCGGCCCAGGGCTGTGGTGGGGTCACCGGCGGGGGCGGCGTCGTCGAGCAGATCAGTGGGAAAACCCTGTAAATCCAACAGGTTGCCTTCGCCGTCCACCTCGGGGATGAAGGCGTCCTCCCCCGCGATGAGGGTGTCGGCCCCCACGCCCGAGAGCCAAATCGCCACCACCCCCGGCCAGGTGCGCTCGAGGTTGGCCCGGAAGCGCCCGGGGAAGTCGGCGCTCAGGAGGCCCGAGCCTCGGCGGGTGGCGGGGGCCGCTCCCCAGGTGCCGATGAGGGCGACCGGCGCGCCGCTGGCGGCCTGCTCGAGGAGCAACACCCCCAGATCGGGATCGATCTGGCCAGGCAGGTGTCGGTCGCGGGCCAGGGGGAGGGGGCGGGCGGCGAAGGCTGCGCGATCGGCGGCGGAGTTGCTGACCCCGTCGCCGTCGGCGTCGGGCAGGGTGAGGGCACCTTCCACGGCGGTGAAGGGCACGGGCAGGGCGGCCCGGCCGGCGCGCAGGCGCACGGGGGTGAGGCGCTCGCCGGCCTGGCGGATGGCCCCGGCGGCCCGCTCGGCCAGGGTCTGGAAGCAGCCTTCGGGCACCCCCGGGCGCAGGGGCAGGCCACCCACCAGGCCGAGGGCGCCCCCCAAACGGCCATGCAGGGCGAGGCCCGTGCCGAAGCGCTCGAGGCCGGGGCCCGCCAGGCCGACGGTGTCGGGGCCGCTGCGGTTGCCGGTGGCCAGCAGGGTGATGTGCTCCGGGGCGAGCCCCAGCCGGGCGCCCAGGCGGCCCGCGAGGCCGTGGGCCTGAGCGGGCTCGAGGGCGTGCACGTCGAGCACCACCACCACCTGCAGGTGGGTGTCCTGGCTCAAGACCAGCACCCGGCCCGCGGGCGGGTTGTCGTTGTCGACCCCGGTGGCCGGGCGATCGCGCTCGTTGCCTCCCAGCCAGATGGCGTCGAACTGCCCGTTTGCATTGGCATCTTCGTAGGTGTCGGCGCAGGGATCGTCGCTGGGAGGCGCGTCGATCAGCCCGTCGAAGCGGCCCAGGCGGTTGTCGGGGCAGGCGGCCTGGGCGCGATCGGTCCAGGGCTCCTGGTACTCGGGGGTGATGTCGAAGCCGGCGGCGGCGGCGCGGGCCACCCCGTCGTGGGGCCAGCTGAGCGCGGGTGGGCCCGCGGGGGTGCAGATCTGGTCGCAGTAGGTGCCGGCCGGACAGTCCTCATCGTGGGTGCAGGCCCGCGGCAGCGGGGTCGCGTCGGTGACCTCGGAGGCATCGGTGGCTGGGGTGGCGTCGGCCTGGGGACCCAGGTCGGCGAGGCCCGCGTCCGCACTGCGATCCGCATCCAGGGCCGTGCCGTCGATGGCCGCGTCCTCGGAGCACGCCACGAGAGCGAGGAGCAAGAGGGCGGTCCAGGGGGTGCGCATGGCGGCGACTGTAGAGAAGCGCCGACAGGTGGTTCAACCGGAGGGGGGTTGGGCGGCGGGAAGTGAGCGGCCACGGGCGGTGGGGGACACCGCCCGATGGAGGGGCCTACTGCTCGATGATGAGGAACTCGACGCGGCGGTTGTTCTCGCGACCCGCCTTGGTCTTGTTGGTGTCGATGGGCTGCTCTTCGCCGTAACCCACCGAGACCAGGCGGTCGCCGGCCACGCCCTTGCTCATCAGGTACTCGCGGACGGAGTTGGCACGACGCTGGGACAGGTCCTTGTTGTAGGCGTCCTTGCCCTGGCTGTCGGTGTGGCCCTGGACCTCCACCTTCTTGATGTAGTCGTAGTTCTTCAAGACGTCGGCCACCTCGTCGAGCAGCGGGAAGCTGACCGGCTTGATGGTCGCCTTGTCGAGGTCGAAGAACACCTTCTGAAGGATGACGATCTTCTCCTTGGTCACCTTGACCAGCTTGCTGTCGGGGCAGCCGTCCTCGTCATCGACGCCGTTCATGGTCTCGGGCACCAGGGGGCACTTGTCGTTGACGTCGAGGATGCCGTCCTTGTCGTTGTCGGGATCGGGGCAGCCGTCCTCATCCTCGAAGGCGTCCTTGTCTTCGGGGTCGTCGGGGCACTTGTCGACGTTGTCGAGGATGCCATCACCGTCGCGGTCGGCCACGTCGGGGCAGCCGTCGATGTCCTCGAAACCATTCACGGTTTCGGGCTCGTTGGGGCACTTGTCGTCGACGTCGAGGATCTGGTCCTTGTCGTTGTCGGGATCGGGGCAGCCGTCGGCGTCCTCGAAGCCATCCTTGTCTTCGGGGTCGTTGGGGCAGCGATCGTTCACGTCGAGGATCTGGTCCTGATCGTTGTCGGGATCGGGGCAGCCGTCGGTGTCCTCGAAGCCGTCCTTGTCCTCGGGATCGTTGGGGCAGGCGTCGACGCTGTCCATGAGGCCATCGCCGTCGGTGTCCCGGTCACGCACGAAGTAGGAGAGCTGGAAGAGGCCACGCCAGAGGGGCGAGCCGTAGTCGGGGATGAGGCCAGTGCCCGCACCCAGGCTCACGACGAGGCCGGGCTTGGTGAAGAAGCGGAAGCCCAGCAGGCCCTCGAGCGGCGTCGAGCGGCTGTCGGGGTTGATGTCTTCCATGGGAGCGACGCCGAAGACCTCGGCAAAGAGCAGGGCGTCGGGGGTGCCGAGGTCGATGCCCATGGCGGCGCCATAGGTGACTTCGTTGCCCAGCTCGAGGGTGTCGACGGTCTTCTTGTCGGGGCGGACCTTGATGCCGCCGTTGAGGGCGAAGCTGAAGCCGATGACGCGGCCTTCGAGGATGAGCTTGGGGTTGAGCTCGACCTGGCCGGCGCCGAAGAACTTCTCGTCGTCGCCGGTGGGTAGGTCCACGGGCACCGAGATCGAGGCGCCTACGCCCGAGTCGTCCTGCTTGTCGAAGCCGAACAACCGGATCTTGGGCACGAGGCGCACGTCGCCGAAGGCCGCGCCGTCTTCGAACTCGGCCACGCCACCGGCCTCGGGCTCGCCCGCGACCACGTAGCTGATGGGCACGCTCAGGCCCAGGTCGAAGCGATCGCCCAGGCCGAAGTTGAACTGCACATCGGCCGTGACCATGTGCTCGACGATCTTGCGGACGATGACATCGTCCGGATCACGCTCGGTCAGCGGCTGGTTGCCGTAGTTGATGGTGAGAGAGGGCACGAACCGCAGGTGCGGGGCCACCCGAGCGCTCTCCACGCTGAAGTAGTTCCACGGGCCGGTGGCTGGGCGGAAGTTCTGGACGTTTTGTGCCTGGACGGTGCCGGTGAAGGCGGCCAGGGCCACGAGGGCTTTCACAAGGGGACGATGATTGCGCACAAAACCCTCCATCCCGAGTGCGACGGGGGGCAACCTACTCCAGGTCTGCTTCGCCGTAAAGTATGAAGCATGCGCGGGCGCTGTGCCCTGGGCGGGTGCCCCACCCGGAATGGGCGGGTCCGGCTCCGGTTGTGATGCAACAAGAGCACGGCCATCGGAGCCACCCATCAGGTCGAGTGAGGGGGCAACTCCTTGGGATCACTCACTTTTTCGACTTCGAGGGTGCAGCGAGCTGCCTCAGCGTGTGAAGGCGAGGAAGGCGCGGCCTCCGTCGCGCTCCACCAGCAGTCGAATCAGGCCGCCTTCGGGCACCGCCGTGATGAGGCGGGTGAGATCTTCAGGCCCGCGAACCGCTTCGCCGTTGCAGCGCACGATGACGTCGCCGCGCTGCACCCCCCCGCGCTGGGCCGGGCTGCCGGCGTCGAGGCCCACCACCAGGGCGCCTGCGCCCGCGCTGCCCTGGGCCCGCTGGACCCGATCGAGGCTGCCCAGGCGCATGCCCAGGATGGCCTGGCCATCGCGGGTGCCGCTGCCCTGCTTGTCGAGGCGGGTCACGGTCTCGTCCTCACCCGGCATCCGCTCGAGCTTCACGACCACCTCGGTGGGCTCGCCGTTGCGCAGCACTTCCAGGGTGACCCGCTTGCCGATGCCCGCGGTGCTGGCCAGCCAGGGCAGGTCGTCGTGCCGCTCGATGGGCTTGCCGTCGAACTTCAAGATCACGTCTTCCTCGCGCAGCCCACCATCGGCGGCCGGGCCACCCGGCACCACCTCGATCACCGCGGCGCCCCCCGCCTTCTTCAGCCCCAGGGAGCGCGCCAGCTCGCCGGTGACCGGGGCGATGCCCACCCCCAGCCACGACCGGGCCACCCGGCCCTCGCCGGCGAGCTGGGGCAGCACGGTCTTGACCATGTTGACGGGGATGGCGAAGCCGATGCCCTGGGCGTGGGCGTTGATGGCGGAGTTGATGCCCACCACCTCGCCGCGCAGGTTGAACAGGGGACCCCCGCTGTTGCCCGGGTTGATGCTGGCGTCGGTCTGGATGAAGTCGGGGTAGCGCAGGCGGCCGTCGGGGCGCACTTCGCGGCGGCCCTTGGCGCTCACGATGCCGGCGGTGACGGTGTGTGACAGGCCCATGGGGTTGCCGATGGCCACCACCCAGCTGCCGATCTTGAGGGCGTCGGAGTCCCCCAGGGGCACCACCGGCAGGTCGCCGCCCGGGTTCTTGACCTTGATGAGGGCCAGATCGGTGGCCGGATCGCGGCCCACCAGCTCGGCTTCGAACTTGCGGCCGTCCAGCAGGTGGACCTGGATCGAGCGGGCCCCCTCCACGACGTGGTTGTTGGTGACGATCTGCCCGTCGGCGCGAATGATGACCCCCGAGCCGGCCCCGCGGCGGCCGCCCTCATCGGGGATGGGGCCGAAGAAGGGGTGGATCATCGAGCCCCGGGCCGACTCGGTCTCGATGGAGACCACCGCCGGCGCACACTGCTCGGCCAGCTTGCTGAAGGCACCGAAGGTCACGGGGGTGTCGTCCCCCAGCTCGGTGGAGAGAGGGCCCTCGGTCCAGAGCTTCTGGGCCTGGGCGGGCAACGCAAACGCCAGGGCGAGGATCACCAGGATCCGCATGGTCGATTTCTCCGTTTTCGCTGGACGCCGCCTGCCGGCGGTCTGGATGTCGAGCGAAACCGATTTGGACCGCACCCTATTTCGTCAAGGGGGGGATGTGCGCGCAGCATCCTGGCGGATGCGGGCCACCAGGGCCAGGGCGGCGGCGTCGATGGGGCGCACGGCGCCGGTCTGGGTGGCCACGGCGAAGCGGTGCAACACACCGTTCGTGTGCAGCTCGATCTCGACCTCGTCGGCCCAGAACTCCAGGGGTTGGGCCCGCAGGGACACGCCCGCTCCGTGGCGCTCGAGCCAGACATCCAGGCGCGAGGTGGTGGTGCCGCTCACCCGCCAGGTCTGCAGGCGGCGCAGGGCCTCTTCACCCGCCTTTTGAGCGTGATCACGCCACAGGATGCCGGGGGCGACGACGGCTGCGGCCACCAGCACCAGCAGGATGAGGGCCCGCAGGATCTTCACGTTGAGGGGGTCAGCGGGGGGCGGAGGCGGGGGCCCCCGAGGCGGGTGCAGCCGAAGCGGGGGCGGCGTCGTCGGAGCCCACCAGCCGGCTGAAGGTGGTCTTGCCCCCGAAGGGCACCAGGAAAAACAGCACCAGCACCACCAAGATGAGCCCGCCGAGCGCCATGCTCTTGAGTGGATCGGCCTTGGGCCGTGGGCCGGTGTTCACCGAGCCGGGCTCCCGCCGGGTCACGCGGCGGACGTTGGGTGCCGGCTCACTCAGCCGCGGAGGACCTTTTCTGCTCTTCGCCATGATCTTCCCCCTTTGCCAGGTCGCGGCCAGCCGACCGGGCGACCGGGTGGCCTGCGCACGCTCGATCTACCCGCAGGGACAGTGGCGGCGCAATTGTTCTGGAGGGCCGCTCGCGGCTTCGCCCGACCACTCGCCCGGCGCGCGGAGCGAGTGACGACAGGAACGAGCGACGGCGAGTGGTCGCACGAAGTGCGGAGCGAGCCGCGGACACCGCGTGCTACTCCGCCGGCGTCTCGGCCAGGATGATGAACTCCACGCGGCGGTTCTGGGACCAGGCGTCTTCGTTCTCTTCGTTGACGATGGGCATCGTCTCGCCGTAGCCGCGGCTGACCAGGCGGGCGGGGGCGATGCCGCCGCGATCGATGAGGAACTCGCGCACGGCCGCCGCCCGCTTGGAGGACAGATCCAGGTTGTAGCTGTCCTTGCCGCGGCTGTCGGTGTGGCCCTGCACCTCGATCTGGGTGATCTGCGGGTTCTGCCGCAGGGTCTCGGCCACCTGGTAGAGGATGTCGTAGCTCTCGGTCTTGATGATGGCCTTGGCGGTCTCGAAGTAGACCTTGTCGAGGATGCGCAGCTTGCCCCCGTCGATGACCACCTTGCGCTCGCGCTCCGGGCAGCCGTCGCTGTCTTCGATGCCGTCGAAGTTCTCGGGCTCGTTGGGGCACTGGTCCTTGTCGTCGGGGATGTTGTCGCTGTCGTTGTCGGGATCGGGGCAGCCGTCCTCGTCCTTGTAGCCGTCGATGTCCTCGGGATCGAGGGGGCACTGATCCTCGACGTCGGGCACCCCGTCGCGGTCGTTGTCGAGCTCGGGGCAGCCGTCCTCGTCCTCGAAGCCGTCCTTGTCTTCGGGGGTATCGGGGCAGCGGTCGACCTGATCGAGGATGCCATCGCGATCGCGATCACGCGAGGCCTCGGGGCAGCCGTCCTCGTCCTCGTAGCCGTTGAAGTCCTCCGCCAGATCGGGGCACTGGTCCATCAGATCGGGGATGCCATCCTGGTCGTTGTCGAGGTCGGGGCAGCCGTCTTCGTCCTCGAAGCCGTCGCGATCCTCGGCCTGGTCGGGGCAGCGATCGATGTCGTCGGGGATGCCATCGCCGTCCCGGTCGCCGATGGAGGGCTCGAAGACGATGCCCGCAAACGGGCGGAACTCCGGATCCCCGTAGTTCTGCAGCAGGCCGCGGGAAATCCCCAATGAAAAGAACGAGTTGCCCACCAGGAAGAGCTTGAGGCCCAGCAGCACCTCGATGGGCATCGCCCGCTCGGCCCCCGACTCGAGGGGGGCGGCCCCATAGACCTCGGCGATGAGATCGAGCCGGTCGGGCAGGGCCTTGAAGCCCACCCCCAGGCCGAAGGTGATCTCCTGGCCGGCGATGATGGGATCTTCACGGGTCACCCGGCGGGAGGGGCCCGCCTCGTCGCCCGGAATGGTCACACTGCCCGCGATCTCGCGCTTCTCACGCAGGCGCATGCCGCCGTTGAGGGCCAGGCCCACGCGGCTGCCCAGATCCCAGTCGAGCACCAGCTTGCCGGAGAGCACGGGCGACTGGCCGTGGGTGGCAAAGATGTCCTTCTCGCCCGTGGCCACGTTGGCCCCCGCGACGATGGCCACCCCCACCGGCATGGTCTCCCGGTCGAGGATGCGGACCTTGAGCCCAAAGCCCACATCCCCCAGGCCGTCCCCCGCCAGCTCCTCGCCCTCACCCGGCCCGTCGGGATCACCACGCACGATGACCACCGGCACCTGCACCCCCACCTCGACGATGCTGCCAAAGCCGATGGCCCCCACGAAGCGGCCGGTGCCGTAGCTCGACACCAGCGCACGCTCCTTGCCGTCGATGGTCTGCACCAGCGGGCTGAAGGCATAGTCGAGGTACAGACCAAAGCTCGGATCCAGCGTGCCCAGGGCCTTGGAGCGCTCGATGGTAATAAAACCCTTCGAGTCCATGGCCGGGCGGAAGTTCTGGATGTCGAAGTCGTTGGGCTCAGCGGCCAGGGCCCAGGTGGGCAGCAACGACACGGCAAGCAGCAAGCGGGCAGAAAACACGGCGATCCCTCGGCCAGCAATGGCGCCGGCATGGTAGCGGCCCCCTCGCAAGGCGGCAATATCGTTTAGCCCCTACATCCACCTACATGGGCCCCGGTGGGCCCTCTACAGCACGATGTCGCCCCCGTCATCCCCGGCACTCAGCGCGCGGATGCGCTCGGTGATCCGCTGGCGCCGGGACTCGGTGGCCTGGGGATCGGCCCCGAGGCGCAGCGCATCACCCTCCCGCACACCGGCCGGCAGGGCGGCCAGAGGCACGTCGAAGGTGTCTTCCAGCCCCTGGGCCGAGATCACTGCGAAGGCGCCTTCAATCCGATCGACAATCCACATCATCAGCGCTTCTTGACGAGAATGGTCAATGATTTCGAGGTGCTGGCCGCCTCGCGCATGCTGCCCCGCACATTGAGCATGCCCACCACCTCGGTGCGGCGGCCCGGATCGACCAGGAAGTGCAGGCCGTTGAGCCCTTCGAGCATGAGGAACAGACCCAGGCCGGCGCCGCCGTCTTTCTGGTCGATCTGGTCCTGGCCGCGGCGTAGGCCCTTGGCCAGGTAGCG
>Ga0075163_10009546_pt1 | contig 12733 bp, 11 predicted proteins | sample JI1023141ADNA_FD_71478 | JGI IMG/M metagenome (GOLD analysis project Ga0075163, IMG submission 71478) | Wastewater effluent complex algal communities from Wisconsin, to seasonally profile nutrient transformation and Carbon sequestration -... | ecosystem: Engineered > WWTP > Effluent > Algae...
CATCGCCATGATTGAGTCACCATCTCGCCCTGCTCGCTAATCTTTTTGCTTGCGGAGTGTCTCATTCACGTTGGCAGAGAGCGGTCCCTCGCCGCCAGCGCTTGTGTGACTGGAGCCTGGCCTATCGCCTCAAGGTCCGACGGTCCTCAGCCTGACAACCTTGCGATCGCACTGAGCCGGCCCGAGTGGCCCTGGTTCAGTCTTCAGGGACGAGTATTGATAAGGACTGTGACGAGCGCGCTCAGGATGCTGGAGACAGCTAGATCGGGTTTGCCATCCCCATCAAAATCGCCGCTCACCAATGCGATCGGTCCTTTTCGTACCGGAGTACTCACTGCCCGTCCAAAGCTACCGTCGCCTTCGCCTATAAGCAGGCTGACACTGTTGGCGAAATAGTTAGCACTGGCCAGATCCGGTACACCGTCGCCATTGAGATCCACAGCGGTCACCGCGAGGGGACCCGGGCCAACGGCGTAGCGTTTGGGAGGTGAGAACTCAGCAGAGCCGCGGCCAAGCAAGACCACGAGCTCTGCGGTCGCGGCATCAGCGACGACGAGATCTAGCTGCTCATCGTGATTCAGGTCAGCAACCACTACTCCGTAGGCACTTTGCCCACTCTTGATCAGCGGTCCGGACCGCAAACCCTTTTCTCTATCGCCAAATAGTACATGGATCTCACCGCTGTCAGTGCATGCCACCGCGAGGTCGGTGAGCCCATCAGCGTCAAGATCACCGGCTGCCAGCGCCTGCGGTCGTTTGCAAGTCGCATATCGCTGCTGAGGCAGAAATAGCCGCGAGTCTGCAACTCCCAAAAGTACGCTAATATCATCATCCTCTGTATTTACGACTACCAGATCCGGATTGCCATCGTGGTCCAGATCAACTACCAGCAGGGCTGTCGGATAGGTTCCGGTTTCAAAGGAACGGCCACCCTCATTATCCCAGCGAGTAAGGCCATCGCCCTGCACAACCTCGACAGTGTGCAGGCCAGGATGAGTCTGGGCGATAAGGACCCTGCCTTCGTCACTCGTATCGAGCCGACGCTCGCCCACCGCGACTGCATGGACGTCGCTGCTCAGCAAGCGGAGCGGCCACGGTGACTGCATCCGCATGGGCCGACGACGGCCATACAGCATGGATAGTAGCGGATCGTCATTCGGTCCGATGACTAGGTCGGTCATCTGATCATGATCAAGATCCCAGGAAGCTACTGCGCTTAGCGGCCCTCCGGTGGAGTAGAACTGCTGCTGCCAGGAAATCGTCGGCGCCGCATAGTAAAATATCTTCGGTTCGCTCTTCTGACCATCTGGATTGACTACGGTCACAGATACAGGGCCACCCACGCCCTGGCGGTCCGGAAACGAGGCCGCGAGGCTGTCTTCAGATAGCAGAGCAGATGGAGAGATCTCACAGCCGTCGAGCAGGATACGGCTCTGTGCGGAAAACCCCTTGCCGGATAGCTTCACCCAGGTATCACGATCGCTAAGCGCCGCCGCCGGAGTGAGCTGCTCCAGAACGGGAGCCCGGCTGGAATAGCCGCTGTTGCCGATGGGCAGGCCCTCTGAGCAGCCCCCATTAGCCATGAGTAGGGACAGCATCCCGGCGCTGAGGAGGTATGGCTGGAAGTAGGAACGCGAACTTGACATTGCGTTTATAATGTTCCAGTGGGCGAAAAACTATGCTACCTTAAAAGCTTGGCCTGGTCACGGTGAATTATAGATGAGGCAGTTGCATCAGCGAAGCTCATCTATGGAAGACGCGGCTTGCTCGGCTGCAGCGGTTGGCCAGGAAGGGCCGCGAACCGACCCAGAAGAAAGCCCCCCAGCCACGACACCAGTACGACTCCACGATGGCTCCCGCTGCCATCCACGACATCGACTGCATAGTATGGCCGTATGGGCGAACGAGCCCCGCTGACACCAGCCGCCGGATCCCAGCGAATCGTTATCTCGCCCAGTAACTCCCCGTCTTCCAGCAGCTTGACAGCCTCTGTGCGAGCGTAGTCGATATCGACAGGACCGACTTTGACCGGTGGGTCAAATGCGGCAAGCATCTGGGCATGGCCATCCGCTTCTGAAAGTAAGGCTATGGCACTTAAAGTACCGTCGGGCTGCCGCCAGGGTACAGCAAAGTAGCGCCAGGGCTCGCCTGAGGCCTTGACCCCATCGACCAGCACTGCCTCTCCGGCTTGGCCGTAGGTCAGCGCGCGACGGTTGGCCTCGCCGGCATCCATGCCGGCGCTGGCGAGTGCCAGATGCGCCACTGCTGCTGCTTGCCGGGGGGTAACTCGCTGGCCCTGGGCCCACACCCCGGGCGACTGATTGAAGTGATACTTAGTGGGCGGTAGTGAAGGCAGCAGAGAGGAGCCTGGAGGAGGGTCGAACAGCAGTACGTACTTGTAGAACCAAGGGTCACCCTTGTTCTGGCAGGAGTCAGGATCAGCGAGAGGTTTTCCCATGCAAGGGTGGCCGAAAAAGCCGACGAACCGATAGTAGGTAGAATTGAACGTATCGCCATCGGCAGTCAGGCGTCCAGTTGCGAAATCGATCGCCTTTAGTGGATACCCTGCACTCTTGATGTTCGTTTTTCCTTTTAGGTCGGGTGGTCCGTCCAGGAATCCATCATACAGATCAACCACATCTACGTCCCAAATCATAGGGGTACGGTTGGCTGTATGAACGCGCACCAAAGTCATCCAGTGATCCCAAGAGCCAAACGCGGGGACCACGACCGGCGTCTGCAGATGGCGAATCAGGGATACTGCCTCCGAAGCAGCCTCGAACCCCTGGTCCTTGGGGAAGGAGCCGACATCCCAGTTCTGACCCGCTGCCGCGCTGAATGTAAGCGCGAGCCCTGAAGGACTACATTCAGCATAGGGGTCGGGGAGTCCCTCAAACCACTCAAAAGGGGTCCAGGGACGCGCCGCGGTGCCGGCGGTTGAGTCGCCGCGCAGAACGCTCGATTTAGTGGCACAGTCGGTGGTCAGGGACTTGACCCAGTCCCCAGGGGGAGGGGTCCAGAGGCTATACCCCTCTGCCGCCATGGCCATGGCCGAGATCATTGAGAAGCGAGCGCGCCGCTGGGTTACGTTAGGGTTGTTCACCTCCCAACAGTTCGTCGACGGCGAGATCGGAGTACAGGCCTTCTCTGCCAGCCCTGGCGCGCCGGCTCCGGCAAGTGTGAGGCAGCCAAGAACGACGCTTAGTCTCAAACGCTTCGACATGGTGCCTCCGTAGGCAGATAGTATAATGTGCATCTCACAATGGAGAGCCTAAAGTCAAGTAATCAATTGCGTCTGCAAACACGCCTCCAGGGGGACGGCGGCCAGTCGATCCGCAGCGACTAACGCCCAGAAGCACTCAGTCGGTGCGCTATGATAACGAGCGAAGGCGTCTTTGAAGAAAAGCCGCAAGTGAGATCCCGATGAGCCAAGCCGGTTCGCAAGCGGCATGCCAGAACGCGATGATGAAGGCCAGGGCCGCTCGGAGCGGCTCCCAGTGTGCGGGAGGGCTGCTCTTTTGAACTGGAGTTTATAACTGCAGTATCAAAATTCCCTGGTTTAACTCCAGCGCTTGGTCGGCAGCGACGGTTCCGTGAAGATTTGAGTCCGCGTTCGCCCGGTCGGGAGCACGGCACAGTTGGTGCAATTCCCCGCTGTCTGAGATGACAGGATCGGGAACTGCAAATGGGCCCGGGGACGAGCTGCCAGAACTCGTTGGTCCGTATCGCATCCTGCGTAAGCTTGGCGAAGGCGGCATGGGCGCTGTGTACGAGGCGCTCCATGAAGCCATCGAGCGCCGAGTCGCCATCAAGGTGTTGCATCCCCATTACGCCCGTCTACCCGAGTTTACGGCCCGCTTCTTCAACGAGGCCCGCGCGGTCAACCGGGTCGAGCATCCCGGCCTCGTGCAGATCTCCGACTATGGCCAGCTTTCCGACGGGATGGCCTATATTATCATGGAGCTTCTGAGTGGGGAGTCCCTGGCTGGGCGCATCCGGCGGAGCGGTGGTTGCTTGCCGCTACCCGAAGCGCTGAACATCGGCTGGCAGATCGCCGAGGCGCTTGCTGCTGCGCACTACAAGCAGGTCGTCCATCGTGACCTAAAACCTGACAACCTAATGCTGGTCGCCGACCCGATTGCGCCAGGTCGAGAACGGGTCAAGCTCTTGGATTTTGGCATCGCCAAGTTGGCCCAAGAGTACGACGGCACCGGGCTGAAGACAAACACTCATGCGGTGATGGGGACGCCGATGTATATGTCCCCTGAGCAGTGCGCCGGCGCCGGCGGAGTTGATGCCAAGAGTGATGTCTACTCTTTTGGATGCGTGCTTTATCAGATGCTGTGCGGACGTCCGCCGTTCTATGAAGGTGGGCCTGGGCAGCTCATCGGGCAACACTTGTATGAGGAACCAGAAGCGCTGGCTGTGCTGGCTCCGCAGGCACCGTCGGCCGTCATCGAGCTTGTGAACCGACTGCTGCTCAAGGACAAGACACTGCGTCCGAGCATGTCTGAAACCGCGGAGGTGCTCGGCTATCTTTTCTCCCAGTTCACCGATGCCTTCACGGTTGTGCGCTTGCAGCCTCCCTCGGACACCACCGCGGACGTGATGCGGCAGCTGCCTACGCCGCGTCAATCGACAACCTTGGGGCAGTCGATTGGACAGCAGAGCGACCACAATTTTCGCCGGCGCCGGCTAATGGTCGCTGCCGTTGCAGCACTGGCATTGACCGCCGTGGGTGCGACTCTATGGCACGGTCAGCCGCTGGGGAAGTCCAGTGCCAAGAGGGCCGTTGGGATGACGGCTGCCGCTCCTCCCGCCAGCACGACGTTGCCGCCCGTGCTGCCACCTCAAGCTGCGCTATCTCCGTCAACTGTACTGGGGAAGGTGAGTAGCGCTACACTAGGCGCGGCGATTATCAATGAAGCCGGAACAGGCCTGGGGGAAGAGACGTTGGCAACAGAGCATCCGGCTGGCTCTAGCCGCCGCACACTACGCCAGCGAAGCGATGACTCCCGCCACGAAACACAGGAGCTGGGTGCCACCGCGGGTGCGACCAGCCAGCTTACGCCCAGACGCCACCCTTGGGCAAAGCCGCCGCCGGGGAAGCCACCGCGCACCGGGCTGCGCCCGCCCTCACCCAATTCAACCAGGATAATCTATGAAGAATAGGATCTGCGGCATTGCTTTGTTGCTGTGGGGGCTGGTACTTCCCTCGCGCACCGGGGCAGTCGCTCGCGCCAGTGGGTCGACCGACTGCCCAAGCTCTCCGGCCTGTCTGTCACTTTTCCAACAAGCGCGCCAGCAGTCGGGCCAGGGCAACTTGGAAGAAGCGGTGCGGCTTTATAGGGCGGCCTACGAGTTGCGCGCGGATCCGGGGCTGCTCTTCAATATCGCCCGGGTGATGCACAAGCAGGGCCAGTCGGAGACAGCCGTAGCCTACTATGAACAGTTCTTAAGCTCAGCAAGTGAAGATGTGGCCCAGAAGCGTAAGGCGCAAACATTCCTGGAGCAGCTCCTTCGCCCGGATGGCTCACGGCCATCGCCGCCGCCGCCCGTCCGTCCGCAGACTCCGATACTGAGCCCAGAGTCGAGTTCTAACGTGATCCATACGACGACTCCTTTGATCCGGACGTTCCCCGCGGCCCTAACTGAGGCTGCCGTTGCGGCGCCACCGCCGACGTATAAGAGATGGTGGCTGTGGACGATCGTCGGGGGCACCGTTGCTGCCAGCGCCGTTGGCCTGGGGGTTGGGCTTGCCTTCCAGTCGCGCAGCTTGCCGTCTGGGATCAACACGTATCAGCCAGTCTTTTAACCAACAAGAGGAAAACCATGTACAAAGTACTGGCGCAGATCGCTATGTGCTTCTGGCTCGCGCTGGTAGGTGTCGGATGCGGCCCTGATTCCATCGAAGTACTGGTGCGGGTAATTAGCTTAAATCCGGAGGTCACTAGCATCAAGGTATCCGCGTTGCTAAATGGCCATCCGGCGCTGTCTGAGATGGAGTTTACCGATAGGCTGCATCAGTTCGGTGTGAAGCTACCGCTGGTGCCGAGCAGCCAGGGCAAGCTCAAGCTCAATGTCGTTGGGCTGGCCAACGACCGCTGCACCGTGTCCGTTGGGACAGCCGACACAAACCTTACGCTGGAGGCTTTGTACTCCGAGGTTGAGTTGACTATGGTGGCGCAGGAGAAAGTATGTCCTCTCTCAATCGAAAAAGCAGGAGAGGGAACTGTCATTGTGGCCACCTTCGCCAAGGTAGTCGACTGCAGCGCCGGCTGTCAGCTTGATTTGCCTTATGGATCGCAAGTTACGCTTACCACCAAGCGCAGCAGCAACCAATGGTTTGTTACTGATTTGGGCCCGGACTGTGGAGGTCAACAATATGCTCAGTCAGGAACCTGTGCCTTTGCGCTGACTCGACCCGCGAAAATTCGCGCCAAGCTGACGAGTGGATTTTGCGCTCAGAACGGCTGGTGCTGGAATAGTCCGGGGCCGCAAGGTTATGATCTGAGAGGAGCATGGGGGAAAGAGAGCAACGTCTGGGCGGTAGGAAATAGTGGGACGATCCTGAAGTGGAACGGGACTGCCTGGCGCGCACAATTAAGCGGCACCACAGATGACCTTCAGTCCGTGTGGGGAACCGACACCAATAACCTCTGGGCGGTGGGCGGTGGCGGAACGATCGTAAGGTGGAATGGGACGGTCTGGACCCCTCAGGCCAGCGGCACCAAAAACTACCTTTTGAGGGTGTGGGGAACGGACGCAAACAATGTGTGGGCAGTGGGCGGTGGCGGGACCATCTTGAAATGGAACGGGGTCACCTGGACGGCTCAGGCTAGCGGGACCACAAACGACCTGTATAGCATGTGGGGAACAGACGCCAGCAACCTCTGGGCCGTGGGCTATCAGGGGACTGCCTTGAAGTGGAACGGAGTCGTCTGGACCCCCCAGACCAGCGGCACGACCAATAACCTGTATGGCGTGTGGGGGACCAACGTCAGCAACCTTTGGGCCGTGGGCAGTGGCGGAACCATTCTGAGGTGGAACGGGACCGCCTGGACTCCTCAGACTAGCGGCACCACAGACAACCTCGACGGAGTGTGGGGGGCGGATGCCAACAACGTCTGGGCCGTGGGCAGTGGTGGGACGATTCTGAGATGGAGCGGGACTGCCTGGACTCCTCAGGCCAGCGGAACCAAAACCAGTCTCTACGGTATATGGGGCAGCGACGCCAACAACGTCTGGGCCGTGGGTAGTGGTGGGACGATCCTAAGATGGGATCAGACTGTCTGGCTCACTCAGGCCGGCCGCACCGCAAGCTACCTCCGCAGTGTGTGGGGGACCGACGCTAATAATGTCTGGGCAGTAGGGAGTGGCGGAGTTGTCATGAAATGGAGCGAGGCCGCCTGGACGGCGCAGACCAGCGGCACCACCAGCGACCTGTATAGCGTTTGGGGAGCCGGCGCCAATAACGTCTGGGCTGTGGGATATCACGGGACAATCCTGAGGTGGAACGGGACCGCCTGGAGCGCCCAGACTAGCGGCACCGACAACAACCTCTATAGCGTGTGGGGAACGAACGACCATAACGTCTGGGCTGTGGGAGAAGGCCAGACGATTTTGAGATGGAATGGGACAGTCTGGACTACTATGCCAGCCCTTGAAGCGGCAAGCAGCGTCTACGGCGTGTGGGGAGCGGACGCTAACAATATCTGGGCCGTGGGAAGTGGCGGGAAGATCGTAACATGGAATGGCGCGACCTGGACCACGCAGACTAGCGGCACGACAAACTACCTCTTGGCCGTATGGGGCGCGAACGCCAACGATATCTGGGCCGTAGGGAGTGGTGGCACCATCGTGAAGTGGAACGGGACCGCCTGGACCGCGCAGACCTGCGGCAACTCAAACGACCTCTATGGGGTGTGGGGAGCCGACACCAACAACGTCTGGGCCGTAGGAAGTGGTGGGGCTATCGTGAAGTGGAACGGGACCGCCTGGACCGCACAGACCAGCGGCAACACAAGCACTACCTATGGGGTGTGGGGAACCGACACCAACAACGTCTGGACAGTAGGCGCGAGCGATATCTTGCAATTCAAAGAGCCGTAGCTTGGCTCCAGCTGCTTACTGTGTCTTCTCCTTTTGCCGGTGCCTGCGTCTCTGTCCGAACAGGAGGTCTGGCGAACAGTTCCTCATGTTCAAGCTGGTGCGCGAAGTCGAGGATGGCGCTTAAATCTGCGCCAATGAAGTGAGCATAGTGTTCACGACCGAGTTCGGCTCGGTCCAATGGGGCTTCACCGGACTAGGGGGTGTCCCTACTTGCGCTTGAGGTGCTGGCAGATGACCGGCAAAATCCCTTACGACAGTTCGCATGCAAACACACACACCGCATGTCAACGTCACCAAAACGGCTATCGGCTACGTGCGAGTAAGCACATTTGAGCAAGCCTCGGAGGGTGTCAGCCTTGACGCACAACGCGATAGGCTCCGGCTTTACTGCAAGACCAACGGGATTAAGCTCATCGATATCGTAGCCGACGAAGGGATCTCAGGCAGCACCTTGGAGCGGCCCGGCTTGCAGACCGCGCTTCGCATGCTCAAACGCGGGCGAGCGAACACGCTACTTGTCGCAAAGCTCGATCGTCTTTCGCGCTCGGTGCGCGATATCTGCATGCTCATCGATGACTACTTTTCAGATGAGCGTTACCACCTACTATCTGTCTGCGGCATGGTTAACACGCACAATGCCGCCGGGCGCATGCTCCTACTCAACCTTGCGAACTACAACCAGTTTGAGCGCGAGATGATCTCGGAGCGTACGCGCGAATCGATGCAGCACATGAAGGCTCAAGGGATCAAGCTGGGAGCCGCGCCGTATGGATATGAGTACGCAAACCAAGTGGACGATAAGAGACGCCGCATCCTGGCGCCGCTAGCCAGCGAGCAACAGAGCATCACCAAGATGGCTGCGCTTCACAGCGCCGGCGTCAAGTTTGCAGAGATCGCACGACGTTTGAATACAGATCGGATCCCTGCGCGGCAAGGTGGGGAGTGGTGCGGTCGCGTGGTCAGTGTGATCCTGCAGCGCGAGGGCAAGTACACGGTAAGGCCCCACAAGGAGTATGCGCCGCGTGTGCCTCTCATCCACGACAAAGCCGCGGCGGCGGCGCGGGCGCGCGAGCTCAAAGCCCAGGCACTGAGCCTGCGCGAGATTGGCGCGCGACTGCGCAAGGAAGGACTCGTACCCAAGCGTGGGGGCAAGTGGCACGCCGCCAGCGTGCTAGACCTCCTGCGCTACCGCGACCCTAGCGACCGAGCCGGCACTGCGCAGCGAGCCAAGGAGCTACGCGCCGAAGGGCTGAGCCTGCGCGAAGTCGGGGTGCGGCTCGCGATCGAAGGACATGCGCCCGAAATGGGCGGCCCTTACAAGAACTATTTTTCTACCGTCGGTGAGTCTGTTGTAGTGTCCGCCTAATGGGCATCTCCTCGCGCACGCACCCGCACACGCGATCACCGCACACGAGTACCCCCTACGGATACGCCATGCGGCGGCATGCCCCCACAGAGTACGCCCAACGCGTGCATGCCCCTACAGCGCATCCAGTCGACTCTGTCTATCCGCTCAGCGCGCTATGTCGATATCCCCAAGCTGAATCGGCGGTCGGCTGCCAGCCATCACTCCCCGGGCGGCAGGATCCAGTAGGATTCCAGATGCTCTATCAGCTCGGGATGCGCCGCCAGCAGCGCAAGCAGACTGACTAACTGCGCCCCCGGCACTCCGTCGCCCGCACCCAGGCGGGAGAGATATCCATGGGACAGGCTCAGTAATAGCTCGAGCCGACGTTTCGGACGACAGCGCTTGAGGCGGTTGATCGCGACGATGGCCCGCTCACGCAGACTATTCCGATACAGGCCCTCGAGCGTCGCGGTCGGAAGGGTCTCGAGACTCAGGTTTTCGTACTTGCAGCGCTTGCAAGTGGGCAGGGACAGATCCGAGGGCAGCAAGAGCACAGTATTCCGGTAGCGCACGGCGCGTCCCGGTCGGCCCACGAGTGCCAGCGCGGCATAGCCGCAGCAAGGGCAGCGTTCTGATTTCTGAGGCATCTTCTCTTCACCCCTACAGACGGAAAGCAGAGGGCTATTTCCGTTTGGACTCCACCGATTGAATGAACGCGATCGAGCCGTCCCCGTAGACACGAAACGTAAAGAGCAGGCGCGGCTTGGGACGGGAGGATCTTGGCGGCTTCCGTTCTTCGGAGCGGGATCGTGCTTCCGGCACCGCTTTGGCTCGCGCCAGCATGTCCTGGGAGGCGCGGACTCGTGCCTCGGCGCTCGCGCGGCGGTCCGCGGCGAGGGCGGCGGCGGCGACAGGGTCGGGGACAAACTCGGCGATGTCTTGAGGCTCTAGCTGCAGGGCCGTGACCGAGAGCAGACCGGCGCACGTCTCGGGAGTGGGCCAGTGATAGCCTCGCTCGAGCTCCTTGACGGTTTTGGCCGCGATCCCGGCCAGGGTGGCCAGCTGGTATTGCTTGAGCCGCGCTTGCTCTCGGCGCTGACGGACCCGCAGCGCCAGCGTGTGAACCGGATCGCCGGCAAGCTGGGGAACGGGGAGATCGAGATTGCGGCACACGACCTCGATCGCGCGCTGCTCCACGGGGTAGCCTTCCTCGAGATCTTCGACGATGCGCAGCGACAGCTGGCATTGCTCAGCAAGCGCCCAGGCGGTCATCGGGCGCAGGCGGCGCTGGGCCTTGACTTGGGCGGCGAACTCGCGCGCGGCGTGGCGCCACCCGGATAACGAGGTTCTGCGGCTTGCGGGCTGTCCCGGCTCTGTCATGGGTCACTCCGTGAGGACGGGACAATAGGGGGCTCAGCTTGGATGGTAGCCGGCTGGTCGAGGGGGAGTGGCTCGGAGGGCTCGGGCGCCTGGGGGTCGACAAGCCAGGCGGCTGCCTCGGATACGCCGCGCAGCCGCGAAGTTTCCCCGACGCGGGCCAAGCCGCGTTTGCGGATCAGCTGGGCAAGCTGATGCGCCCGGCGCTCGCTGAAGGGCTTCTGCGTCGGCTCCACCGGGCAAGGACCCAGCGCCAGCGCCCAGAGCAGCAGGGCCCCGACCCCGGCGCGGTAGGGAGTGGGAGCCAGGCCCGTTCCCCGAGCCAGCAACGCGGATACCTCCGCCCCCGAGCGACAGCCATAGCACCGCTCGGGATGAATCTCCCGCAGGCTGGCTTGGAGCGCCGTGGCGGTGAGACTACGCAGGCTGCGCCGCTCCCCGTCCGCAAGCTCGGAGAGCACCGGGAAGCGCTCCCAGAGCGAGTCGGCGAACCGTCCCGCGCACGGGGCGGCATGGCGGATCGTCAGCTTGACCGCCTCGCGAGCATCCAGGGTCCAGGCGTCCGAGCGGGCGCCGCAGAAACGACACAGGCGCCGCGCCCCGTAGGCGGTCGCCTCTACTGCGTATTGGCCGGTGCGGAGCTCGTCGAGAACGAGCAGCGACTCGAGCACGATCGGCCAGGTCAGCCGAGAGTCGAAGCGGGAAAACTCCGCCTCCGCCAGGGCGGGCGACGGCGCGGCAGGGTCTGCAGGCGTCGCTCCGACGGCATATCCCGGCGTGTCCGCCCAGCTCAGGCCCAGCTCGGCCACGGCGACCAGCCGCAACAACGTGGCCCGGCTGGGAGGATGGCGCGCGGTCTCGATAAATTTGATCGTGGCGTCGGAAATTTTGGCCTTCCGCGCCAGCTGTACGCGACTGAAGCCAGCTTGGTTGCGCTTGTCGCGGAGCAGGCGGCCGAAGTCCTGCAGCTGCTTGCGGCTCAGCGTCGAGCCCGAGCGGCGAGATGGGACGACGGCGCCCTGGGCGCTGGCCAGGCGGGCGATCTCGTCAACCAGGCTTGCGTAGGCGGCGCAAGCCGCTTGGGTCTCGAGCGGCTGATCCGGAGCGATGTTCTCCAGCGCCGCGGCCAGAGCCAGTGCATGCCGGCCGATGTCGGCCCAGCAATCGCCAGGGATAGGGGTTGTGTCCGGGGCACTCTGAGCGGGCATGCGGGTGCCCCGTCACCGCAAGAGCTTGGCGCTGAGCGCCTGACGCCACAGCCCCGGCCCGGCCAGCTCAATGGCGGCGTCCAGGCCGACGTTTTCCAGCAGCATGCCCAGCACCAAGCGGCGCTGATGTTCGTCGACGAAAAGCCGGCCGCTATGCACCTCGAGCCTGCAGTCGCCGAGCCGTCGCAAGCGCTCCCGCACTTCCTCGGGGACCCAGGCCCGGCCGTACCGGTGGATGGCAAAGCGCGGCAGGACAAACCCGAGCGTTCGCTCTCCGGGCATGGTCAGGCGCTCCGACGTGGGAGGAGAACACCGACGACAGCGAGCAGCGAGGATGCGGCGTCACGCCAGCGCGACGGAGACAACAGCGACGAAGGGAGGATGCCGACGCGGGCTAAGAAGCGCCGATAGTCGCCGCCGACCGCGCGCATGGCTTGTTCGCCGGTGCCGCGCTGCTCGCAGAGCTTGCAGCAGCAAACCGCCGAGTGTCGCCGGGGGTCGGGGCTCCGCGAAAAAGTAGAGGCCGCCGGGGCTTGGCGGCCTGTGCCCTGATGGGAGGTCGACGTTGACAACAGCCCCCAGCGCCCCCGCACGGGCGCACCACCCGAGATGAAAATGGCGCTGTAAAGCGCGGGCCCGGCTGAGTACAACGACCCCTGGAGGTGCTGGCCCAGAGGTCGAAATTACT
>Ga0075163_10009547_pt1 | contig 12733 bp, 6 predicted proteins | sample JI1023141ADNA_FD_71478 | JGI IMG/M metagenome (GOLD analysis project Ga0075163, IMG submission 71478) | Wastewater effluent complex algal communities from Wisconsin, to seasonally profile nutrient transformation and Carbon sequestration -... | ecosystem: Engineered > WWTP > Effluent > Algae...
TTTTAGTGAGGTGGATAATGTTTCGTAATAAATTTTTTATTCTCTGTCTTATCTTAACTGCTTCTTTGATGTTTAGTGCTTGTGATGGGCCACAAGAACAAGTAGCAGAGGCTAACAAATCTGATGCATGGGTAGGAGATACTAATCCAGCAGAGACTAAACTAAAACAAAGAGGCGAACAAGCAACTAGAGCTTTAGGTTATCAAAAAGAGATCAAAGAAAAACTATCAGCTGAATTACCAGTTATAGAACTTTTTACCCGTGAAACTATGGAAAAAGATGCCATTGCTAAACTTGGTAAACCAGATTCTCTTAAAGAAGTAAAACTTGAGGAAAACCAACAAAAGGTTCTTTATTATAATAATTCAGGCTTTGCTCTTTGGTTTTGGAAGCCTTTAGATAATACTGGCTCTTATCAATATCGTGCTACTGTTAGTCTTAAAGATGGTAAATTTGATGTTCCTTTACATAATGTTTTTGATGAAGAGGAATTAAGACAAGTGCAGACGATTTTTGAGGAAAAAAAATAAATATTAGTCTATATTTATAGGCAATTAGTTGTAGGCATAGAATTTACAAGAAGTTGTGGATTCTGTGCCCTTTCTCGTTAAAAGGCTTAAGTTTAATGACTAGTTCTAATGGACAAGAATTTCCTAATACAGAACGTTTTACTATACAAAGCTGTCTAGGCACAGGCGGTTTTGGTGTAGTTTATAAAGCCTTTGATAATCAACAAAATACCTTAGTAGCATTAAAAACCCTTAATGAGCTTGATCCAGAAGCGATTATGGCTTTTAAGCAAGAATTTCGTGCCTTAGCAGATGTTACCCATCCAAACTTAGTAGAGCTTTATGAATTATTTTTTGAAAATGAACAGTGGTTCTTTACTATGGAATTAGTAGAGGGCATAAATATTTTAGAGTATGTTTGGCAATCAATTACTGAAGAAGATGTTTGGCAGGAAGTAGCAGCAGAATGGGATCATTCTAATAGTATAGTTTCTATAGATACTCCACTTCCAGAACTTGAACCTAGTTGGAAAACAAAGGCTGTTGGCTCAACTAATGAAATTATAACTGTAGCAGCAAATGTAGTTAAACCTCCAAAAGTGCTTTCTAAATCGCCCGCCCGTTTTGATAGGCTCCGTAAATCATTAAAACAACTTGTAGAAGGGTTGATGGCTTTACATGAAGCAGGTAAATTACATAGGGATATTAAACCCTCTAATGTACTAGTAACTAAACAGGGTAGAGTTGTAATACTAGATTTTGGCTTAGTAACAGAGCTTGCTAGTCAAAAAATAGGACAAAGTAGAAATATTGTCGGCACTCCTACTTATATGTCACCAGAACAAGGTGCTGGCCAATTAGTGACAGAGGCTACAGATTGGTATAGTGTGGGAGTGATACTTTATGAAGCATTAACAGGAGAACTTCCTTTTGGAGATCATTTTGATTCACAGCCAATAAAAATCATTCTTAGTAAACTTCGTTATGAACCTACTGCCCCAAGCCTCTTAGTAACAGGGCTTCCAGCAGAATTAGAAAAATTATGTTTAGATCTTTTAGCTTGTGATTGTAAAAATCGTCCTAGTGGCTCAGAGCTACTACGTCGTTTAACAGGGATTCAGACTAAAAAAAGACGCCAAAAATTAATTATTGATCAAGCTAGGCTAATTGGACGTGAAGAACAGTTAAATGCTTTACATGAAGCCTTTCTTAAAGTAAAAGAAGGGCAACCTGTTTCGGTTTATATTCAAGGCAAATCAGGTATGGGAAAAAGCGCTTTTGTACGTTATTTCCTAGAGGAATTACAACAAAGAGAACTAGATTTATTAATTTTATCTGGACGTTGTTATGAACAAGAATTTGTTCCTTACAAAGCTTTAGATAGCTTAATGGATGCTTTAGCTAATCACTTAAAATCTCTATCTGATATAGAACTAGATACCTTAATTACAGAAGATATTGCAGCACTAGCTAAAATCTTTCCAGTATTTAATCAAGTAGAAAAAATTAATCAAATAAAAAGTAATGTTTTAGCTATACCTAGCTCTCAAGAACTACGACAAAGAGCCTTTGTTTCTTTGCGAGAACTATTATCTTCTCTAGGTAAACAAAGCCTGTTAATTCTTCATGTTGACGATTTACAATGGGGAGATAGTGATAGTGCAATACTTTTACAAGAAATTCTGCGTATGCCTAATGCGCCTAGATTACTATTTTTAGCTTGCTACCGTAGTGAAGATGCTACTAATAGCCAATTATTAAAAGTTCTTTTGCGTCAAGATCCAGATATGTTAGCTCAAAGAGAGGAAATTGAGTTAAAAGAGCTTTCTCTAGTAGATGCTTGTCGATTAGCAAAAACTTTATTAGAAGATTCTACTCAAGAACAGGCTGAAATAATTGCTCAAGAAGCTGCTGGAAGCCCATTTTTTATTGGTGAATTTGTACGCTATTCTCAATTAGGACATACTTTCCAACAAACTAGCGAAGAAGATATAACAAAAAAACAATTAGGATCTTTAGATGAAATTATTCAGAAACATATATTTCAACTACCAGAAAATACTCGTAATTTATTGGAAATAATCGCTATTGCTGGACAGCCTCTAGAACGTACATTAGCAAAACAAGCTGCTAAAATTAAGGATAATGAACAAACCATTGTAAATATTCTAAGAACTAATCGCTTGATTCGTGCTAAAGGCTCAAAACATAGTTATGAATTAGACGTCTATCATAATCGTATTAGAGAAGCTATCATAAAGTATTTATCCTTAGAACGTATTAAAAAACACCATTCTAATTTAGCTAATACACTTGAAACTTCAGGAATAAGTGATCTACAACGTCTAGCCTATCACTTTGAAAATGCTGGACATAATGAAAAGGCTTATAAATATACAATTTTAGCTGCTGAACAGGCGTTTCAGACCTTAGCATTTAATCAAGCAGCACAACTTTATCAACTTGCACTAAATATAATGTTGCAAGGTAATAAACCTAAAACCCTTTTATTAGAAGGGCAATTACAGGACTTAAAAATTAAACTAGCTGATGCTCTTAGTTATGCAGGTCGTGGTAAAGAAGCCTCTCAAATTTATCTTTCTGTTGCTACTGATATTTGTGATCTATGTATTACAGATAGTTTAGCTCTTAAATTTCAACAAAGAGCAGCCGAAGAATTATTACGTAGTGGGCATATTGATGAGGGTTTATCTGTTTTAGGAAATGTTTTAAGTAAAGTAGGAATTAAAATTCCTAAAACTTCTTGGGGAGCACTAATTTCATTTTTGGTTAGGCGATTATGGATACAATTTCGAGGCTTAGATTTTCAGGAGATCCCAGAAAGAGAAATTTCCTCAGACGAGTTATTACAAATAGATGTTTGCTGGACAGGGGCAATAGGGCTAAGTCTTGTAGCCTCAATTTTAGGAGCAGACTTTCAAACTAGACATTTATTATTAGCCTTAAAAATAGGAGAGCCTTACCGTGTTGCTAGGGCTTTAAGTCTAGAAATTCCTTATTCTGCTATTGATGGCGGCGGGGAATGGTCAAAGACTAATCAGCTTATTGCAAGGTCAAGAGAGTTAGCTGAAAAAGTAAATAATGCCTATGCTTTAACCTTAGTAGATTTTTCTGCTAGTGCAGCAGCTTTCCTAATGGGCGAATGGAAAAAGGCTTTTCAATTAGGGGAAAAAGCAGAAAAAATGCTAAGAGAAAAATGTACTGGTGTAGTTTGGGAACTATCTACAGTATTGATTTTTATGCTACGTCCACTCTTTTATATGGGAGAATGGAATAAACTCTTTGATCGTGTTACAGGCTTAATTCAAGAAGCTCAAAGACGAGGCGATTTATATACAGAAACTAATCTAAGGATTAGGCTATATTACTTGATGCGTTTAGCAAGTGATGAGCCAGAAAAACTTGAAATAGAATTAAGAGAGGCTTTGGAACAATGGTCACATAGAGGGTTTCATGTCCAACATTATTGGGAGTTGGTTTGTCAGGTAGAGACAACAATGTATCGTGGAGAAGGTGAAGAAGGTTGGCATTTTTTAAACTTTCGTTGGAAAGATCTAAAAAAATCACAATATCTACGTGTTCAATTTGTTAGGATTGAGATGTGGCATTTATATGCTCGTAGTGCGCTTGCTGCTATAGCACAAGGAGCTGAGCCATATTCTTTATTAAAAGCTGCATTAAAAACTGCACAAAAAATAGAGAAAGAAAAAAGACAATATGGTAATGCTCTAGCTCTATTAATTAGAGCAGGAGTTGCAGCCGTTAAAGAAGACAAACCCCTTGCAATAGAGCTATTAAAAGAAGCTGAAGAAAAATTTATTGCTACAGATATGAATTTATTTGCTACTGCAACAAGCTATAGACGAGGGCAGTTAATTGGTGGAAAGGAAGGCCAAAACTTAGTGCAATTAGCTTGTAAGTGGATGACAGATCAACGTATTAAATGCCCAGAGAAAATGTTTGATATGGTTGCTCCAGGTAAATGGGGAAATTTAAGGCTAGATTAAAAAAAGCCTAAAATTAAATATTAAAAAAGTTTTAGTACACTGTAAACTAAGTTTTAATCTGTTTTCTTAAGATAAATAATGGCATAAATAAATTCTTTTTAAGTCCAAGGGTTGAACGCTGCGCATTCAACCCTTGGCTATAGTAAAAGACCCTTTCAGGGTCTTAAGAAAATATCAAAAAACTTAAGTTACAGAGTATTTAGTTTTAACTGAGATTTATTTTATTTGGATTATAGTACTTACCACTAAAACACGTCAGCCATTAAGACCTGCCTAATGAACTTTTTCTAAAGACAATGGTTAAACACACTATAAATAAAACTAAAAATGGTTTACCTAAATCTATTATTACTATTACCAAAGAGAGTGCCTAATGGATACATATAAATTTACTAGAAATAGCTTATTAGTGTTTCTTTGTTTATTAGTAGGATTACTAGCAATGTTTTTTAATCCTATTGCCAAGATGGATGATACTTCTAGCCCTATTATAGAAACTATTGCTGGCGGATTAGGTGACGGGAATTTAGCCGTTAATTTACGCTTAAGCAATGTTTCTAGTTTTACTGTAGATAATGTAGGTAATATATTTTTAGCTCAACCCGCTTTATTTAACGGAGATAAAGAAATAATTCGTCGTATTGATAATCAAACAAAAGTTATTAATACTATAGCTGGTTTAGGCGCTCTAGGTCGTGATGCTGATACACTAGCACTAAAATCAACACTTGATATTTTTGATATGAAAATTGATCCACTAGGAAAAAACTTATTTATTTCTAGTAGGAGAAAAATAGATTTAATCAACTTAGAAACTGGGAATCTTACTATATATGCTGGTAATGGAAACCCTAAAACAGGTAATGGAGATGGAACTTTAGCAACACAAGCTAGCGTGTTTGTTGATGATTTTGAACTTGATGCTATGAATAATCTCTTTATTTATGATTCTTCAGCAAGAACCATTAGACGTGTTGATTGGCAAACACGGATTATAGAAAGAGTTGCTGGGGGAGGCAAAATCCCGCTTTCTAAAAGCATAGGACAGCTAGCAACAGATATTGACTTTGGAAGGGCAGACGTTTTTTTTGCTCTAGATAAATCAGGAAATATAAATTTTTCTACAGACAATCAAGTTTTTAGAATAGACGTTCAAACCAAGAAAGTTTTTCCTATTAATTTTAATAAAATAGGTTTTGAAAGTTTTAAGCTAAAAGCTATTTCTATTGATTTTAATAATAACCCTATTTTTATTGCTTCTCTCGGTAGTGACCAAGAAAAACGAGAAGCAATATTAAAACTAGATAATCAAAATAACTTAATTATTATCTCTGGTAATAAAAAAAATAATGATTTTTTTTCAGACAATATTTCTAGTAAAGATGCAGGCTTTTTTTCTCTAGAAGAAATTTTTGTTGATTCACAAAACAATATTTATATAAAAGACTCAATGTTTTGGGGCTTTGATATAGGTATTTTACGAATAGATGCACAAAGTGGCTTAGTTACTTTAGTGGCAGGAGGTCGTAAAGATAATGGTGATAATGGCTTAGCTATTAATGCACCTTTAGATGGGCTATCGGCAGTTGCTACAGATAATGTAGGTAATATTTTTCTTTCTGAAATCTTGACTAATCGTGTTAGGCGTATTGATATAGCAACAGGAATAATTACAACTGTAGCAGGTAATGGCAAAGGAGACTTTAGTGGTGATAACAATTTAGCAACACTGGCAACATTAAATTCCCCTGATGGATTAGTTTTAGATAAACAAGGAAATTTATTTATTGCTGATAGTGAGAATTTAAGAATTCGTCGGGTTGATGCTAAAACAGGGATTATTACTAGTTTTATTGGTAACCCTAATGGAATAGACATTTCTCAAATGGGTTTAGAGGAAAGAGAGTTAGATACTGTAAATATTGGTAGGCCAACGGCTTTAGCCTTTAGTTTAGATGAGAGTATTTTATTTATTTCAGTAGGAAACGATATTCTTAAAGCTGACCTAGAAAATAAAAAAATTTCTCTTTTGTTTCAAGGAGGCAATGAAAGAGTTTATTCTGCTTTAGCTTTTAACAAAAAGAATGAATTATTGGTTTCGGCTGTTACAGCCTTTTGTGATGATGATGAAGAGCCTGGTAGCACATTATTTAGGTATAATATAAATACTAAATCTAGGGCTGGTATAACAGGAGGATGTTTTATAAATGCTCTTACTGTAGATAGTAAGAATCATATTTTTATTTCTGACCCAAGTTGCTCAGAAATAAATTTAGTAAATATAGATGAAAAATCATTTGTTAAAATAGCAGGCTCTGGTGAAAATGGTTATAGTGGTGATGGTGGGCCAGCTAACCAAGCAAGAATTTCTTCATCTGTTAACTCATTAGCTGTAGATAGATTTGGTAATATTTATTTCTCAGATAGTGCAAGTAAGGCTGTTAGAGTGATTAAAGGTGCAGCTAGCTCTATTGCCATTGTAATTGATAAAGCAGAATTTCAGTCACAAACAGTTAATATAACTGGAAAAGGTTTTGGTAAATATGGGGCAAAAGTGTTTATAAATGGCCAGGATGTTAGCCAACAAATAACCCTACAAAAAGAAAAAGAGATTGTTCTAACAGGCAATAGAAAACAACTCAACATTGTACCTGGTAGTAACCAAGTAGTAGTCCAAATAGGTGTAGGCAAATCTAATGTGTCTAAAGTAATATTTTAGTCTAAAAATATTACTCTAGCTTAATTAGTAATAAATGATTTGTCCAATTTTGATTATCGTCAAAAACTTGATCCTATTACAAAATACTAACAAAGCCTGAAAAGCCTGAATAAGATTTTAGGTAAAACAACAAAAGCTTGATATCTGCCCAAATAACTAGGAAAAACTAGTAGCTAAATTAAGACAAAATATTTCTTTTCTTTAAGTTTCAGCACCCCCCTAGCTTAACTAATTTTGCTGTGATAGGATATTAGCAATCCTACATCAATCAAATACTGTGCCATATGGAGAAGAAAATGGCAGAAAAAACAAAACTCAAGTGGTTGCGCAAAGAATTTAGCTCATCTGAAGAATTAGAATATTACTTAACCCAACTTAAACATCAAGATAAGTTAAAGTCAGACGTTATTGCACTCCTTGAGCGCTTTCAACATTTGCTTTTTCAAGACTATGAGCCAGATTTTCTTACTATTGCCTATAATGGTCAGTGGGATGTTAGTTTTGGGCCAACAAATATTGAAGACCCAAAACAAAAAATAGATCTTAATACTATAACTGCTCAAACTCCTAAGGGAGAAACTATCCAAAAAGACTTGCCTAAGTCAGAAACCACTAGGAAAAATCCTAGAGCAACTGAGATGGTAATTAAATCTAGTAAACTAGAAAATAAACCTAATAACAAAGAAGAGTTAAAAAATAAAGTTGCTGTTCGCCCTACTAATAAGGAAGAGAGCAAATCTAAATCTAATAAGCCTGTTAAAGAAAAAAGTAAAAAACACTCTCAAAAAAAGGGTGAACGTATAGATTTAACAGACTTACTAAGTGCAAATCTATTATCTGTTGGTGCAAAATTAAAGCACAAAACCCAAACAAATATATTAGGTGTTATTACTCGTGATGGAAACCTTAAAGTAGGAAAAGAAGAATATAGTAGTCTCTCAGGTGCGGCTACAAGTTTGGCTGCTTCTGGGCGTCGTGATGGTTGGCTTTGCTGGCTTTTTCAAGATACTGATGGCGACTGGAAACCAGTGGATTTACTTAGAGGGCGATGGAAGCAAAAGTTTGCAGGTGAAAAATAATATTAGGTTAAATAATTTCCTCATAAACTTGTCTAATAGCAGATAAATGTTTTTTGTAGTCTTTTAAGAAGGTGTTTTCTTCTTCATAACCTAATTGTTTGGCTATTTCCATTCTTTGACTAGGGTTATGTGGTAGATAAGTTTGTGGACGTTCTAGTTGAAGCCTAATCATATGATCTAGTTTTCTTAAAAAACTATAGCCATTATGAAGATGGTTGGTTTGATCTGGTGTAAGTAAGTTTTTTTCTGCTAAATGAGCAATTAAAGAAAGTGTCCCTCTATTTTGTGGATCTGGAACATGATGTTTAAGTTGAAGATAACGAGTAGCAAAATAGACATCTAACATTCCACCTATACCAAACTTAAAATCAGTACTACTACCTTTTTGGTTTTGTAGTCTTAAACGCATTTCCTTAATTTCATTAGATAGACTAGAAAAATCTTTGGTACTACGAGAAAAAAGTAATTCTAAAACACGGGTTTCTACTTGTTGGCAAAAATTAGCTTGACCAACTATAGCACGGGCTTTTAAGTAGGCTAATAACTCCCAAATAGCTGCACGTTCTTGTAAATAATTCTGTAAGTTTTCAAAACTAGTTGCCAACAAACCATTTTTACCATCAGGACGCAAGCGTAAATCTATACGATAAAGCATTCCTTCGCGTTTTAATGCTGAAAGAATTTGAACAGTTAATGTTATTAGCTTAGCAAAAAACTCCTGATTAGTAATTTCATTTACTACATTTCCTAGTTCATCAGAATAAACAAACACAATATCTAGGTCAGAATTATAATCAATACCTGAATGCCCTAGTCTGCCAAGCCCTAAAATAGTGTAGATAAGTGGCACTCCAGTAATAGAAAACCGTGTAAGTAATTCATTACAAGCAAGTTCTGTGGCAATTTGTAAGCAAGCTTCTGCTAGCGCTGTTTGTACCAAATTTATTTTTCTTAACTGTTGTAACGACTCGCTAGAGTTTGTTACTAGTAAATCATAACGTCCTAGTTTAAGTATTTCTTCATGCCAATATAGTCGTAGTACTACTGAAGCTTGATCTAGAGAAAGACCTTCTAAAGCAAGAGAAAACCGTTTATAAAACTCTTCTTTAGTTATATTTTTAATAGGTTCTTCTAATGGCTGGCCAAGTAAAGAAAGCAATTGAGGATGGGAAATTAATATCTGAATAAAATATTGGCTATTTCCACCAATAGTAAGTAATTCTTGGATTTGTTGTGAAGTGAAATTTAGCTCAGAAGTTTTTTCACTTTCTGCTCTAAAAGAAAGTGAAAAATCTCTTAATCTACGTAATGCTCGCGCAGAATTAATAGTTGTACTTAATCCAAGGGCAATTGCTTGGGCTATTTCTGTTTGATTTAATTTGATATTAGGTAAGCTTGCTAGTTCTAATATTGCTTCTTGAAATAAACTTTCTACGTTGGCAACTGGGGTAGCTAGGTTTTTTTGAGTTTGTCGGGAAATATTTAAAGCTGATTGACTTAAAGCATTAAATTTGTTAGGTGATTTTATTTCAGTTTGACCAAAAACCCTATTATAAACAGTTTGAACATTTTGACATTGTAACTGTAAATGTTGGTCAAAAGCGCTATAAGTCTCATAACCACATCGGCGAGCAAGTAAAAGTAGTTTTTCTTCACTTGTTGGTAGGCTATGGGTTTGTAAGCCATGTTCCATCTGTAAACGATGTTCAACCGTTCTAAGAAAAGTGTAGGCTTGGGCTAATTGAGTATGTTCACTATCACTTAAGAGATTTTTATCATTTAATCTTTGTAGTCCAATTAGAGTTTCTGGTGCACATAACCAACTATCTTTTCCACCATAACAAATTTGTAAGGCTTGGACTATAAATTCAATTTCTCTAATACCACCTTTACCTAACTTAACATTATAGCCACCTGAGCGTTTTGCTAGGTCACTATCTATTTTTTCTTTAGTCTGTTTTACAGATTTTAATGCCTCTATTAATGGTTCTGTTTGGTAGATTTGATCATGTAATTCGGTTAAAAATCTTTCTACTAAAGCAGTATCTCCAGCACTAGCACGAGCACGAATTAATGCTTGACGCTCCCAGTTTTGAGCTTCATTTCTGTAGTATCTCAACATTTCTGTAAGAGAAACTACTAGATCACCTTCACGACCACGTGGCCGCAACCTTAGATCAATACGAAAAACAGCCCCTTCACCTAGTGGGGAACTAATGGTTTTAACCAAGGCTTCAGCTAGTTTAGTAAAAAAATATTTATTAGAAACACTTTCTTTTGTACCTGAAGTTTCACCATCAGCAGAATAGATAAATATTAAATCTATATCTGATGAGTAATTAAGCTCAAAACTGCCTAGTTTGCCTAGTCCAATAATTGCAAACTCTGCTGTAGTAAATCGCCCACGTTCATCTAAAATTTGCGGTCTACCATAACGATTAAGTAGGGGCTGATAACAAACTTGTAGGGTTCTTTCTAATATACCATCAGCTAAATAGGATAATTCTGCTGTAGTTTCTGATAGAGTGGCTAGATTTAAGCAATCTCTAAGATAAATACGTAGTAACTCACGTCTTTTAAAACGAGCTAAACGGGCAGATTCTGTTAGTGAAAGGTTTATTGCTACAAATCTAGCTAGGTCTTCTAATAGAATTTCTTTGTTTTTGATTTCTGTTAAACCCCGTTCACGTTCTCGTGCCAACCAAGAAATATGTTCAGGTCTTTGTAGTAAAGTTTCTGATAGTAGATTGCTATAAGCAGCTAATGTAAAAAGATTAACCATTAGCTCTTCGTTTTTTATATATCGCTCTCTATTTTCTGGCTGTTCTTCAAAAAAACGGGTAACAAATACACGTACACTAGTAGGATCAGGTAGCTTATCAATAACTTGTTCTAAGGCTTGAGATAACAAAGTCATAATTTAATAGAAGCTTTGATAGAATCTGAGTTTTTAAGAAATTTTTAGCTAAATATTACTTTTAGTGCAATTGCTACAAAAGCATACATACTCCATAGTCCAAAAGTTGTAATAAGGGCAAATTGTTTAGATAGATTTTTAGAAATAATGGGTAGCCCTATAGAGAGTAAAACTAATGACCAAATGGTAAAGATATCAAATTGTGAAAGCACTGCAAGTAATAATTTAGAAGTTCCTTCTGGCATTAACATACCTGGATTGCTGGCAATTAAGGCTCCTTTGGTTATATCTATATCTTTGGGATCTTTTAGGAAAACAACAATAAGATTCAAAACACTTTGAATACAAATTGTTACTACACAAAAAATATGGATAACTACAGAAAGAATCTTTGTATATGTTGTTACACCTCCCATTAAAGTTATTCCACCAAAGAAAATTAATGCCAAAATAACAGGAAATGCTGAGGTATAAACAATAGGGTTAATATAAACAAAATAAGGTGCTGCTTTGGCTGCCATTTTTACTTGATTATCTAAGGCGTCTTTTTCTTGTTGAGATAAATCAGCACGGTTTTTACCTTGTTTGATTAATTGTTCCTCAAAAACTTTGGAATAAAGGTCTTCCCAGTTAACATTTACTCTTTTCAAGATAATTAATGTGCTACTAAGTGAAACTATAATAGACAATAATAATGCTACAAGAAGACTAGGCTTAATATTAATGTCTTTAAATACTTCACTAGGGAATAAAAGAGTACCTATTATCCGCTGAAAATCTTTATATTTAGGAGTTGGTGTAATTTCTGGAGTAGGTATAATTTCTGGATTTGCTATATTTTCTGGTGTACTCATAATATTTCCTCATAACTACTTGGCATTATAAATTGCTTCTATATTAATTATTTATTTTGAAATTGAATACTAAGCCTTGTTGGTGGCTGAACTTTATAAGTTTGAGCAAAGTTATTTTGATTGATTGCCATTGCTAAATGTCCACGAGAGTCTATATATAAAAGAGGTGCATTTATAGGCACATCGCTAAAGGTTTTTACAAATGATAAAGAAATATTTTGATCAGCTATCTTAATATTAACTTTATCACCAATTTTATAACCTAATTTAGCAAAATCTTGCTCATCAATATTGGTTATTAAATTACCATATTGACCATCTAAAGCTATTATTTCGCCAGTTAAAACTTTATCATCAATTTTTGCTGCTGTAACATTAAGTTTTACTACTTCAGAAATAGGAATGATTGGCCCTACCCTAGTCCAATCAATACCATGTGCTAAATGTGCTGCTACAGGAGAAAAAATATCTCTTCCATGAAAAGTTGATGAAAGTGTTTGTCCAATCATTAAATTAGTATTAGTGATTTCTCTTACTGCTTCTAGCCCATCTTGGTCTTGTACTAATGTTATTAGACCATTGTTAGGTAATACAAAATATTGACCTCTTTTTGATTTGGCTACAATT
>Ga0075163_10009549_pt1 | contig 12731 bp, 13 predicted proteins | sample JI1023141ADNA_FD_71478 | JGI IMG/M metagenome (GOLD analysis project Ga0075163, IMG submission 71478) | Wastewater effluent complex algal communities from Wisconsin, to seasonally profile nutrient transformation and Carbon sequestration -... | ecosystem: Engineered > WWTP > Effluent > Algae...
CCGCTCTTCAGCCACACGCTGTTCAGCATCTATCTCGGGTTGGTCATGTGGGGCGGCTTGTGGCTGCGCGATGAGAAGCTGCGGGCGCTGTTTCCGTGGCGGCGCAAGGACGCTTAGTCGGGGCGCACGTGAAGCGACGTCGGTCTGGGCTGGCGTTGTCGCTAGCGCTGATGAAGTCGGCGGGAAGTATTGCGAGGACTGCCACGTCGCGGCGCCGACAGATGCCGGGATGATGGATCTCAGCGCTGGCGTTCGCCCCTACGCACTCGATGCCGACCGCGCCAAGGCGCTTTGGGCCAAGAGTGAAGAGATGGTCGGCGAAAAGTTCTGACGGGCGCGGAACTGATCCCGCGTTCGCGCATTTACTCCTAACTTCTGAAACGAACCGCGCAATCGGAGAGGATCGGAAGGGAAAGAGGCTTCCGGCAACGGAGGCCCCTTTTTCGTTTTGGGGTTCCGTTGTTCAGGCGGCGCCGGGGGCCGCTGCTCATCCTTCGCGAGGCGAAGGATGGTGCGCTCGAGAGGACTCGAACCTCCACGATGTTACTCGCTGCCACCTCAAGGCAGTGCGTCTACCAATTCCGCCACGAGCGCATTTTTGTCAGGAGCTGACGCCCCTGCTTTGGTAAGGGCGGGGGGTTACCAGAGCCGCCCAGAATGAACAAGGCCCGGGGTTGCCCCCGGGCCTCGAACTTCAGCGTGACGCGAATCTTAGTTGCTGACCGCCTCAGAGATCGAGAGCACCGCCGGGGCATAGCCGCCACCATAGGTGCCGACCCAGATATCGTAGAGGCCGGATTGCGGGTTATCGATGCGCATGCCCGGATTCAGGCCGCCGAAGCCGCCATCGTCTTCGCAGAGCCACTGACCGCTCGGGGTGCGAACCACCAAGGTCGTGTCCGTTTGCGAGTTGACGGAAATCACCAGCGGCCAGCCATTGTTGCCGGCTTGCCAGACGAGGTCGTAGTCCGGCGCGTTAGCGATGAAGCCTGGGCAGGCATTACCCAGCGACGCGCGGGCATTGATTTCGCCGCCAGCGGTCATCGAAATGTTATGCGGGTCAGGCTGGAAGCCTGATGCCAACTGGATGTGCCCGTAGGTCGCCTGAGCTTGCCAGTTTTGGGCTGAGGCGACGCCGGCGCTGAAAACAACAGCGGCGGCCGCGACAGCGGCGAAAATGCGTGATTTCGTGATCATAGACTTCCCCGTCTGTGGCGCGCCGGACTCTAGCGCGCAGTATCAAGTTGGCGTCCCACGCCTGAGCCCAACATGAACGATGGAGAAAGATTCCGTCTAGCCCGAAAACGTAGGATCAATTACGCGCGGCGTTAAATTCGTGGACATCGGCGGACTCAGTTACCGTGATGCACAGGCGGTCGCCCTGGATGGTGATTTCCCCGCGCGCGATGGGATGACCCGCGGCGAGAATCCAGAGTTCATCACTCTCCTTGGTGTCGAGCGGAATCACCGCGCCGCGCCCCATGCGGAGGAGTTGTTGCATCGGCATCGAGCAGCGGCCGAGGACAACTGAGAGTTCGATATCGACATGATGGACTTGGCTTTTACCGGACACGCGACGACCCCATTTGATTCTGCTCTAGTCGAACCTGAAAGAGTTGCGGGCGTGTGAACGAATGATCGGCTGGGCTGTCTCTCCTGGGCTGACCGACTACGAAACCGCTGTGGCGGCGATGGAATCGCGCGCGGCGGCGATCGCGAACGGCGAAGCTGGCGAGCTTGTTTGGCTACTGGAACATCCTCCCCTCTACACTGCGGGCGTGAGTTCAAAGGAGTCCGACTTGCTGGCGCCGGATCGGTTTCCAGTATTCCGGACGGGGCGCGGCGGGCAATTCACCTATCACGGGCCAGGGCAGCGCGTTGCTTATGTGATGCTCGACCTGCGTGAGCGCGGGCGCGACGTGACCAAGTTCGTGCAGAACCTTGAACACTGGATCATCGGCGCGCTCGCAGACTTCAACGTCAAAGGCGAAATCCGCGACGGGCGCGTCGGCGTATGGGTTGAGCGCAAAGGGCCGGGTTGGTCGCGCGAAGATAAGATCGCCGCGATCGGCGTGCGCTTGCGCAAGTGGGTGAGCTTTCACGGCATCGCGTTCAACGTCGAACCTGACTTAGAGCATTTCTCAGGTATTACGCCGTGCGGAATTTCTGCGCCGCAATTCGGCGTGACGAGCTTGGTTGATCTTGGGCTGCCGGTGACGATGGGTGACGCAGATGCCGCGCTACGCGCTTCGTTCGAACGCGTGTTCGGCTGTACGGAACTTTCGCAACCACCGGCATAGGCCGCCTGAGATAGTTGCATCCAAGCGCCCGCGCGATGACATCTCCGTAGCAAGACGACGGAGAGAAAAAGATGAGAGCGCCAGCAGACAGAACCGTCAAACGCATCAGCGTTCAGGAATGGTTCGCGCGCTACGACGCTCTCGATCTTCTCAAGCGCACACAGCAGCTGGCTCAGCCGCTGATGCACGCACCGGCGGATCGCATCGCGGTCCGCGCCTAGCGCGGGTTGCGACCACTCCTTGAAGTGCAAAATCTTCTGAAGGCGCGCCTCGCAAGCGCGCCTTTTTCTTTGCGATGACATCGGATGCGGTCTGACATCACACCTTGGCGCTGCGCGCGGTCACGTACGAGCAAGGAAGCGGTCTGTAAATTGGCCGGATGACCATTGATTCTCTGCCGGACACACTGCGCGCTCGAGCTTGGGGCGGCGCGCAATCTGTCGAAGAGGTCGTCGCGACGGTGCGCACTGCGCGCTGGATGCGCACCGGCTTTACGCTGCTGATGGCAGGGCTCTCTCTGGCGGTCATGCCGTTGTGGCTCGCCGCCGTGTGGTCCGCATTCATTGTGGTTTGGGAGATCTGGCTGCGGCCGCTTCTCGAAGACCAATTCGCATTACCGGCAGCGAAGCGATCACAAGACGCGGGTTTCGGCCGCCTGGCCGCGATCAACTTCGTCGGTGCGGTCGCGTTCACCGCTTACCCGGTCGCGATTTGGGTGACTGGTGTGCCTGTGGCGATGGTGCTCGCGACAGCATGGATTTGCGGCTCGGCCAACCACCTCTTCGTCTATTTCTCCGCCAATCGCTGGCTGTTGCTGTCATGCGTCACGCCACTCGCAGTGATGTCGCTCAGCGCGCCGTTCCTGACGAACGGGCTGACATTCGAAGCAGCGATTGGCGTGTCCACGCTGGCTGCATTGATGATCGCGGCCGGCATGTTCGGCCTCGACCGGCAGGTGCTACTCGGCAATCTCGCAAAACACGCCACAGCGCGCGTTGCGGCCGAGAACGCCAACGCAGCCAAGTCACAATTCCTGGCGACGATGAGCCATGAGCTCCGGACGCCGCTCAACGCCGTCATCGGCTACGCAGAGCTGATCGAAGAAGAAGCCGAGCGCGGGCCGGTTGCGGAAGACGCCACCAAAATCAGAACCTCCGCGCGCCAGCTCCTTGGCGTGATCGATGTCATCCTCGATTTGTCGCGCCTGGAGACGGGCTCGGTTGAGCTACGCCGCGAGCGCGGCTTGGTATCCGCCATCCTGCAGCAACTACGCGAAGCGGCGTTGCCGCTGGCGACTGCAAACAACAACACCGTGACCGTCTCTGACGCCGGCGCAGCGGCCGAAGTCGAAATCGATCACATGCGACTGCACCAATGTTTGATGCAACTCGTATCGAATGCAGCGAAGTTCACGCGCGACGGCGAGATACGCATTGCAGCACGCCGCGAAGCATTGGGGCCGCGCGACCGGCTGGTGTTTAGCGTCACCGACAATGGCCCGGGCATCTCGCCCGAGGATCAGGCGCGGATATTCGAACCGTTCGTCCAAGGCGAAAGCGCAACCTCGCGCCGGAGCGATGGCTCAGGATTGGGCCTCAGCCTCGTTCGCCGCCTAGCGCGGCTGATGGGCGGCGACGTGCGCTGCGAAAGCACCCCTGGAAAAGGCTCAACTTTTACGCTCTGGATCGACGCCGGCGCCGCCCGCTGAGTTTTTTCGATCGGCGGCTGCGTCCAAATCCGGAAGCTCGGGCATCTGTGTCAGCAATAGGGCGAACGCCCCTAGGCTATGGAGCTGACTCACATGGACGAAGGCATCTTCTTTTTCTTGGTTTTCTTCGGTTTTTTGGGCGCCATCATTCTGGTGCCCCAAATGGCAAAGGAGCGGACCAAGCGCTCGGCCCACGATCTCGTTTCGCAAGCGCTAGCGCGCGGCCAGACGCTCGATTCTGATCTGGTCCACCAGCTCACGCGCAACATGCTTGAAGAAGGCAATCGCGCCCGCAAAAGCCTTGGCAACGCGGTGGTTCTGCTGGCGCTGGCCGGTGGCTTCGTGGCCGCGGGCTTCGTGATGAACGGCCTCGATCAGGACGGCGACGCCATGCACGCCATGTGGATCCCGGCTGTCATCCTCGGTTCGGTCGGCGTGGCGTTCCTGCTGCTCTCGGTGGTCGACTACGTAACCCGGTCACGCGCTCCGAACTGACCCGGCGCTCATATGCTAAACAATGGCCAGAGGCGTCCCCCCGCCTCTGGCCATTTGCGTTTGGCAACCACCAAATCTCCGCATTTCCGCGCCGCTGCCGCCTTGGCGAGCGGCTTTGATTGCCTGAGGGTTGTTTGCGGCGGAGCGGTGATGGGCGGCTTGAAGGCATTGGTGGCGGTACTGGCTCTGGCGCTTGCCGGCTGCAGCGCCGCGCGCGCCGATGCGCCGGCCGAACCGCAGGGACAATGGGTGCAAGTAACGCCAGAGGCGGTGCGGCTTGATGGCCGGCTCTTTGAGGCGACCTGCTCACATGCGGCCGGCACAGATCCCGCTTATCGCTTTTGGTTTCGGCGCGGCACTGCGGACGGCGTCGTCGTGTTCTTCGATGGCGGCGGCGCGTGCTGGGATGACGTCACCTGCGCGATCCCGCGCCGGCGCGAAGCCGAGCGCGACGATGATGGGTTCTACAAGGCCGAACTCATCCCGACCGACAACCCCAACCGCTTCAACGGCATTTTCGATCTGAACAATCCGCGTAATCCAGTGCGCGATTGGAGCTTTGTGTATGTGCCGTACTGCACCGGCGATGTGCACTCGGGTTCGAACACCGCGCACTACACCGATCCCGACACCGGCGAGCCGTACACGATCGAACATCGCGGCGCGGACAATTTCCGGGTCGTGCTGAAATGGATGAAGGACAACTTTCCGCAGCCGTCGCAAATCTTGGTCGCGGGATCGAGCGCCGGCGCGTATGGCGCCTCGACGCACTATTCGCGCATTCGCGCCGCCTTCCCGCGTGGCCGCGCACTGATGCTTGGCGATGCCGGCCAAGGCGTGATGACGCAAACCTTCCTCGATCAACGCAACACCAGTTGGCGCTTTGCGCTGCCGAGTGAAGTGTTCGCGCGCAACACGCCGGTGACGCCGGAACTGGATATCGTTGGGCGCTTGGCGGCGCGTTATCCGAACGATCGCTTTGCGCAATACACGACGGCGCACGACATCACGCAGTCGAGCTTCTATGCGCTCATGGGCGCCGAGAACGCTTGCGTCGCCTGGACCGACGCGATGGTGGTCGGCCTCGAGCGGCGTCAGCACATTCCGAACTTCCGCTCCTACCTTGCTGCCGGCGAGACGCACGCGATCCTGCGGACGTCGCGGTTCTATACCGAGACAAGCGGCGGCGTGGCGTTGTCAGACTGGCTCATGGCCGCGCTGCGTCCCGATGGTACGGGTTGGGACAACGAGGCGTGCCAGAACTGCATGATCCGCCCGACGCGGTGCGTTTATTGAGACGACCGCGGTTCTGGCGCTTGCGCGCTAGAACACGGCTTCGGCTTCGCCGCCCATCATCTGCTGACGCACCAGCGGGATCGGCGGGCCGCCGTAGCTTAGGAATTGGTCGTGGAAATCGTGCCAGCCTTCGCGGCCGCCACGTGTCGCTGTCCAATCTTCGCGCAGACGGCGGATGAGCAGCTTGCCCATCGTGTAGTTGAGGTACGCCGGATCGTAAGTGCCGCGCGCCGCTTGTTGGCGCGCATTGCCCTCGTCCTGGTAGCACTCGTTCACGAACATCTCGCGCGATTGATCCTGCGTCATGCGACCGGTGTGCATGAGGATCGCCGAGAGGAAACGGCAATCGCGGCGCAAGGCGTTCGAGATTTGGCCGACATGGATTTCGGCGCTGCCGTCACCGAGACCCGCGTCCCACATCATCTCTTCGGTGTAGTGCGCCCATCCTTCGGCATAGGCGTAACCCACGAACACACGGCCGAATTGGTTCTCGGAGCGATTGGCGTGCAGGAAGTTGAGGAAGTGGCCGGGCCAAACCTCGTGAACCGACACGAACAGCAACTCAGCTTCGCCCGGCACGAAATCGCGCTGGACTTGCGCAGGCCACGTCGGGTCCGGCGGCGCGATGTAATAGACCGACGGCAGGTTGGTCTCGTACGGGCCAGGAATGTCGATGTAGGCGAAGTTCTGCCGGTTGAACGGCGGCGATTCTTCAACTTGCGCCTCCTCCGTGCCTGGGATGGTCACGAGGTTATGGTCGGCAATGAATTGACGCAGGCCCGCGAGTTGCGCACGTGCGCCTGGTACGGCGCCGCCTTCGGGCTTGTGTGCGCCCATGCGCGACATGCACTGCGGCACTGTCGCGCCCGGCGCAAACTGCGCGCAGGCTTCACGCATCGCTTGCTGGTTGCGCGCAAGGTCTTCTCGGCCAATGCGCTCCAATTCTTCGAGCGGGATGTCGACCATCTCGGTGTCGCGCAGCATTTGCGAGAAGAGTTCGGCGCCGAGCGCGAAATCGTTCGTTGCGGTCGGGCGCAGGCTCTCGAGCCAATTCGACAAATCCGTCATCGCGGTCGCCGCAGCGGCTGAGGCTTCGGTCAGCTGTGACTGCAACTCTGCGTCATTCACTTCAGCAAACGCGGCTTTGCCGTCGCCAAGATAATACTCAGCGAGGCCGCCGAAAGCGGAGCGGCCGTAGTTGATGAACGGCAGCGGCATCGGCGTACGGAGGTTGGCGCGGATTTGCTGTGCTGCGGTGGGAACGGCGCGCAGATATTGGATGTAGCCGCGCAGACGAACGTCAGCGGCCGCATACGGGCGCGCGACGTACATCGAGGGGCTGAGCGAGCCCGAATAGAAAGCCGGGTTCGTGTGCGGCTGATCGGCCGCTTCAAGCCAGAAGAGATTGCGGCGCGCGACGGCGACGAGATAGTCGCGCTGATAGGTCTGCGCGGCATTGAGGCCGGTGAACGCTTCGGCGTCAGTGATGCTGGTTTTTAGAAATTCGATCGCCGCCGTGAGCCCCGCTTCGCTCCAATCCGGGAGACGGCCGTCATATTCGTGCTTGCCTTGACCGGCGCCGAATGTCGGATCGAGCTCGAACGAGCGATTGATGAAATTATCCTGGAACGCGGTCCAGCGCGCGCCGGCGTCTTGGTTGCAGCCCGACAGCACAAGCATGGCGGCCGCCGCCAGTGCAAGAAATTTGGACATCACGATCCCCCTGTTGCCGGGAGATTGGAGGAAGCTGCCCGGCTGCGCCACCAAGAAATCGACGAGCGACGCTCGCCGCGGCGACTGTGATCGCCAAACAGGTCCGGCGCTAGATCGTTACGGGCCGGGCGGGACGCGCGCGGCGGGACGTAGGGGATGCCTATGCGCGCCAGCCCGCGGCTAGATCGGCGCTGTCCCAAAAGCGCCTGCTCAATGTTGGAGGACACAAGCATCATTGAGAGCGATCCGACGTGATGCGCATCCGCGATCGCGGTCAAATCGCGTTCTGCGGCGTGCTGGCTCCTCGTGCGCGCAGCCGATAAGGAGTGCGAGCGCCGAGACCAAAACCCACTTGCGGACACGCCACCTCGCCTTGAGAGCGGAGATAATTTGCCCACACCGACCCTCTTTGTCGACGCCGACGCCTGCCCGGTGAAGGACGAAATCTATCGCGTCGCACGGCGCACAGGATGCCCAGTGCAGGTGGTGGCGAATGCGTTCATGCGTGTGCCGCCGGACGTGACGCTAACCGTCGTCGATGCCGGGCCGGATGTCGCGGACGATTGGATCGCCGAGCGCGTACAGCCGGGCGACATTGTCATCACCAACGACATCCCGCTCGCCGATCGCGCCTTGAAAGCAGGCGGTGCCGCTTTGGGGGCGACGGGCAAGGCGTTCACACCATCCTCTATCGGCGCGGCATTGGCGCAGCGCGAGTTGATGGAGCATCTGCGCTCGTTCGGTGAAGTCGGCGGCGGGCCGAAGCCGTTCTCGGCGCAAGATCGCTCGCGGTTTCTCTCGGCGCTGGACGCGGCGGTGATGAAGGCAAAGCGCGGCTAACTATCCGTCGCTCGTCTCGAAAGGCTAAAGCGCGCGGATGTATTCGAGCGCATACCAGCCTGTCAGCAACCACATGGCGATAACGGCGCTAAGCTGAAGGCGGCGATCCGGCCACAGCCATGCCGCACCGACGATCGCGATCTGACCCATGTTCACGAGCGATGCCGACTGCATGCCGGCGATGGCGAGGTTCCCGAAAATGCTGAGCACCTGATAGACGAAAAGCGCGCCAAGGAAGCGGCGGCGATTGGCGTCGTGGAATGCGGCGAGATCGGCGCCGTCCTTTAGCTCTGCCTCGGCCGGCACAGCTAAGCCGCACGCGATGTAAAGAACCGTCGCCATGAGCAGGAGGAATACAACGAACCCGAGCGACCACACGTCGGCCCCGCGCAGCTGCCAGGTCGAGAACCAGTAGTCGACGCACCAGAAAATGAGTAGACCGATCCAGCCAGCGTACACGAGTGAGAACTTGACACCGCGCGCATGAAGAAGGCGCACCACGCCGGTGAGCAGGTGCGCAAACGCTAGCGATACGACTACAGTGAGAATGACGCTAACATACTCGAAGGTCGTCATGTCAGCGTTTGGCTCCACCATTGGCCACGCGCCAATAAAGCCAACCCATCAGAGCGCCCGTCAGCGGCGGCGCGATGAAGGTGGCAAGAAACGCAGCCGGGTGCGCCATCGGTGCGACCACGCCGTTTGCTGTTTCGAGCGTGAACTGCACGAGGCCATCCGAGTTGCAGATTGCAAAGCAAGCCACCGCGAGCACCAAGCACTCAATGATGGGACGCGGCCAAGAGATGTTGCGCGCGGCGAACACAGCAGCGAGCAATAGAAGACCACCGCCACCAATCAGGCCGACAGCCGCGACCGCCGCCACAACCGCGATCGTGTTCCAGAACCCGGAGGCTTGCGCCGGATCAACCCAAAGATTGAGCCCCGTTAGCGCAGCCCCAAAGAAGAGAGACGCGACGATGCCCGAAAGCAACCACGCGCCGAGTGCGCGCCACGAAAAATTCCAATCGTTCATGCGAGTTCGATCATCACCTCATCGGCCGCGACCGAGGCGCCGGCGGCGATGTTGACTTTAGCGATGATGCCGTCGCGTTCGGCGCGGATGATGTTTTGCATCTTCATCGCTTCGACGACCGCGACGCCTTCGCCTGACTTCACTTCTTGGCCGGGCTTTACGTCGATCGAGATGACGAGACCGGGCATTGGCGAGACGATCAGTTTAGAGGTGTCGGCCTTCTGCTTTTCCGGGATCTTCTTGTGCAACTCGGCGCCGCGCGGGGTTGCCACTTGCGCAAGCACGGTGACGCCGCGGTGGCGGAGCGTGTAGCCGCCGGGGGCAGTCTTGATCTTCACCGAGAACGGTTTGCCGTCGAACTTGCCGCTGATGATGCGGGCGCCCGGTCGCGCGACGGTGTCGAGGCGATGGGTCTTGCCGTTGATGGTGACGGCCGCGCCGGCATCGTCGAGATCAACATTGGTGAGGTGGTGGGCCCCGTTGAGGATGACGGTCCAATCGCGCTGCCAGTTCTTCGCGCCGCCGTTGAGGCCGCCGCTAATGTCGCGCGCGCGGCGGGCGGTGAAGGAGCGGGCGATAGCGGCTGTGGCAATCAGGAGCTTTTCTTGCTCGCTCGTCGGCGGCACGCCTTCGAAGCCGTCCGGGAAGTGCTGCTTGATGTAGGCGGTGGTGAAATCGCCTTTGCGGAAATCCGCCTCTTCCATCACTGCGCCGAGGAACGGGATGTTGTCGGCGATGCCGTCGATGAGGAAGTTGTCGAGGGCGGCGGCTTGCGCGTCGATGGCGGCGATACGCGTTGGCGCGTGGGTGATGAGCTTGGCGATCATCGGATCGTAGAACATCGAAATCTCGTCGCCCTCGCGGACGCCGGTTTCGTTGCGCAGCGTGACGTCGCCGGTTTTGCCTTCGGCTGGCGCTTGGTAAGCGCGCAGGCGACCGATGCTCGGCAGAAAGTTGCGATACGGATCTTCGGCGTAGATGCGGCTCTCGATCGCCCAGCCTTTGATCTTGAGATCCTTCTGCTTGAACTTCAGCGGCTCGCCGGCGGCGACGCGGATCATTTGCTCGACGAGGTCGAGGCCGGTGATCATTTCCGAAACCGGGTGCTCAACCTGGAGACGGGTATTCATCTCAAGGAAGTAGAAGCTCTTGTCGGCGCCGCTGGCGACGAACTCGACGGTGCCGGCGCTATCGTAGTTCACGGCGCGCGCGAGGGCGCAGGCCTGTTCGCCCATCGCCATGCGCGTCTTCTCATCAAGCAGCGGCGACGGCGCCTCTTCAATGACCTTCTGGTTGCGGCGTTGGATCGAGCACTCGCGTTCGAACAGGTGCACGACGTTGCCGTGCTTATCGCCCATCACTTGGATTTCGATGTGGCGCGGGGCGGTGACGAATTTCTCGATGAAGATGCGGTCATCGCCGAATGCGCCCTTGGCCTCGGCGCGCACAGCCGGGAATCCTTCTTCGACTTCCTTGCGACTATAGGCGACGCGTATGCCTTTGCCGCCGCCGCCGGCGCTGGCTTTGATCATCACCGGGTACCCGATCTCCTCGGATATCTCCACGGCGTGTTCGACGCCGGAGAGTTCACCGATGAAGCCCGGCACGCACGAGACGCCCGCTTCCTGCGCGGACTTCTTGGACTCGATCTTGTCGCCCATGGCGCGGATCGCGTGCGCGTTGGGGCCGATGAAGACGAGCTTTTCGGCTTGGAGGCGGTCGGCGAACTCGGCCTTCTCGGAGAGGAAGCCGAAGCCTGGGTGGATGGCCTGCGAACCGGTCTGCTTGGCGGCTGCGACGATCTTGTCGATGACGAGATAGCTCTGCGCAGCGGGCGGCGGGCCGATGAATACGGCTTCGTCCGCCATCTCGACGGCGAGGCTATCGGCGTCGGCTTCGGAATAGACGATGGCCGTCTTGATGCCGAGCCGGCGCGCCGTGCGGATGATGCGGACGGCGACTTCGCCGCGGTTGGCAATCAGGATTTTATCGAACATTGGGGCGGTGTTAGCGGGGTTTCCCTGGTTCGTCACCGGGGTAAGCTCCCCTCATGAATCGCAGAGAGATCATCCTTGGCGGTGCGGCACTGGCGGCATGCTCGCCCGAAGCACAGAGCCAGGCTCCCGTCGCGCCCTTCCCAATGCGACGCGGCGTCAATCTCGGCAACGCGCTCGAAGCGCCGAACGAAGGCGATTGGGGGTACCGGATCGAACTGCCGCATCTGGATGCCATTCATGACGCGGGCTTTGACGGCATACGACTGCCAGTGCGGTGGGACGCACATGCGGGCTCGACACCGCCTTACGCGTTTGGCGGCGACTTCTGGCGGCGGATCGATGAGATCGTCGAGCATGCGCTAGGGCTTGGGCTAATGGTGCAGCTCGATATGCATCATTACGAGCGGCTGATCAGCGAGCCGGCGCGGCAGCGTGATCGCTTTCTCGGCATGTGGAGCGGCATCGCGCATCACTTCCGGGGCGCGCCCGCGGGTCTGATGCTTGAGCCGTTCAACGAACCGAACGGGTCGAACTGGGGCAACGGCGCGTTAGTCGCTCTGCAGCGCGATGTGGTTGAGGTGATCCGCGATCGCGGCGGCGCTGATCGGCTGATCGTGCTCGGGCCAGGTAATTGGCAGAACATCGACGCGCTGCGCGGTTGGCGCCCGCCCGAGGGCGAGAACATCGTCGTGAGCGTCCACTATTACGAGCCGCATGCGTTCACGCACCAAAACGCCGAATGGATGGGTGCAGACGCGCCGAACTTTGGGCGCGAGTGGGGAACGGGTGAGGATCGCACGCAGGTACGCGAGCATTTGATGAGCGCTGTCGATTGGGGCGCGCGGCGCGGTTACGCGATTCAATTGGGCGAGTTCGGCGTGAACGGCGCGCTACCGATCCAACAACGCGCGCAGTGGACTCGCACGGTGCGTGAGATTTGCGAAGCTAGCGGCATGGCCTGGTGCGTCTGGGATTTCGCCGGCGCGTTTCCGATTTGGGATCGGGATACTGGCACTTTCATCCCGCTGATGCGGGATGCGTTGTTTGCCTAGTAATCGAACATCTTCTCGTCGCGCTCGGCGCGGCGTTTGGCTTGCGATACTATGTGGGCGGCGAGTTCGTCGCGCGTGAGAGATGGCGTGACGCCGCTTGGATCGAGATTGTGTTCGGCGACGAGGGCGCGGAGTGCGCTTAAGTCCTGATCGGCGAGCGCTGCGCCTAGCCCCTCTTCGCCGTCTTTGCGATAGAGCGCGGCGGGATTGATCTGAGGCGCGTTTTGCTCACCCGCTTGCGGGGGAGCTGTCGGCGTAGCCGACTGAGGGGGCGGCAAAACCCCCTTCGGCCCTTCG
>Ga0075163_10009552_pt1 | contig 12731 bp, 7 predicted proteins | sample JI1023141ADNA_FD_71478 | JGI IMG/M metagenome (GOLD analysis project Ga0075163, IMG submission 71478) | Wastewater effluent complex algal communities from Wisconsin, to seasonally profile nutrient transformation and Carbon sequestration -... | ecosystem: Engineered > WWTP > Effluent > Algae...
CGACCGAAAAAGGTCCTTGGTGGGATGACCCCCGAGGCCTATGCGAAGCACCTTGCCGAGGATCGGCTACAGTAATGCCGGATTCCAAACAGCCCCGCTACTGAAGGCGGGGGGACGTCGGCGCTTGGGCGCTGGTCGGCTTTGTTGTGGGGGTTGGTGGTAATGCCATGGCCGCTGCCGGCGCGGCGTCGCTGGCAAGCCAGATTGAAGTTGTGGAAATTCAGCTCGACAGCGAAATCAAGGGTGCGGTGCCTGAACGGGCCAGCACACCCGCAACGCGCTCGATCGCGGCCGCGCCCTTTGTCCCGCTCGGGCAGGGCTACGCGGGAGAGGTCGAGCCGAACGGCACCACGGGCACTGCCACGCCACTGATCGGCAGCAATCTGGTGGCTCGCGGCAACTTGTTCCCGAACGGCGACGTTGATTTCTACAGCTTCACCGCGAACGCGGGTGATCGCGTTTACGCAGCGATCATGACCTCTGGATCGGCCGGTAGCAGCACGGACAGCCAGCTGACGGTGCTAGCCAGTGATGGCACGACAGTCGTCGAGTTCGACGATGACAATGGCAGTTTCGCCGCGCTTTCCTCCACAATTGCCGGTGCACAGATCACCACCGCTGGCACTTACTACCTGAAGGTCAACGACTTCACTGCAGGAACAACATCAGAACGTTCCTACGACCTGCACTTTCGCCTGCAGAGCGGTGCCCCCACTGCCGAAGTCGAAACCAACGACACGCCCGCCACGGCCAATCCCCTGCCTGCAAACGGCTGGGTCAGCGGTGCGCGTGACCCGGCACTGGCGACCGAGCAGGATTGGTACAGCCTGACTCTGAATGCCGGGGACACGGTTTTCCTGTCTTTGGATCTCGATCCCGAGCGCGATGGCGTGGTCTGGAATGGTCGCTTGGGATTTGGCCTGTTCGGTGACGCCGGCAACCAGATTCTGGTGGTTGACGATGCCGGTACCGGCGATGTCTCGCCCGTCCCGAATCGCCCTTCGGAAGCGATGTTCTTCACCGTCAAGGATGCCGGTACGTACTTCGCGTTCGTTGACTCGGCGAGTGCCGCGGTGGGCGGACCGACCGCCACCTATCACCTGAGCGTCAGCGTGCACCCGGCGACCACCGAGGGCGTCAATTGCACCACTTATACGAGCACGGATGGGCCGCTGGCGATCGGACCGGGGACGGGTCTGACCAGCTCGACCATCACGGTCCCAGGCAATCCGCGGATTGCCGATCTTGACGTGCAGATCTCACTCAACCATGCCCTGATGCAGGACATCGACGCGCATCTGCGTTCGCCGGTGGGCAATGACAATGGGCTGTTCACCGACATTGGTGCGGCGGCCACCGGCGGTCAGACCCAGATGGATCTGGTGCTGGATGACGAGGCAGGCAGCACACCCGCCTTCACTGTCTTGCGCGGTATTCAAGTGCGGCCCGAAAACAACAGCACAGCGGGCACGGCCAGCACGTCCGGCGCCTATCGCCTAGCTGCGTTTGATGGCGAAGATGCAGGCGGCACCTGGACGCTGGATTTGCGTGACGACACTGCGGGTGCCAATGGAGGCACATTGACCTCCTGGAGTCTGCGCATTTGCGAGCTGCCGCCGCCCCCGAGCTGTCCACCCGGCACGACCGTGCAGACCGTCTACAGCACGGATTTCGAGAGTGGCGCTGCAGGGTTCACCCACAGTGGTGCGCAGGATGAGTGGGAGCTTGGTTTGCCTGCGACGGTACCCACCACCACCGCCAATCCGGTTGCGGCGTTCTTCAATTGCAACAGCGGGGTCAACTGCTGGAAGACGGATCTGGACAACACCTACAACGCGTCCAGCAATCAGGATTTGCTGTCACCAAACATTAACCTCGCAGGCTTGACCGGTCCCGTCATCATCTCGTGGGCGCAGCGCCACCAGGTCGAGGCGGCCAACTTTGACCATATGTACGTCGATGCCCGTGAGGTGGGTGGGGCCAATCCTGTGCGTTTGTACGAGTGGTTGGATCCGACGCCGATCAGTGCGTCCGCGGGAACAGGCAACCCGCAAAGCAATATTGGTGGAAGCTACGGCTGGGGCAGACACTCGCGCCGCGTCGACAGCTTGGCAGGCACGAACGCAGAACTGTTGTTTCACCTCGACTCCGATTCCAGCGTCAATTTTGGTGGTCTTGCCATCGACGACGTCAGCGTGACGGCCTGCCGCGCCTTGAGCGCGGACTTGGCGATCACCAAGACCAATGGCACCGCGACATCGGTGCCTGGCGGGAGCACGACTTACACCATCACCGCCAGCAATGCCGGCGGTGATGACGTGACCGGTGCGACGGTGGCGGATACTTTCCCTGCCTCCTTGAGCTGCACCTGGACCTGCGTAGGTGCGGGCGGTGGAACATGTACGGCGGCGGGCTCAGGGAATATCAACGATCTGGTGAACCTGCCGGTGGGCGCGTCGGTGACTTACACCGCCAGTTGCGCGATCAACGCCGGTGCGACCGGCACGCTGAGCAATACCGCCACGGTAGTCAGTGCGATCACCGACCCGAATCCGGCCAACAATGCGGCCACGGATACCGACACATTGACCCCGCAGGCGGATCTGTCGATCACCAAGACCGATGGCGTGGCCGCGGTGATCGCAGGCAGCACGACCACCTACACCATCGTGGCGAGCAATGTCGGTCCCAGCAATGCGCCGGGCAGCACGGTCGCCGATACGGCCCCGGCAGCCTGCACGAGCTTCACGTGGACCTGTGTCGGCGCGGCGGGTGGCACCTGTACGGCGGGTGGTTCCGGCAACATCAATGACAGTGTTGGTTTGCCGACTGGTGGCTCAGTGACTTACACGGCGAGCTGCGCGATCTCAGCGGCGGCCAGTGGGACGCTCGCCAACACTGCGACGATCAGTGCTGGCGCTGGGGTGACGGATACGAACGTAGGCAACAACTCCGCCACAGACACCGACACGCTTTCGGCGGCGGGTGTGGTGGGCGTGCTGAGCGCAGACCTGAACTTCGGCAACCTGACGGTGGGTAACAATGCACTGCAGACACTGACCATCACCAACAGTGGCGGCAGCCCGATCACCATCAATGGTCTGACTGCGGCGACGGCGCCGTTTGCCACGATTGCAGGCGGAACATGTGGCGTCACACCGTTTGGACTGAACGCGGGTGCCAGTTGCACGGTGCTGTATCGCTTCACGCCGAGCGCACCGGGCCCATTCAGTCAGGTGATTACCGTCAGTTCCAATGTGGGCTCCGTGGATGTCACCCTGCGTGGAACGGGCATCGCGCTGGTTCGTGTGCCTGTGGATGGCACTTCGGGCGTGATCCTGTTGGTGCTGCTGGCACTTGGCTCGATGCTGGTGCTGCGGCGTCGCGGATAAGTGGCAATGGCGAGCTGACACGGCGTTGCCGTGAATCGAACGCCCTCGGACTCCGGGGGCGTTCGTGTTTGCGGGGCCCGCATTTGTCATGCCGTCCTCGCCCCATACTGCGATGTCGCGCCCATCCAGCGCAGGCTTGATGTAGTGTCCTTGGCCCATCGACCATTCGGTCGCTCAGGTCAGCGCGATTGGCGCTGCCGTTGATCTTGTCCGCAAATACGCGTGGAGTCCGTCATGCCGCAGTACCGTTCCCGCACTTCCACCGCTGGTCGCAACATGGCTGGCGCACGCGCGCTGTGGCGCGCGACCGGCATGAAGGATGGTGACTTCGACAAGCCCATCATTGCGATCGCCAACAGCTTCACCCAGTTCGTGCCGGGACATGTGCATCTGAAAGATCTCGGCCAGTTGGTCGCGCGTGAAATCGAGGCGGCGGGCGGGGTAGCAAAAGAGTTCAACACCATCGCTGTGGACGACGGCATCGCGATGGGCCACGGCGGCATGCTGTACTCGCTGCCGTCGCGCGACCTGATCGCCGACAGCGTCGAGTACATGGTCAATGCGCACACCGCCGATGCTCTGGTGTGTATTTCGAACTGCGACAAGATCACGCCCGGCATGTTGATGGCCGCGCTGCGCTTGAACATTCCGGTGATCTTCGTTTCTGGCGGGCCGATGGAGGCGGGCAAGGTCAAGCTGGATGGCAAGACCATCGCGCTGGATCTGGTTGATGCCATGGTGAAGGCCGCCGACAAGAACTGTTCGGATGACGAGGTCGCTGCGGTGGAGCGCTCGGCCTGTCCGACCTGCGGATCGTGCTCCGGCATGTTCACCGCCAATTCGATGAACTGCCTCACGGAAGCGCTGGGGCTGTCCCTGCCCGGCAACGGAACGGTGCTGGCGACGCACGCGGATCGTGAACACCTGTTCCGCGAGGCCGGGCGACGCATTGTTGCCTTGGCCAAGCGCTGGTACGAGCAGGACGATGCGCGGGTGTTGCCGCGCAGTATCGCCACCTTCGAATCCTTCGAGAATGCGGTGGCATTGGATGTCGCCATGGGCGGCTCGACCAACACGGTGCTGCATCTGCTCGCGGCGGCGCACGAGGCAGAGGTCGCGTTCAGCATGGCCGACATCGATCGCATGTCACGCAAAGTGCCCTGCCTGTGCAAGGTCGCACCCGCCGCCGCGGATGTTCACATCGAAGACGTGCATCGTGCGGGCGGCATCCTGGGCATTCTTGGCGAGCTGGCGCGTGGCGGCTTGTTGCATACCGGCGTGCCGACGGTGCACAGCGACAGCATGGCGGAAGCCATAGCGCTTTGGGATGTGACGCAGACACAAGACGCGACGATTCACGAGTTCTACAAGGCCGCGCCGGGTGGCGTGCCAACCCAGACGGCGTTTTCACAGAATCAACGTTGGCGCAGCTTGGACATGGATCGCGAAAAAGGCGTGATCCGCGATGTCGCAAACGCGTTCACCAAGGATGGCGGTCTGGCCGTGCTGTACGGCAATTTGGCCGAGAAGGGCTGCATCGTGAAGACCGCTGGCGTGGATGAGTCGATCTGGGTATTCAGCGGAAGCGCCCGGGTATACGAGAGTCAGGACGATGCGGTGGCCGGCATCCTGGGTGAAGAAGTGCAGGCCGGCGATGTCGTAGTGATCCGCTACGAAGGACCGAAAGGCGGTCCCGGCATGCAGGAAATGCTCTACCCGACCTCTTATCTGAAGAGTCGCGGGCTGGGCAAACAGTGCGCCTTGCTGACTGACGGACGTTTTTCCGGCGGCACGTCCGGTCTGTCGATCGGACATGCCTCACCCGAAGCCGCGATGGGTGGCGCCATCGCGCTGGTGGAGAACGGTGACCGCATCGAGATCGACATTCCCAATCGGCGGATTCACCTCGCTGTGAGCGAGTCGACCCTGACTGCGCGACGGCAAGCCATGCAGGCGCGTGGGCCAAAGGCGTGGCAACCGTTGGATCGCGTCAGGCCCGTGTCGGCGGCCTTGCAAGCCTACGCCCTGCTGACCACCTCGGCGGACACGGGTGCCGTGCGTGATTTGTCGCAGGTTCTGCGCTGAGGGTTCAGCGCTGGGTAAACAGCATCCGTTTGCCGTTGTTGCCGGTCAGCAGCAGGCGGCCGTTCTCGACGAAATAACGTCCGAGATCGGCCTGCTGTCCACTGGCGTCCTCGACGAAGTACAGATGCTGATCACGCGTGCGCCAGCTCGCACCGGCGACGACTTCGCCACCCTCGTCGCTGCTGTATCCAGAGTAGTTGCTGCCGCCCATATGCACTGAGCTGCCACCGTTGGCGATCCGACCATCGGCGAGCAGGACCATGCTCTGCGTGCTGCTGCTACCCATGAAATCGGCGCCGCTTCCGCTGTTGTAGAGTTCCTCGTGGACCCAATGCCCGATCAGCGCGGGGTCGCGTTGGGCGCTGGGCGTCGAATGCCGTGCTTCGCTTGATGGCTCGCGCTGGCTTCCCGGATGAGCACCGCTTCGCGAAAACCACACGCGCTCGGTGGCTGTCTGGCCGAGCAGTGTCAAGGTGATCGTCAAGTCGAGCCCATCGGCGGAAATCGGGCCTTCGAGCATCACCATCAAGCCCAACTCGGATTGGATGGCTCGTCCGCTAAGGTGCTCGCCAGCTACCTGAGCTTCCACCGAATAGCTATAGGTCGTGTCGCTCAGGACACCGCTAACCTGGTGACCTTCCTCTTGCAATTGCAGAGATACAGGCTCGCCACTGAGCAGGCCTTGGTAGTGGCCACTCACACTCGTTGCGGTCGCCTGTGCCGCGGCGATCAGAGACAGCAAGCATGCAGCCAGTGTGCGATGGGTCAACAGGAAAACGTTCATTGGCAAGCCTCGACTTGGGTCAGTACCCGTATCAACCCCGAATGCAGCATCGACCCGCCAAACGCCCCGGTCTAGTGATGGTCCCTTGCGTGCTGTCGCTTGGCGCGATGCCCTTGCTGTGGCACAGTCCACGCCATTAAGACTTTGGAGTCCGTCCCGTGATTGATCCGGACGGTTATCGCCCGAATGTCGGCATCATCCTGATGCATCCGGAAGGTCGCGTTTTTTGGGCGCGTCGGATACATCGCGACGGCTGGCAGTTTCCACAGGGTGGGATGAATACTGACGAGACACCGCAGGAAGCGATGTTTCGTGAGCTGCAGGAAGAAACCGGATTGCAACCGGATCACGTCGAAGTGCTCGGCATGACGCCGGGCTGGCTGCGGTATCGGCTGCCGAAGCGCTGTGTGCGATCGGGCAATCGGCCGATCTGCCTTGGCCAGAAGCAGGTCTGGTTCCTGTTGCGACTGGTCGCAGACGAAGACGCGGTGCGTTTGGATGCGACCGAAACGCCGGAGTTCGACTCGTGGCGTTGGGTTGATTTCTGGTATCCGTTGGAACACGTGGTGCCATTCAAGCGCCGCGTCTATGCGCAGGCACTGAATCATTTGGCACCGGCGGCAGAGCGCGCCAGTGGCTCGTTGATCCTGCCCTTTGCCCCGGAAGACTTGCAGGCGCTAACGGCAGTACCGCGGCGTGAGCGGCGGGCGGCGATGCGTGACAGCGGGCCGCAGCGAAGCTGAGGTTCGGAATCTGTCCAGCTCAGTACGAGTAAGGACGGTGTCATTCAGAAGGCGCGGTTGACATCCGTTCGCATTTGCGATGCAATCGCGCTTGCAGACACGTCGTCTGCCTTGCGCACCGAGGTCGATGCGACCATGTACATCTGCATTTGTCACGGCGTTACCGAGCGTGCCATTGCTGAAGCGGCGGCCGATGGTGTGAATGATCTGCCTTCCCTTACCGCCCGCACAGGCTGCGGATCAAGCTGCGGCTGTTGCCGGGAAAGTGCGGAGGAAGCGCTGGTCCTGGCGCTCCATCAATTGCAGCCCGTGGCAGCCTGACCTGGCAATCACGCTGCTCTGTGGCGTTCTCAGGCCAGCAATTCTCGCAAGGCCTGGTCAACCCGGGCAAATTCATCGACGAGACGCTGCGCCAAGCCGGACGCATCGCCAAGCTCATTGCGACGTCCACCGTGTTCCAACTGACGGGCAAGTTCGGACAGGTCCATGGCACCCAAGTTTGCGCTGGTGGATTTCAGCGAATGCGCGGCGGCGACCAAGGCTGGCAGGTCGTTCTCGGCCGCCGCATCCTGCAGGCGCAAGATGGCACGCGGTGCGTCCTCCAGAAAGACCCTGACCAACGAAAGAAACTCGGGACCCATGATGTCGCGAAGATCTTCAATGACTTCGGACTTCAAAGCGGGCGGACCTGACCGATCCTGTCGCACTGGCGCGGACGCGGGTGGTGGCGTCGCCCTAACCGGTTCTGATGGCGTTGTCTGGCGCGATGGGGCGGCGGGTGTCGGCCCCGGTTTTGCTTTTTCACGCAGCCAGCGGACCAGTATGTCGAGCAAGGTCTGGCGATGAATGGGTTTGCTCAGATAGTCGTCCATCCCCGCATCGATACACTTTTCACGATCACCGACCATCGCATTGGCAGTCATTGCGATGATGGGCAGTCGCTGGCGACCCTGTGACTGCTCGATACGGCGCCATTCGCGGGTGGCCGTATAGCCGTCCATGATGGGCATCTGGCAGTCCATGAAGACCGCTGAATACGCCGTTGTTCCAAGCTTATCGAGCGCTTCGCGCCCATGTTCGGCGGTATCCACCTGCAGACCGGCAAGGCTGAGCAAACGCTGCGCAACCTGACGATTTACCGGATTGTCTTCAACCAGCAGCACCTTGCCTTGCAAGGGACCGCTTGCGTGCGGAGCGGCTTGCGACGGCGAGACGATTGGCGCTGCCAGCGTTCCGGTGGATTCGACAAACGTTTCCGATCGCGTTGCGTAGGCCTGCGCTCGCGGCACGTCGGTCTCAACGCGCATGCTGGGTGTCGAGGGCAGTCCTGCACCAATCAACTCGCCAGAAACCAAGCGCGATAGGGCACGCCGCAGCTCTGCCTCAGGCAGAGTACGAACGAGGGGCACGGAGCGGCCGCCTTCAGCCAACTCCACCGCTGCGGGGTCGTCACCCTTCAGGTACACGATCAACAGGTCTTGCAGAGCCGGTTCTTTCAGAATGCTTCGATGCAGGCCAACCGCGGTGGTTCGTGCGGTTTGCAGGTCGGCGAGCAGGATGTGGAACGCCCACGCACCACCGCGACCCGACGCCGCTCGCAATTTGCTGAGCGCTTCCTGGGAGCCACTGGCCTGCACCAGCGTGACGCCCCAATTTGCCGCGGCCAGGTTCATCCGCCGCAACATGCCATGGTCGGCAGTCAGCAGCAGGATGCGGGATCCTGTCAGCTCACGGCGTTGCTCACCCATATCGCCGACGGCTTTCAGCATCGGGATCTGGAACCAGAAGGTGGAACCTTTACCCGGCGTGGAATCCACCCCAATTTGTCCACCCATCAAATCCACGATGCGTTTGCAAATGACCAGTCCAAGACCAGTGCCGCCAAACGTTCGGGTTGTCGAGGCATCTGCTTGAGAAAACGGCTTGAACAGGCGGGCCGCCGCCTCCGGCGTAATGCCGACGCCGGTATCTTCGACTTCGAAACGCAGCTCGTGATGCGTGCGCGTTTCCGATTTGCGCGTCACGCTCACCCGCACTCCGCCGCGCTCGGTGAATTTCACCGCGTTGCTGACCAGATTGGTCAACACTTGGCGCAGTCGAACGGGATCGCCGCGCACGGCGAGACGAACGCTTGGATCGACGTGCAGGGCGAGCTTCAGCTGCTTCGCATCGGCTGGCGAGTCCATCAGGCGCATCACACCGTCCAGCACGTCACGCAAGTTGAGACCGACACTCTCCAGTTCAAGCTTGTTGGCCTCAAGCTTGGAATAGTCGAGGATGTCATCGACGATACGCAGAAGTTGGTGCGCCGATTGCAGCGCTGTCGTCAGATATTCGCGCTGGTCATCGCCCAAGCGAGTGGACAGCAAAATGTCGAGCAGCGGAATAATGCCGTTCAACGGCGTACGGATTTCGTGACTCATGGTGGCGAGAAATTCGCCCTTGGCCATGGTCGCGGCTTCCGCGACTTGCTTGGCATCGCTGAGCTCGCGTTCCAGGCGACGACTTTGTTCGAGGTCAGCGCGAAGCTGCAACAGTTCAGCGGGTGAGATACCGATTTCGGGGTCCTGCCGGTGCGTCGCCGTTCGCAGCGGCGCGCTGATCTCCACTTCGCTTGGGCGCAGCAGAAGGACGCCAGCCGCTGCCGCGATGCCGCCACCGGCACCCAACAGCGAGAGCAGGGTGCTGTCGATGGGCAAGGTGACGCCCAAAAATGGCAGCAAAGCTGCGGCGCCCGCGATCAGACCACCAAGTACGCCAACAATGCGAAACAAAACCTGCGCCATGGGCTAGAGCACCGCTGCGTGGAAATCGAATTCCAGCTCGCGCGCCGCATGCTGGACCAAGTTACCTTGAATGTAGTCAATACCGCTCATCCACAATGTGGCCGCGGCTTGTGCATCTTCGACCCGTTGACCGATCACTTGCAGGCCTCCGCGATGGCCGCGATCCACGAGCGCACGGAGTTCGTCTCTCAGTGCGGGTGTTTGTGCCGCAGCCAGATATTTCGGCGCGATTTTCAAGAAGCTGAGGGGTAGTGCGCCAAGCAGCTTTTCTGCAGTCCGATCACCATCGAATCGACTGAGACAGAACTGCACGCGGGCGCTGACGAGCGAATGGCAGAACGTGGCGATCTGATCAATCCGGGGCTCCAAATCTTCCAAGGTCAGCTCAATGACCAGTTGATCACCGCTGAGCTGTCGAGAGGCGAGTTGCTGGGAAATCCATTCGGCCTGCCCGGGACTGATGAGACTGGTGGCAGACTGACTCACGAACAGCCGCACAGGTCGCTGCGCGTTGCGGCGTTGCTGGATGACCCGCATGGCTTGAGTCAAAACCCAGCGATCCACCTCCACGATCAAGTCCGCGCCCTCAGCCAACGGAATGATCTCGGCCGCTGAATACAATCGTCCCTGATCGTCACGCATCCGCAGCAAGGTTTGATACTGCGCTTCATCGCCACCCTGTACCGCGACAATGGGCTGATAAAGCAATTCAAAGGCGTCGCGTTCAAGGGCGTTGCGGATGAGGCTAAGCAAGACGCTGTAGTGCATGTCGGCATCGCGCGGCGCTGGCGCATAGCGAACGACACCTTTCTCCCCCGCGCGGGCGTCGCGTGCGGCGCGCTCCGCGGCGTTGAGCATGGCTCCGGCATCCGCAAACCCATGACGAAAACCGCACACACCAGCGCTGACGCGCAGGCGCAGTGGCTTACCCTCGGCCCGGAACGGGTGAGCGACGAGGGCATTGCGCAAACGCACCGCCAGTTTCTCGAGCTCATGGTCATCGCGTTCGGGACAGAACACGGCGTAGCAACCGTCACCGTAGCGGGTCGCAAACGCCATCTCCTGCAACTCCCCGACAAGCAGCTTTCCGGTGTCGGTCAGAATCTGCTCCAGCGCAGTCAGTCCAATTCTGTCCCGCAGGGCCGATATGCCTTCTACCTCAACGAAGATCAGTCCCCCCGCACGATCTCGGGCTCCATCTGCAGCAAGCGCTTCGTTCAGGCGATCGAGCAGATAGCTGCGACGATGCAGCCCGGTGACCGGATCGCGCGGGTCACGCAGATGCTGCCGCTCCTGCACGGCGCGCGCACGACGCACGCGGTTGTTGACGGCGGCAATCAGGTGCTTGGGCCGAATCGGTTTGGAAAGGAAGTCGTCGCCGCCCGCTGACAGGGCCTCAAAGTGCTTGTCCTGATCGCTTTCCCCGGACAAAAACACAATCGGTGTATGCAGAAATTCCTCGCGCTCGCGAATCAGCGCGGTCAGTTCTGTGCCGTCACAGTGCGGCATATACAGGTCCATCAGTACCAGATCGGGCTGAAAGGATTCCATGGTCTCAATCACATCGAATGCCTCATAGACGGACCGGACGTCCATGCCTGCATTGCGCAGAATTGATTCGGCAAACAGCGCTTGTGAGCGGTCGTCTTCGACGATCAGAACCCGGTAGGTTGCCTCACCGGCCGCAACCAGCAGTTCCTCCAGCTTGGTCAGTACAGGCTCGACAGATTCCTGAATGACCAACATGGCATCGGCACCGGCGCGCCGCGCGGTCAAGCGCGCGGGAATGGTGTCTTCATGCGACAAGACGAGCAGTGGCAATCGGGTCCCTGCGCGCTCGCGCGTCGCACGCAGAACCGCGCCGATGCCCTCGAGTTCGTCCATATAGGCCGGATCGACGATGACCAGATCCGGCGCCAGCGCATTGAGGATTTCCTTGAGTTCATCTGCAGAATCGAGCAACTCCAGTTCATAACCCGAATGTTCGAGGCGTTGATCGAGCGCGAGCGCCAGTTCGCCGCCATCGGTCAGGTGATAGATCCGACGGGACGGTCGAGACGACAGCGACTCACCCGAGGCAAGGCTGCGAGGTTGCACTGAAGACGGCTTCGGCGGCGTGCTCGCCTTCGCAGCGGTCGGAGTTGAGGGGGCAGGGATCGCCATGCTCAACTGTTGCGGAGTGGGCGCGTTGGCATCGAGTACGCTGCGCGCCTCTTCCGGTGCAGGCGCATCGGGGCTCCAACGACGCCAGTAGGCTTCCGGCGGTCGCTCGACGCGGGTGCCGTGCTGCGTGAGCGGCGCCTCCGCGAACAATCCGGGAATCGTGGTCGGCGAATCTGCCGTGCTGCGCTCCAAGACATCGAATTGCTCAAGCAAATGGCCATTGGCGCGTTCATCAGGCAATGACTCGCTGGCGATCACCTCGTCCAGCAACACCTCCAGCGCCAGAAGTGACTCACTGGCTTCCAATGCGCCGTAGCGACCCGCTGCCCCGGCCAAGCGTTGAACGTCCTCATGCAGAAGACTCAGGCCGTTGATATCCCAGCCTTCGAAACAGAAGCGTCGACCGCGTCGACTGATCGCCTCCATTCGCTTGGGCAAATGCTTGAGAAAGGCAAGACGAAGTTCTATGCGTTGTTCGGATTCTTCTTGGGCGAACATTGCGCCACCGTTGTGTTCATTCAATTGCACTATACCCATTGCGAGAACAGGTAGAAACACGCGCGCGCTACGTGTCGCATCCCGGATGATTATATAGACGCTCGGAGATACCCATTGCTGGCGGCGCGCGAGGTGATGCGCCAGGTGGTGGATGATCTTTTGGGTCGTTCAACCTTCGCGCCGGGAGCCCTCGCATGATGATTGCGCTACACAAAAACGCCCGCACCACGCCTGCAATCCGCGCGGAGATTGCGGCCAGCGCGGACAGCATCGTCGCACT
>Ga0075163_10009555_pt1 | contig 12729 bp, 17 predicted proteins | sample JI1023141ADNA_FD_71478 | JGI IMG/M metagenome (GOLD analysis project Ga0075163, IMG submission 71478) | Wastewater effluent complex algal communities from Wisconsin, to seasonally profile nutrient transformation and Carbon sequestration -... | ecosystem: Engineered > WWTP > Effluent > Algae...
GTGCAAACACCAGATCCTACGGACATTGATTAATGAAGAAAAACGATGTTAATAACATTCCTTCTGTCCGAGTAAATCTCGTTCCATATACACCACCGGTTGTTCGTGTTGAAGACTTAACAGAAACATATGTGGACATACTGGAAATGGAACAACGCTTGTTAAAACAAGCAGAGGAAATACTGGACAATTGATTTTACGGACAAATTTTTAAAGTATGCGAAGAAAAGACAAAATAATTATTCCAATCACGCCAGAAATAATCCGTGCGGCAGAACGCCTACTCATCTTGGATACAAACAAAAGCAAATGTTTTATGGGGGAGCACTTAGAAGTTTATGCAGAACTCCTAAATAAATCCTGTGCATTGCTCGGTCGTTTGCTCATGAAAAAATTACTAGAAGAAAAAATTATTCGTTATGAAGACATTAGGGACGAAATAAAAAATGTTTCTACGAACAGCGAATAACGAAGAAATCTCGGTGCAGGAATGGTCGGAGAGGTTCGACCTTCGTTCGTGCATTGTCCCCCCGGAGGGGAAGCTCTTTCTCCAGTCGGACTGGGCGCAAATTGAAGTGGTTGCATTGGCAACCGTCCTCGACGCTCTTCTCCAACGAACATCGAACCTCACGAAAATTATTAATGGCACCGTTCGTATCAATGGGAAGGAATACCCCAACGACGTCCATACGATGCTGGCAGCTCTCATTTTGGGCGAACCCTACGAGAGCATTTACCTGCTCGCAAAGACAGATAAGAGAATTGCCGACGCCCGGCAGATGGCCAAGGCCGCCGTGTTTGGGTTACCCGGGGGCATGGGGGTTCGGTCGTTCATTGCATTTGCACAAGATGCATATGGCGTTACCCTTTCACTCGAACAAGCACAACGACTCAAAAAGCTGTGGTTCAAACTCCTCGGCGAAGACATGCATGAGTACTTTGACTACATCGACTGCGTGTGGAAAAAAGGTGTCACACAATTGGTGTCGGGACGCGTTCGAAAAGGTCTGACCTATTGTTCAGCTGCAAATACGCTCTTCCAAGGTCTTGCTGCCGACGCTGCCAAGTACACCATGGTTGCACTCGAATGGGCTTCAGAGACTACGCCAAAAGAGTTCAAGAAGCTAATGCCAGGCTTACAAACGGTGGGAGCTCTGAAAGCCGTCAACTATCAACTCAACCAATTCATTCATGACGAATTTATTGGTATTGCCGATTACAACGACGAAGACTTGGAAACTTTGCATAAAGAGTATGAAGTTGCTCGTAAACAAATATCTACGGAATGGACAGACTATCCTTTTATTAACGAACCGTGGATGCCTATACACACAAAAAAAGAATGGGTTCATTTGCGTAGATGGGTATCTTATCGAAGCTTCAATCCGTTATGTCTAGCTCTTTTAGAAAAAGAACTTCTCATGATGGACTGTGCCAAATACTATTTTCGGGGGCTTACCGTTCGGGTGGAGTCTCAGTTTTTACGGAGATGGAATAAGTAATGAAATTTGCGATTGAACTTTATCTTCACCGAGACAGGCAAGATTACTATTATTATCATTCATCCGCCAATGCAGCAAACCTTCGAAAATATCGGTAGTGACTCATTTTGAAATCTTTAAGCTTGACCGGTCAAGCATGAGGTTTCATACTTAATGGATGCCAGACAGACCGAGTCGCCCCAAAGACGCAAATAAGCTAGCCAAGCTTATCGTAGACATAGCTACAGGGGAAGTTGATGTGTCTGAGTCCAATGAAGATGAGGGTAAGAATCCCGCAGCAGTGGCTCTAGGAAAACTGGGTGGACAAAAGGGCGGTAAAGCCCGTGCTGAAAGCCTAACTGCCGAGCAAAGAAAAGAAATAGCGAAAAAAGCTGCGTCACACCGTTGGAAAAAGTCTTAAAGGCCTTGGCCATTGTCGACTTCATTATCTGAATCAAAAAGTATCGAAAGTGTTTCATTATACCGGGGATGAATTCTATTTATTTTGTTCATAAAATCTTGCCAGGATTCGCTTAATTTCATGATTGTTATAACCGAACCTAAATGTTGTTTTAGCTTTGGATAGCCTTTGTTTGAGGTAAGATGTTGGAAATATTTATGTTTATTTCTACCCGCAGCATCTTTAGGTGTAACCTTTTTTAATTCTTCAAGTACACCTGGTGCTAGTCTTTTATACACTATATCATTGGTTATATGTCCAAAATAAAGAGGTCTTTTCACCCTATCCGTAGGATAGCTGAGTCCTCGTAATCTAAAAATGCCCTCATAAAAATCGCTATCAAACGTTGGAAGCCAAGGTTGTAATTCTTTGGCAATAAATGCCTCTAGTATTCTTGTTAAGTCATCTTTTCGTTTATCTTTTTCATAACCTGTAGCTTCATCGACTAATGCAATGATCCCAACTCTAGCGAAACCACGAACGAGTATTTCGCATTGTTCGGCAATATGGGTTTGATTAGGACGTAAAACTTTAGCTTTTCGCGCAGCTAATATTACGTCGCACATATCTGCAAGTAGAGTTGCTTCATATCCATATGCACTTCTTCCGTTAGGTGGATAGAACTGAATTGGGTTTTGTATGCGAACCGCTAAATCATTGATATTTATACCTTTTTGCTGTAAATTATTCAAAAAAACGGCAAGTCGCTGCTCGCCAGCTTTTGAACTAGGTAGTGACTCATTTTGAAATCTTTAAGCTTGACCGGTCAAGCATGAGGTTTCATACTTAATGGATGCCAGACAGACCGAGTCGCCCGAAAGACGCTAATAAGCTAGCGAAGCTTATCGTAGATATAGCTACGGGGGAAGTCGATGAATCGGAGTCCAATGAAGATACGGGTAAGAATCCTGCTGCTGTGGCACTAGGAAAACTAGGTGGGCAAAAGGGTGGCGAAGCAAGGGCTCGTACTTTGACACCCGAAAGACGCGCTGAAATCGCTCGTTCGGCCGCACAGAAGCGTTGGTCCTCAAGCCGAAATGATTAACGGTTGAAAAAAGTAGATTAAACTTCGAATAATTGCATAAATATTTTTGCAATTGGTTTATGAAGGTGTTACATCTGCTGTAGATGTTCGTCGATCCGTTCAAAGATTCCGTTGAAAAAGAGCTAACGCATCTGAAAAAGATGCGCGAATCTCTTAATTCGGCAATTAGAAATTTAGAAAACATTCTTGGCTCCCCCGGTGTGGCTGTGTCGTCTTCTAATAAAGAAGATGAGTCGTCGTACCTGGGAGGCCATGAACTGGCAATATGTTTAGTAGAAGCCTTCAAGTCGACAGGAAATAAGCCTATGGCGGCTGCTGATCTACTACAAGTTCTCAAAACAATGCCAGATCCTGTTCAAACATCAACTTCGCGCATTACAGCGGCTCTCTATCACGGCAAAATTGACTATTTTGAAAAAGTAAATCGAGGATTCTATAAGCTTAAAGAAGAAGTTTATAAAACCCTCACTGGAACACAGAAGGATAAAGAAAACCCTAACTCATAAACCCTATTTAAAGAGCGCAGCGCGGTAACACCTACCTCGGCAAAGGAACGGTTACCGCGCTGTCTAGAAAGACGCAGGTGGAACATGATAATATAGATAGAACTCGTTAGAGCTCTGCTGCGGTTTGAAGAACTAACTAATTCAGACTGCAGCACCTTTGACGTCTTTAAAGTACTGTCCTTAAATTATCACACTTTTTTGAAAACCAAAAGTGTTTTTGGTTAAAAAAAGTACGATTTTTTTCAGACTAAAATATGCGCTATATTCTCATTGTTTCCAATATGAAAAGTATTGGTTATTTTATGAGAATTTTTTCTATATTCTAAATTATTTCAAAATGAAAATAATGCTTGATCGTATAAGTATATTTTCATATCATAAATTTATGAACAAGCTCGTCCTATCAAAACGCGCGCAAATTCTCGGAATGTTAGTAGAGGGCAATAGTCTTCGTGCCACAAGCCGAATGGCCAACGTTTCCTATAATACCGTTCTCAAAATGGTAGGAGATATTGGTTGTGCCTGTGCAGCCTTTCACGACAAGCATGTTCGGAACCTTAAAAGCAGACGAATCCAATGCGATGAAATCTGGGCGTTCTGCTACGCAAAAGCAAAAAACGTAGAAATAGCCAAATCTGCGACTGTGGGGTCGGGCGATGTTTGGACGTGGACAAGCTTAGATGCAGATTCAAAACTAATCTGTAACTGGGTCATTGGAGGCCGGGATGCCGGATGTGCTGCGATTTTTATGAATGATTTGCGAGAACGTTTGGCTAATCGAGTTCAATTAACAACTGATGGGCATAAGGCCTATTTACAGGCTGTCGAAAGTGCCTTTGGAGCGGACATTGATTATGCCATGTTGGTTAAACTTTACGGTGACGTAGTCGAAGGTCAAAAACGCTACAGTCCTGCCGAATGTGTAGGCTGTCGTAAAACACTTATTGAAGGAAGGCCTGATAAAGAAGATGTCAGCACAAGTTATGTGGAGCGTAGTAATCTAACGATTCGGATGTCATCTAGGCGATTCACACGACTTACGAACGCATTTTCAAAGAAACTAGAAAACCACGCACATGGAGTGGCCCTCCACTGTATGTATTACAATTTTGGACGTGTTCATCGAACGTTACGCGTTACACCCGCTATGGAAGCAGGCCTTACAGACCGCGTTTGGTCGCTTGAAGAAATCGCTCGATTAATGGATATAAACCAAGTACCTAAGAAACGCGGCCCTTACAAAAAAAGAGAGGCTGCCTAATTTCAAAATGAGTCACTACCTACAGTTCGAAGAGATTGAACTGGAAAAAATACATTTATGATTTTGGTGATTTTAGATGATATATTCAATGGCGCGCTGCTTGCGATGTAAGTGTTCCACGTGGAACATCCTACATAGTCTTACATAAATGGACACCTAACCGGTTAGGTGTCCAAAAGCTATCTCATAACTAGCCAAAAAAATAGTTTGACAACCAAAATAAACCACGTATTATCAGGGCAAATACAACGTGTCTTGGACGTGAGACCCGCCTCCCTCTATCTCCATGTGTTTCCAAGGTTAGAAATTCAAAATCATGTGTCATAAATATCTGTGGAGATAGAGGGTTTTTAAGCAGACCGGTGAGATTCGAACTCACATAGGACACTTTCTGAGGGCGCCCTGTCCGATTTCCAATCGGATGTGTAAACCATTTTCACCTCGGTCGCTGTAGAGGGGGTTAACCCCCTCACCTATTCTCACAATTAAATAAGTTGACAGTCAATTCGTCCATGACCAGAATTATTTTTGGAGACACACATGACGAAAACAACTTTAGTAACCCTTGGAATTAGCTCACTTTTAGCGTGCAATTTGAGTGGCAAGATTGATGCCGCGATCGATCAACTCGATATTTTTTGCACCCCTGGTGAAGAGATTGAATGTGCTTGCGAAGACGGCGAAAATGGTTCACAAACCTGTCAAGTACAAGGAACTTCGTTTTCAGATTGTCTTTGCGAAAATTCGTCAGCTCTAACAGCGTGCACCCCTGGTGAGATGGATGCGTGTGTCTGCGAAGGAACCGAAGACCTCGGTGCACGTACTTGCTTAGGCAACAAAGAGTGGGATGCTTGTTTCTGTGAAGATGAAAGTATGGAAACAGGACTTGAAGAATCAATTCCTTTTACAGAATGGGTTCTCCGCGACAAAAATGAAGACGCTGTTTCGGCTATCTTTGAGCCTTCTTGCGGCGTGAGCGGTTCAGCGTGTTGGTTCAATCTAGATTTTCCTTGTGTGTTGATTGAGTATTTCCAGGGAGCACTTGTAAAAACTACGTATGATTTAACAACAGGGGATAGTCTCGCTTGTTATTCCAATAATACAGATTGGAAAGCTTTAAGCACGCGCTACGGGTTTTACTTTGATAATCCAGACTGTGATGGGGTTCCTTTTTTAGGTGAGTATGAATATATTGGTTATACTACGGACGGAAAAATAAAGTTTAATAATGAACTTTATTATGTAAATCCCAAAACTCCCGCGGCCTTTGGGGAGCATTGGTATGTATACCTTGATGGGTTTGAAATATGCGAAGAGGCCAGCGAATCCATTTACGCACAAAAAAGTCGAAGACTCGAAAAGGTTCCATCGAATGTCCTCGCCCTGATGGTCGACCGGGCCCCGTATGCTATTCAGCTTGAATAGTATTTACGCCGTGGTGACATCTGATGTTTTAAATGTACCCAAAACAGTTATTTGACATCCTTGAAAGCGAACATTATTAAGTCCACCTCCCACCGAAGCAAAGACAGATACCGCTGCATTAACCGGTCCTGTTATGATGTCTGTGACAGTCCATGTGGTATTAAAAAATGTTGCTCCGGCAGCTAAGCTTTCAACGATTTCTGCAACAGGTAGAACATTTACAAAATCTTTTCGTAATTGCATGGTCGCAGATTGTGTCCCCGAGAAGCGTATGTGCACTTTTGCAACAACGAGAACGCTAGAACCTGCAGGAACTGTAAATGAAGATATTACCACATCGTCAGAACTTCCTGGTATTAAGTCTGTTACTGTTGATGTAACACGCTCTGCCATTTGCATTCCTTCTGGGGTACCCCAGAACATACGATTGTCAGTACCTAATCGGAACCTTGGACCGTCTGACAACCACCACATATCCCCCGTGGTTAGTGTTGTAGGGTTCGCTGCCTGCGCATCTATCCTTAAAGCAGGTCGGATTATACCACTGGTGAGAATATGTACACCGTAGCCGTTTGCCGAACTGAAGCGACCCGCCTCGCCATTACTTTGTGCGACTCCAAGAACTCCGCCGCCAGACGTACCTGCTCCAGCGGCAGAATTACCCGAGAGACCAAATCCTGCTACATCAGTAGCCACTCCGAGAGTTCCAAATGTAAACCCTGTACCTTGAACACCTGTTGAAAAAAGACCTCCTGTATTAGTACCTGAGATGCCTACCTGCCCAGCCGTCGTTGATGTCGCTGTAAGACCTCGACTTGTTCCCGACGTTTGTATACCAATGGTCCCACCAGAAACATTGAGTGTGGTCCCTGTTGCTGTTATTGTGACATTGTCATTGAAGTCGGCTAACCCGTTAAATGTTGCAAGTCCTGACACAGTTAACGGGGAAAACATAGTTACTGCGGCATTAAAGAAAGAAGTTCCAAAGACTTCAAGACCCCCGTTTAAATTTGTATTCCCATTTACACCAAGTTCATTATTTACGACTAGAGAGTTATCAACAACAACATTATTTTGAAAAAAACCAGTACCAGCAACATCAATTCCACTGTTAAATGTTCCTAGCCCATCTACAATGAGGTCTCCCAAAAGATGTGTTTGGCCTTGAACGTTTAGGTCGGAAGTTATATTGACTTCGTCGGAGAACGTAGCGGAGCCTTGGACGATAAGGCTGCTACCAATTTCTAGAGTTCCATTAATGTAAAAGTTAATAGCATCAAAAACGATACCGCTCTGTAAGTTAAACGGGGCAGGGAACGTACTAAAATCGATGTTGGAAACAATGCCGGTCCCGTTGGTGTTTACACCTCCTACGATGAAATATCCGGCAGGGACAACTGGAGGGTTTCCTGCGCCCACATCATGGAAATATAAGTCCACCGAAAGGGGAGGGGCTGCAGGCAGTGTCGTCCCTTGGCCGCCCACTTGCGAAATTCGATCGAGATAGGTGCCCGACGCATACACCCATACACGTGTATTTGGAGGAAACGTGTGGTTCGTAATTCCAGCAATGTTCAAAATGCTTTGTGTGAACAGGTCGAGGCGTTTTCCATTGCATAGAAAAATGTCTCCCTGTGTGGCTTTATTAAAACCAACACCCGGTTGCCAACGTAACCCGAGGCCTAATAGTACACTGTTTGTAGGAAAGCCCGAGTTGGCCGCACGAAAATCCGAAACCATCAACGAGGTTTCTCGGAGATATCGAATGCTATCTGTAACCTGATGGGCAAATTTATTCATGTCTGAAGCAAACGCGATCACCGGGGGTATCGTTGCAATATCATTTTCAGCCCATGTGGGGTCATCAATATTCTCCGGTTCTGCAGACATTGCACGAGGTATTCGCTTAGGGTTTGATAATGGTAATGGCATATCGATCTTCCTTTATGATTAAAACTCTTGAGCCCAATGGCCTGCGTTCCAACCTTCTTCTAAAGTTCCGTTAAATTTAAAAACGTTCTGGCCTTCGGGATAGGTAATACCGATGAGCCTGTCCGTGGCACCGATGGCACGTATTAAAATGGTACGTGCCAGTTGTTTTTCAATACCTACGAGTCCCGGTATAACGACGATCCACGTAAATGGAAACGCCCAGAAAATTTCAGTGATGTTTGAAAAAGCGCGTACTTGCATAAGTTTCGCAATGGTGAGTACACCTTTTCTGCGCACGTCGATCATATTGACAGTGGAGTCCACATCAAACGTCTGCGCGGCACATAACCGAGCGATCGAAGCGGCTATGACAAATGCTCGAAAGGCCGCTTCATTAATCTCATCATTGAAATTTTCGATATCGACAAGCTCCGCAAGACGATCGAGTAAAATGCCGGAGGCATTACTAAGCTGCGCCCATGTAAAAAGCGTTTGTGAAACAGCTTCAATGGCATTCAGGTCATCCAAAACAGGTCCCATGGATGCTCGAAACAAAGGTTTTTCGCGGTAGGCTGCGAGGTTATCGAGCCGTTGGTCGAGGGTTATATGATGGTCGACGTTTGCCACTAGATGATACTCACGGTGATGTTGGCGAAGAGTGCCCTTGCACGTTCGCGTTTTGTAATTCCCACGAGTCCTGGTGAAAGGACGTCCGCTAATTTTGCCGCAAGAATGGTGATCATGTTAATCGATTGTGCGGGCATTAGACCGATCACGATGTCGTTGAACGCCGACGGGGCAATGTCATCACCCACACCTTGATCGATGTTAATCCGCGACAGTACGGCGGAGCGTATGCTTGCCGCGATCGCCAAACGGGTATCGGCATCTAAGAATACATCGGCGCCAGTATTGACAATGGTGAATTGCATTTTGACATCGACAATGGAGGGTCTCGAGAAAAAGACGATTCGCCCGCTCGATGCTGTTATCTGGACATTGCCAAACGTAGCTTCTTCACCATGTCTGAAAATGTCGATCGCGTTGGCAATTTCTAAGTCGGCGCCACCTTCAACGACGATCTCCATATACCAACCGGGAACACCCGAGGCACTTGTCACAGGAGAACGATTGAACTCGCCATTAAGCGAAGCAACACCTTGTACTTGCGAGACGGCCGAGATGATCGCCGGCTCCGTGGCGATTGACAGAACGCCTAGTTCCCTCGATTTACGAGCAACAAAAGCCTCATCTGTTTCGAGCGGGTTTCCAACATGCGAGTCTTCCAACGCAGTAATTGTAAAAATTGCTGTGTTTGGTGGATTTACAGGAGTCCAGTTCGCATTTCCTGTATTAATTTGAATAGGAATATTTTGGATCGACGTTAAGATCGTCTGTGCGGCGCCCGTGTCCGGAAGTGTGACCTGTGCACCAAATTGAAAAAGTTGTTGTGTATCTTCTTGTAGGACAAGCTGGCTATTTAGCGGAGCAAAGGGCGTGCCAGAGACTTGAACTTTGACCGTAGTGGGTTGTGCAGATTTTCGTGTGAGGTCAAGGATCGAAAATAAGGCATCGAGACCTACGCCTCGGGCTGTTGTAGGAGACAGCTGGTCGAAAATAAGTGCTACCGTGTTTTCGGCAGAGATGATTTCCTGTGCAATGAGGCCAAACCACGCCTGCTCAGGGGTTAGTTCAGAGACACCCACGGGGGTTGTAATTGTAAAATTTGGACTAATGGCATACGCCCCTGAACGAAGCTGCGTCTGCCAGTCTGATAGCTTCTCTTGAAGCGTTTGTAAACCGATGATCCCGGTTTGAGAGTTCCAACCGATCGTCATATATTTGATTCTCCATTTAATTCGATGCCCCCAGAAACGTCGAGTGGTTGACTTGTTTCATCCAACACCGAAACGCTGTAATGTAGAACATGTGTTGTTTCATCGACACTGATTTCAGGATTTGTCAAAACTTTCACAACACCTGTAACCCCCGTAGTCCCGTCGATCGATCGTAAAAAATCTCGAAAGATAGGCGCTAACGAATTTAAAGAGTTGCTATCCCCATTCGATTCGAGAAGCATGCCTGCTGTCAGCACCGCTGAAATAGGAAACCCTACGGTGACAACGTTACCGCCCCACGTTCCACGAACAGTTTTTTGTGCTTGGATGATATTTTGACGAGTCGCTGGAGGGCCCGACAATAGGTTAAAACCCCCAGTGGAAAGGTCGAAGTCGCCTGTTGTTTCATCGAGACCAATGGTTACAGCCATGATTATTCGCCTTTCGCCTTCACGGTGAGAATGGTGTTCTTGGCGAGGTTCCAAGCTGTTTGAAAAGCTGTGAACGCCAACGTTCCCGTAGTCCCAGGGGTGCCTGTGCCTGCAGCAATTCCTGCAGCGATCGCCGTGTCCATCACACTTACAAATGTCTCGGTTACCAACCGGAGAACGGCCAATCCGCCCACTTTGACTTCAGCAGAAGCGTCGAGTGTCACAGAAGGGCCGATCGTTTTTAATTCAATATTTTGAGTCGCCATGTCGTACGACAAGGACCACAAGCCATTGACATCGCCGAGCTTTATTTTACCAGGCTCCGAGCCTGGAATTTGTGGATAGAGGCCTCCCGGGAGGAGTAGGGGAATGAAAAACCCGTTATTAATCGAATGGCGAATCTCGGTAAGTGCGCTTATCGAAGGAACGCCCAGGGTGACTGTAGGAGCCGGATAGCGAGAGTTTGGTGTAAGCCAGCCCCATCCACCAGCGAAGGCTGTCCCTGTGGCGTCAGGAAGCATTGTGAACTGTGCACAGAGTCCTGGAAAGAGAATAGGGACGTCTTTGCGTTCGGTAAGTCCCGCAGGGTTTGTGCCAAAAGGTTTGATAACCTCTGTCCCGTCGGGAAGTTGTTCTCGTTTTGTTCGAATATGTCCCAAGACAACATCCACCCTTGGCGGGAGAGCGTTGAGTGGAGGAACAGGCGGTGTCGCGGGTTTGTACGCGAGAACGGTACAAGGCTCACCAGTATGAAGAACCAGGTCTTTTCGTCGAGACTCAATGTCTAAAAGGTTACTTAAAGCTGCCGCAATGGAGCTTGGTTTGGGAGAGCCGCTTTGTGAAGTATCGTCCATCGTTACACCAAAGAAGTTGGTCGAAGCATGCACGTGGAGGTCCAGTCGGCCCCGGAGCGCTCGCCTCGGTGAGTTACATTGTCTACGCGGAAAATACCGCCATCCCGTGGGGCACCTGTCGCGTCTTGTAGAATAATTTGCCGCCCCGGAACGAGCTGGTGAAGAAGAAGCGTTTCGATCTGCACCCATCCTGGGCCGCGCAGGCCATCGGCTTCAAGGGTTTGTGCATTGAGTAGGCCGTATCCTCCGGGACCTCCAAGAAGTACAGCAGGTCCGAGACTTGCAGAATTTGCCGCGATCGTTACAGGATATCCGTTTTGCCAAGCTTGTTTAATGCCTAGCGTGTCGTTTAGGTCGCGCTGCGGTTCTTTTGTCTGTCCCAAGAGACATAGTCCTAACTCGGCAGTACCTGACACGTTTCCTGTGGCCAATTGATAGTCCGCTAATTTCTTTGTGAGCGCTGCCTTAAAATCTGCGTCGGAAACAAGACCCGGCTGTACGGCTGCTTGGATGATGTCTTGAACCACCGAGAGTGGAACGCCGCCTGGTAAGGAGGCTCCTACAAAAGCATTCTCCCATTCAACGCGTCCGTCTTGTGCTTCAATGGTGATCGAATCGTCTCGGCTATCGACGATTACATTGAGAATGGAATGGTCGAACATTAATCCGTTGTTCTTTTCATACCCGGCGGTTACGACGATCCTCCCGGCACGTAAAAGGGAGCGCTGACTAAACGACATCGAACGAGCTTGGCGAAACGCTGTTTGAATCGATTTGGCCCGTTCCCGCGAGACCCCTTGCACACGGATCCTCGACGATTGAGGTTCTGGTTGCAGATGGAGATTGACTTCAAAGTCCACTTCCAAACCGGAGTCTTGTCCTTTCACACCAAACTGAGCGGGTGTGATCGTATCCACGAACACGATACCCGGAGCGCCTACGGCCGCTTGGTAGACAGCTTTGATCGCCCGATTGCGTAATTCTAAGGGTGTAACAGGCATTGCTTTACACCGTGATCGGAACAACCGTTACAGTTGTAGGTGGAGGTTCAACATATTGCATGACAACGCGGCTGCCAAAATCAACACCGCGTGTTCCGGCAAATCTAGAAGGGATACCACGAGTGGGCTCAAAGCCCAGATCGTCAAACGCAATAATGTTTAACGAACCCTGTGGAACACCGGGATTATATTTAAAAAGTTTAAGACGATCGGGACCTAGTTTAATACAAAGCCCCGATATGAGTGTAACTCCTGCACTGTTTTGCCAGGTCATCCGAAACGTAGCTAAGGTACGTCTTGCCCTCTCAGGGTCGTTTGGATGTGGAGGTTCAAGCCCCTCCGCTCCTACACACCGAGATGAATGATCGATACGAAGACGGAATTGTCGCTTGTCGAGAATGACAATTCCAGTAATGAACGGCTGCTCATAAGTAATCTGAAAGTTGATGTTAACCGTTGCCATTAGCCTGAGAGAACTCCTTGATCGGCAACGCC
>Ga0075163_10009556_pt1 | contig 12727 bp, 9 predicted proteins | sample JI1023141ADNA_FD_71478 | JGI IMG/M metagenome (GOLD analysis project Ga0075163, IMG submission 71478) | Wastewater effluent complex algal communities from Wisconsin, to seasonally profile nutrient transformation and Carbon sequestration -... | ecosystem: Engineered > WWTP > Effluent > Algae...
CCCCGCCGCCACCAACCGCGCCGCCACTGCCACCCGCTCCCGACACTGCCCACCACGCATCTCATCCAAGAGTTCCGCGTCAGAACAGTGTTCGAACATGTGTGCGATTATGCCACCGCCGACCGACAATTTTCGGTGACGAGACCCTGATGGGGCTGGCGTGCCCCGAAGACGCCAAGCGGCGTGCTAGCGGGCGACGATAACCGACGAACCGTGGCCGAAGAGGCCCTGGTTCGCGGTGATACCCACCATGGCGCCTTCGACTTGGCGACCCGTTGCCTGGCCCTTCAGTTGCCAGGTGAGTTCGCACACCTGGGCGATGGCCTGCGCGGGGATCGCCTCACCGAAACAGGCGAGCCCGCCCGAGGGATTGACCGGGACGCGCCCGCCGATTGTCGTGGCGCCGCTGCGCAGCAGTTGCTCGGCGTCGCCCTTGTCGCAGAGACCGAGATGTTCGTACCAGTCGAGTTCGAGTGCGGTGGAGAGGTCGTAGACCTCCGCCAAAGACACGTCGTCGGGACCGATCCCGGCTTCGGCGTAGGCGGCATCGATGATCTGATCTTTGAACACCCGTTCAGGCCCAGCGACGACAGCGGTGGAATCCGTTGCGATATCGGGCAATTCAGGTAGGTGTTGAGGGTACTGCGGCGTCACGGTGCTGACTGCGCGCACCGACGGGACGCCTTCCAGTGACCCGAGATGTTCGCGGGCGAACTTGGCGCTCGCCACGATTAGAGCGGCGGCGCCGTCACTGGTGGCGCAGATGTCCAGTTGCCTGAGCGGATCGGAGACAACCGGGCTGGCCAGGACGTCCTCGACCGCGGATTCCTTGCGGTAGCGGGCGTTCGGGTTGTGCAGCCCGTGGCGGGAGTTCTTGACCTTAACCTGTGCGAAGTCTGCGGAGGTCGCGCCGTACAGATCCATCCGGCGCCGCGCGAGGAGTGCGAAGTACACCGGGTTCATGGCGCCGATCAGATGGAAGCGCTGCCAATCGGGATCGTTCTTCCGTTCGCCGCCCACCGGCGCGAAGGCACCCTTGGGTGTGGTGTCCGCGCCGACGACCAGCGCGACGTCGCAGAACCCGGCGAGGATGTGCGCACGCGCGCTTTGGAGCGCCTGGGAGCCGCTGGCGCACGCTGCATAACTGGAGCTCACCGGTACGCCGTTCCAGCCCAGCTTCTGAGCAAATGTGGAACCCGCGATGAAGCCCGGGTATCCGTTGCGAATGGTGTCCGCCCCGGCGACAAGCTGGATCTGGCGCCAGTCGAGGCCGGCCTCGCGGAGCGCGGAACGTGCTGCGACAACACCGTACTCGGTGAAATCGCGACCCCACTTACCCCAGGGGTGCATTCCAGCGCCCAAGATGTACAGCGGCTCCCTCACGGCGCGATCCGCCAGGCGTAGACGACCCGCTGCACGCCGTCGTCATCGATGAACAAGGGCATTGTCGTGAGCTCCATCTCGATACCGACTCGCAGGTCGGCGGCCAGCGTTCCCTGGACGACCTTGCCCAGAACGATCAGGCCCTCCGCGGCCAGCTGAACCGCCGCTATGGCGAACGGTTCGAAGGGTTCCTGCGCGGGATACGGCGCCGGGGGCGGGTACCGATTCTCGGTGTAGCTCCACAGCGTTCCGCGACGGGACATCGGCACCTGATCGAGCACGTCGCTGGTGCAGGCCGGATTGGGGCAGTTGCCCTCCCGCGGGGGGAACACGTAGGTGCCGCAGTCGGGACATTGACCGCCGATCAGATGGGGCTGTCCCGCGTCGTCACGTTCCCACCATCCGTCGATCGCCGGTAGTTCGGTGAGTGCATCCGAAGAAGCTGGCACGCGGTCAGCCTACGCGACCTGGAGTCCAGAACTGAAACCTGTTGCAGTTTTGTCGCTCGCCTAGAGTGAGTGCCGTGACCGCCACCACTGCCGACGAGAAGCCGACCCTGCTGCTTTTGGATGGCAACTCGCTGGCGTTTCGGGCTTTTTACGCTTTGCCGGCCGAGAATTTCAAGACCAAGAACGGGCTCACCACGAACGCCGTTTACGGGTTCACCGCGATGCTCATCAACCTTCTGCGCGACGAAGGGCCTACGCACGTCGCCGCCGCCTTCGACGTGTCGCGGCAGACCTTCCGTGCGGAGCGTTACCCGGAGTACAAGGCGAACCGCAGTGCGACGCCGGACGAGTTCCGCGGACAGATCGAGATCACCAAAGAGGTGCTTGCGGCGTTGGGCATCACCGTGTTGGCCGAGGCCGGATTCGAAGCAGACGACATCATCGCGACGCTGGCCACGCAGGCCGAAAATGCCGACTACCGCGTGTTGGTTGTCACCGGTGACCGGGACTCTCTGCAACTCGTCAGCGACAACGTCACTGTGCTGTACCCCCGCAAGGGTGTCAGCGATCTCACTCGATTCACGCCGGCCGCTGTGGTGGAGAAGTACGGCCTGACGCCTAAGCAGTATCCGGACTTCGCTGCACTGCGGGGCGACCCGAGCGACAACCTGCCCGGCATTCCCGGTGTGGGGGAGAAGACCGCGGCGAAGTGGATCATCGAGTACGGCTCGTTGCAGGGTCTGGTCGACAACGTCGAATCGGTCCGCGGAAAAGTCGGTGATTCGTTGCGGGACAACCTGTCCAGTGTCATTCTCAACCGCGAGCTGACAGATCTGGTCAAGGCGGTGCCGCTCCCGCACACACCCGACACGCTGCGACTGCAGCCGTGGGATCGCGATGGCATCCACCGGTTGTTCGACGATCTGGAATTCCGCGTGCTGCGCGATCGGTTGTTCGACACACTGGCCGCTGTCGAACCCGAAGTGGATAGCGGCTTCGAGGTGCGGGGCACTGCGTTAGCCCCTGGCGAAGTTGCTGCCTGGATCGCCGAACATGCCGGCCAGGGCGGCCGATCCGGCTTGACGGTCGTCGGGACCCGGGTTGTATTCGACGGCGACACAACGGCACTGGCCATCGCGGCTGCCGACGGCGAAGGCGCCTACCTGGATACCGCAAGTCTGACTCCGGAAGATGAAGTGGCGCTGGGTGCCTGGCTTGCCGACGCCGGTCAGCCGAAGGCGCTTCACGAAGCGAAGATCGCCATGCACGACCTCGCGGGCAGGGGATGGAAGCTGGCGGGTGTCACGTCCGACACCGCGTTGTCCGCTTATCTGGTGCGTCCGGGACAGCGCAGTTTTGCCCTCGACGACCTCTCGTTGCGCTACCTGAAGCGAGAGCTACGAGCCGAAGGCCCTGCGCAGCAACAACTGTCGTTGCTCGACGACTGCGACGGAGTTGACGAGCAGGCAGTGCAGACAGCGATCCTGCGGGCGCGCGCCGTTGCCGATCTGGCTGACGCGCTCGATGAAGAGCTTGCCCGTATCGATTCGTCGGCGCTGCTGGCCGGCATGGAGTTGCCGGTCCAGTCGGTTCTGGCCGAGATGGAAACAGCCGGAATCGCTGTTGACGTCGAGGCGCTCGAGGCGCTGCAGAGCGAGTTCGGCGAGCAGATTCGTGCCGCCGCGGACGCGGCGTACGAGGTCATCGGCAAGCAGATCAACCTGGGTTCGCCGAAACAACTGCAGGTGGTGCTTTTCGATGAACTCGGAATGCCGAAGACGAAACGCACCAAGACCGGTTACACCACTGACGCCGATGCCCTGCAAACCTTGTTCGACAAGACGGGTCATCCCTTTCTGGAGCACCTCCTCACTCATCGGGATGCAACCCGGCTCAAGGTGACGGTCGACGGGCTGTTGAAATCGGTTGCGGCCGATGGTCGTATCCACACGACCTTCAACCAGACGATTGCCGCGACGGGTCGGCTGTCATCGACCGAGCCGAATCTGCAGAACATCCCGATCCGTACCGACGCGGGCCGCCGGATTCGCGACGCGTTCGTCGTCGGGTCGGGTCGGAACGTCGAGTTCGCCGAACTGATGACCGCCGACTACAGCCAGATCGAGATGCGGATCATGGCGCACCTGTCGAAGGACGAAGGACTCATCGAGGCCTTCCGGACCGGAGAGGATCTGCATTCCTTTGTGGCGTCGCGCGCCTTCGGCGTTGCCATCGACGAGGTCACGCCGGAGTTGCGGCGGCGGGTCAAAGCCATGTCGTACGGATTGGCCTACGGGCTGAGTGCCTACGGGTTGGCCCAGCAACTGAAGATCTCCACCGAAGAGTCCAAAGAGCAGATGGAGCAGTATTTCTCCCGATTCGGCGGCGTGCGTGACTATTTGCTCGACGTTGTCGACCAAGCTCGCAAAGTCGGCTACACCTCAACGGTGCTCGGGCGTCGGCGCTACCTGCCTGAACTGGACAGCAGCAACCGGCAATTGCGGGAGGCCGCCGAACGCGCCGCGCTCAACGCCCCTATCCAGGGCAGTGCTGCCGACATCATCAAGGTGGCCATGATCGATGTCGACACTGCGCTCCGCGAACAGGGGCTCAAGTCCCGAATCCTTCTCCAGGTGCACGACGAGTTGTTGCTCGAAATCGCCGCCGGCGAGCGCGAAACCGTCGAGGAACTGGTGCGCCAGAGGATGGGTGGAGCCTATCCGCTCGATGTGGCGCTTGACGTTTCAGTCGGTTACGGGCGCAGTTGGGACACTGCCGCGCACTAACGACGGCAAGGCGGGTTTGTCCAGCGTGTAGCGGTTCAAGTAGGCTCGCCCGGTACCCGTGTGCACATGTTGCGGTGTACGAGCAAGAAAACACCGAGCAAGAAAAAACCTGTCCCTGCGATCAAACCTGTCCGGAGCACCCCAACAATATGCCCAGTCCCACCGTGACCTCGCCGCAAGTAGCCATTAACGACATCGGCTCGGCTGAGGACTTCCTCGCCGCCATCGACAAGACCATTAAGTACTTCAACGATGGCGATATCGTCGAAGGAACCATCGTCAAGGTTGACCGTGACGAAGTTCTGCTCGACATCGGTTACAAGACCGAGGGAGTCATTCCCTCTCGTGAACTTTCCATCAAGCACGACGTCGACCCCAATGAGGTTGTGTCCGTCGGCGATGAGGTGGAAGCCCTCGTCCTCACCAAAGAGGACAAAGAAGGCCGCCTGATCCTGTCCAAGAAGCGTGCTCAGTACGAGCGTGCGTGGGGCACCATCGAGGAACTCAAGGACAAGGACGAGGCCGTCAAGGGCACCGTCATCGAGGTCGTCAAGGGCGGCCTGATCCTCGACATCGGTCTGCGTGGCTTCCTGCCCGCGTCGCTGGTGGAGATGCGTCGCGTCCGTGATCTTCAGCCGTACATCGGCAAGGAGATCGAAGCCAAGATCATCGAGCTGGACAAGAACCGCAACAACGTGGTGCTGAGCCGTCGCGCGTGGCTGGAGCAGACCCAATCCGAGGTTCGCAGCGAATTCCTCAACCAGCTGCAGAAGGGCGCCATCCGCAAGGGTGTCGTTTCCTCGATCGTCAACTTCGGCGCCTTCGTCGACCTCGGTGGGGTCGACGGCCTGGTTCACGTGTCCGAGCTGTCCTGGAAGCACATCGACCATCCGTCGGAGGTCGTGCAGGTGGGCGACGAGGTCACCGTCGAGGTGCTCGACGTCGATATGGACCGCGAGCGCGTGTCCCTGTCGCTCAAGGCCACCCAGGAAGATCCGTGGCGCCACTTCGCCCGCACCCACGCCATCGGCCAGATCGTTCCCGGCAAGGTCACCAAACTGGTGCCGTTCGGTGCGTTCGTCCGTGTCGAGGAGGGCATCGAAGGCCTGGTGCACATCTCCGAGCTGGCTGAGCGCCACGTCGAGGTGCCGGATCAGGTCGTCGGGGTGAATGACGACGCGATGGTCAAGGTCATCGACATCGACCTGGAGCGTCGCCGGATCTCGCTGAGCCTCAAGCAGGCCAACGAGGACTACCTGGAAGAGTTCGATCCGTCGAAGTACGGCATGGCCGACAGCTACGACGATGCGGGCAACTACATCTTCCCGGAGGGCTTCGACTCCGAGTCCAATGAATGGCTCGAAGGCTTCGACAAGCAGCGTGCCGAGTGGGAGGCCCGCTACGCGGAGGCCGAACGTCGCCACAAGATGCACACCACTCAGATGGAGAAGTTCGCCGCTGCTGACGCCGCGGCCGCCGCTGCGGGGCCCATCGACGGTGTGACGACGTCCTCGTCGCCTCGGTCCGAGGAGTCCGCGGGCGGCTCGCTTGCCAGTGACGCCCAGTTGGCCGCGCTGCGCGAGAAGCTCGCCGGCAACGCCTAACTCGCCGAACATCGAGATTGAAACCACGCACGTCAGGTCCCCGGACCGGCGTGCGTGGTTTCGTTTGGGGTGAATGACTGATGTTGCGGGTGGGCCTGACCGGTGGAATCGGCGCCGGAAAGTCGACGGTGTCGGCGACCTTCGCCGCATGCGGCGCCATCATCGTCGACGGCGATGTGATCTCACGCGAGGTCGTGGCAGTCGGCACTGACGGGTTGGCCGCGCTCGTCGATGAATTCGGATCGCACATCCTCCTTGCCGACGGGGCGCTGAATCGTCCGGCGCTGGCCGCCATCGCCTTCAGTGACGACGACAAGCGCCGGGCGCTCAACGGGATCGTCCATCCCTTGGTCGCCCATCGACGATCTGAGCTGATCGCGGCGGCGGCCGACGACGCGGTGATCGTCGAGGACATTCCGCTGCTCGTCGAGTCCGGGATGGCTCCGCTATTCCCACTGGTCGTCGTGGTGAACGCTGACGTCGATGTGCGCTTGAAGCGCCTCATCGAAGTGCGGGGGATGCCCGAGGCCGACGCCAGGGCACGGATCTCAGCGCAGGCGACCGAAGATGAGCGTCGACAGGTTGCCGACGTCTGGCTGGATAACGCGGGTACCGAGGGTGAGCTTGTCGAACGCGTCCGCGAACTCTGGCATCAGCGGATCGAACCGTTTTCGCACAACCTGGCCACCCGCACACGGGTTCGGCCTTCGCCGCGGTTGGTTGCTGCCGATCCGACCTGGCCCGAGCAAGCTCGCCGGATCCTTGCCAGGCTGCGCACCGCCTGCGGGCATCGCGCGCTGCGGATCGATCACATCGGATCCACTGCGGTGCCGGGCGTCGATGCGAAGGACGTCATCGACATCCAGGTCACAGTGGCGTCGCTGGAGGTTGCTGACGAGCTGGCCGATGATCTGCTGCGAGCAGGTTATCCGCGAGCCGAGGACATCACTGCCGACGTGGCGAAGGCCGACGCTCGCAGCACCGACGAAAAGTTCAACCACGCCTCGGATATCCGGCTGTGGCACAAGCGTTTCCATGCATCAGCCGATCCTGGCCGCCCCACGAATGTTCACGTGCGGGTTGCTGGCTGGCCCAATCAGCAATTCGCACTGCTGTTCTGCGATTGGTTGACCGCAAACCCCGGGGTGAAGGCTGACTACCTTGCGACTAAGCGGATTGCGGCCGTTCACCATGACATCGACTTGTATGTGGCGGCGAAGGAGCCATGGTTTCTCGACGCCTATCGCCGAGCGTGGAGCTGGGCTGACGCCACCGATTGGTCGCCGCGCTAGCCCGGATTAGGTTGCAGGCGCCGGTATCGGGTCTGCGGCGGGCGTGTCTGGCGGTAAGTTGTCCGGATCCTGTGCGGGCGGGCCATCGGGTGTGGTCCCGACCGGTGCGGGCGGGCCATCGGGTGTGGTCCCGACCGGTGCGGGCGGGCCATCGGGTGTGGTCCCGACCGGGTTAATCAGTGGTGCACCACATTCGAGCGCCCCGTACTCCGGGTCATCCCTGGCCGGCGTGAGGCGCGGAGCGATGAAGGTATCGGCCTGGGCGACGATGGCGTCGTCGACCAGGATCTCGCAGTGCAAGTTCGCTGAGTACGGCCACTGGATGGATATCTGCATGCCGGCCAGCGCGGGGTCGGTGAGCACCGCGTTCGCCTCGAAGGTCCGGCCGGGCAGCATGGTGGGGTCCGCGCTGGTGACCTGGGTGTCGTTGATTTTGTAGGTGATCAATGCGCCGCGAGCCAGCCCGTCAACCCTGGCCCGGTATGTCACATTGTGCGGGTCATCGGCCGTTGCGACCGCCGGCAGCAGCTGTATGGGCGGCACTGCCAGCGTCAACACGGCGGCAACGACAGCTGCTCGCCGCTTCGAACCCATGGGGATGCAGAGTACGCCCTATCGCCAGACCAGATCCATTCCATTGGTAGCCAACCAGGCGTTCAGGTCGTGGTTGTGCCTCGCGAGTCCTTCGACGGCGGCTACGGTTCGTCGGATCGCGGACTCGGCGGACTCGGAGCTCAGCAGGCCGTGGTGGTGTGCCGCCAGCAGCTCGTCCACGTCAACCAACTCGGTGCGGACGCCGCTGCAGACCACAAGATCGACATAGAGATCCCGTGACTCCCAGATGCCGTTGGCGGCAGTGATGTCGGCGACGTCGAGGTAGTAGTCCTGCTCGCGCTCGTAGCCGGGGTTGAAGTGGAAGATGTTGGCGCGCAGACCCAACGAAGGCAACAGCCACGATTCGAGATAGTGGAATTGAACCCGGCCCGGGGTTGGGCGGGCCATGTACAGACCCCAGGGCTGCTCCGAGTAGACATCGACGGTGCGGTCGACGCCCTTGGGGTCGGTGTTGGTACGTGCGACGAGGTCGAACGTCTCGTGTTTTGGTGGGTGGATGAGGTCAGTTTAAGGCCGAGTCCAAGGCAGCGGGCAGTTTGTCGTGGCCCGCGCATACCCTGGACGGATGGCGTTCGCTAGCGAAAGACCAGTTGTCGCCCATTCCGCATACCGCGCGGTCGAGGACGTCGTTCGCACCGGAGCGCAGTTCGAAGTGGTCAGCGAGCACAATCCGGCCGGCGATCAGCCTGCGGCCATCGCGGAATTGGAACGGCGGATCAGGTCGGGCGAGCGAAATGTCGTGCTGCTCGGCGCGACGGGCACCGGCAAGTCGGCCACCACGGCCTGGCTCATAGAACGCTTGCAACGGCCCACGCTGGTGATGGCTCCGAACAAGACCCTCGCTGCACAGCTCGCTAATGAATTTCGAGAGATGTTGCCGCACAACGCCGTTGAATATTTCGTTTCGTACTACGACTACTATCAGCCTGAGGCGTACATCGCGCAAACCGACACCTACATCGAAAAAGACAGCTCGATCAACGACGATGTGGAGCGGCTTCGGCACTCCGCCACTTCCAGTCTGCTGTCCCGTCGGGATGTCGTGGTGGTTGCCTCGGTGTCCTGCATCTACGGTCTCGGTACGCCGCAGTCCTATCTTGACCGGTCCGTGGAACTCCAGGTCGGAATGGAAGTCCCGCGAGACGGGTTATTACGCATGCTGGTCGACGTCCAGTACAACCGCAATGACGTTTCCTTCACTAGGGGATCGTTTCGGGTGCGCGGCGACACCGTCGAGATCATTCCGTCCTACGAGGAGCTTGCCGTCCGCATCGAGTTCTTCGGCGACGAGATCGACGCGTTGTACTACCTGCATCCGCTGACCGGCGACGTGATCCGCAAAGTCGACTCGGTCCGGATATTTCCGGCGACCCACTACGTGGCGGGCCCTGACCGCATGGCTCAGGCGATTTCGACAATCGAGGACGAACTTGCGGGTCGGCTGGCCCAACTTGAGAATCAGGGAAAGCTCCTGGAAGCCCAACGGCTTCGAATGCGCACCAACTACGACATCGAGATGATGCGGCAGGTCGGTTTCTGCTCTGGTATCGAGAACTATTCGCGGCATATCGACGGCCGGCCGGCCGGTTCCGCACCGGCCACATTGCTCGACTATTTCCCGGAAGACTTTCTCCTGGTCATCGATGAATCCCACGTCACGGTTCCGCAGATCGGTGGCATGTACGAGGGCGACATGTCGCGGAAACGCAATCTCGTGGATTACGGCTTCCGGCTGCCGTCTGCTGTCGACAACCGGCCGTTGACCTGGGAGGAATTCGCCGACCGGATCGGGCAGACGGTTTATCTGTCGGCCACGCCGGGGCCGTACGAACTCAGCCAGACCGGGGGCGAGTTCGTGGAGCAGGTGATCCGGCCGACCGGGCTATTGGATCCGCAGGTCGTGGTGAAGCCGACCAAGGGGCAGATCGACGATCTGATCGGTGAGATCCGCGCCCGGACGGACCGCGACGAACGCGTCTTGGTCACCACATTGACGAAAAAGATGGCCGAAGACCTCACCGACTATCTGTTAGAGATGGGTATTCGGGTTCGCTATCTGCATTCCGAAGTCGACACGTTGCGCAGGGTCGAACTGCTTCGCCAGTTACGCCTGGGTGAATACGACGTTCTCGTGGGCATCAACCTATTGAGAGAGGGTTTGGATCTCCCGGAGGTATCGCTCGTGGCAATCCTCGACGCCGACAAAGAGGGCTTCCTGCGGTCCGCGAGAAGCCTCATCCAGACGATCGGCCGCGCGGCACGAAATGTCTCGGGCGAAGTCCACATGTACGCCGACAAGATCACCGATTCGATGAGAGAAGCCATCGACGAAACAGATCGGCGTCGAGCTAAGCAGATCGCTTACAACGAAGAGCGTGGAATCGATCCAAAACCGTTGCGTAAGAAGATCGCTGACATTCTCGACCAGGTGTACCGGGAAGCCGACGAGACTGAAGCCGTCGAGATCGGCGGCTCTGGGCGCAATTCGTCCCGCGGCCGCCGGGCACAGGGTGAACCGGGCAGGGCAGTCAGCGCCGGCATCATCGAAGGGCGCGACGCCGCCAGCATGCCAAGAGCCGAACTGGCGGGTCTCATCACAGATCTGACAGCTCAAATGATGACGGCAGCCCGCGACCTGCAGTTCGAATTGGCGGCGCGGATTCGCGACGAAGTCGCAGATCTCAAGAAGGAACTGCGTGGCATGGACGCAGCCGGCCTGCGTTAGCCCTGCACCATTCGCGAAATATGACGAAGACGACGGAGCCGCCGGAGGGCGGCTGGGGTGAACTGCTGGGCCGCAAGTACGCCGGGATCACCTCGGTGTTGGCCGGTGGCGTCGCGATCTATGCGGTGAACGAGTTCGTCACCATCAGTCTGCTGCCCAATGTGGTCGCTGACATCGGCGGTGAACGAATCTATGCCTGGGTCACAACGGTCTATCTGGTGGCGTCGGTCGTTACCGCGACGACAGTCAGTCCGGCACTGATGCGCTTCGGGCCGCGGTGGTCGTACCTGGGTGCATTGAACTCCTTCGCCGTGGGCAGTGCTCTGTGTGCGCTGGCGCCGAACATGCCGATGTTGCTGGTCGGGCGTCTCGTTCAGGGGCTCGCCGGAGGAATGCTGGCCGGGCTGGGGTACGCAGTCATCAGCGTTGCCTTGCCGCAGCGCTTCTGGACCCGGGCATCGGCGGTGGTGTCCGCGATGTGGGGCGTGGGTACGCTGATCGGTCCTGCCGCGGGTGGACTGTTCGCCCAATTCGGTTTGTGGCGTTGGGGATTCGGGTTACTGGCGATTCTTGCCGTGGGGATGTGCGGCCTGGTCGTGTTGTCTGTGCCGGTCCGCGAACGGCGGCGCAGTCAGGACCTGGTGCGGACGCGCATTCCCGTGGTGTCCCTGTCATTGCTCGGTCTTGCGGCGCTCGTGGTTAGTGCGGCCGTGGTACCCCGGAACGCGATCGGCACTGTGCTGTTGCTCGCGCTGGGATGCGGTTTGATCGTTGCCTTTCTTGCGGCCGAACGAGGGGCGGGTCGTCGAATTTCCTCAGGAATGGTATTGCCGCGCAGCGTTTTCGGCCCCGGTCCGCTCAAATGGATCTACCTGACGCTCGGTCTGCTGATGGCAGCGACGATGGCGGACATGTATGTGCCGTTGTTCGGACAGCGACTCGGTGCGCTACCGCCTGTCGCGGCCGGCTTTCTGGGTGCGGCGCTCTCCATCGGGTGGACGGTGGGGGAGATCGGCAGTGCCTCAATCAACGGCGATCGCACTATTCGGCGGGTCGTGGCCATCGCTCCGGTTGTGATGGCGTCGGGACTATTAGCGGCGATGTCGGTTCAGAGTGCGGAAGTCTCGACGGGTGCTGTCATCGGCTGGGCAGCGGCCCTGGCAGTCACCGGTATCGGCATCGGTGCCGCCTGGCCGCACCTGTCTGCGTGGGCTATGGGGTCTGTCGATGATCCGGCCGAGCAATCGATGGCGGCCGCCGCGATCAACACGGTGCAGCTCATCTGCGGTGCTTTCGGTGCCGGGTACGCAGGCGTGGTGGTGAACATCTGGGATGCGCCGAACGCCGATGCGGGCCGCTGGATGTTCGGTTCGTTCGCGTTGCTGGCTGCACTGGCGTGGGTTTCGGCCGGTCGTGCGTGTCGGACCTGAATCGGCCATCCGCTCCGGCTTTCGCTATTCGTCCTTGTCTTCAATGCGCCGAACCGATGTCACTCCGTCAACACCGGCGATCGCGCTTGGTGCGTGTCTGATTCCCGCTCCGCTCAAGGTCATGAACACTCCGCCGCCGGGATCTTTTGTGAGGTTGGAGAGCATCCACTGGTGTGCGTCACAGATCGCCAGGACCCGCGACAGCACGCCGACGCTTTCGACGTAGCCGATCTGCAATTGCACGACGCCCGACAGCCGGGCGGTGATGCGCTTTGTCAATGGCGTGAAGCCCAGGACGATCACGAAATGCAAGACCGTGACCACCACGGCTAGCTTGACCAGGCCCGCCGCGGAGGCCATCCCGATCGCAGCACATTCCCAGATTGCTGCCGCGGTGGTGAGTCCGTGCACTGTGCCCTGGCGCGTGATGATCAAGCCGGCCC
>Ga0075163_10009557_pt1 | contig 12727 bp, 12 predicted proteins | sample JI1023141ADNA_FD_71478 | JGI IMG/M metagenome (GOLD analysis project Ga0075163, IMG submission 71478) | Wastewater effluent complex algal communities from Wisconsin, to seasonally profile nutrient transformation and Carbon sequestration -... | ecosystem: Engineered > WWTP > Effluent > Algae...
ACCTGGAATCCGAACTGCCCCGGCACCTGCAGGAGGCCGGCATCGAGGTGCTGCACGAATCGGTGCACTGGAAGCATTCGACGAACGGCAAGTACGTCTCGGTGCGGATCGCGTTCCGCGCCGAAACGCGCGAGGACTACGACCGCGCGCACCAGGCGCTGCGCGACCATCCGGAAGTGAAGTGGACGGTGTGAAGCGAGGGGCTGGAGGCTTGGGACTGGAGACTGGAGGAAAGGCGGATCACGCCAGTCCCCAGCCCCTAGCCCCTGGACCCCTTCTTGTCCGCGACCTCGGTCGCCAGCCCTACGAACCGGTGTGGCGCGCGATGCAGGCGTTCACCGATGCACGCGACGAAACGACTTCCGACGAGTTGTGGCTGGTCGAACACGAACCGGTGTTCACCCTCGGCCAGGCCGGCAAGCCCGAGCACGTGCTGATGCCGGGCGAGATTCCCGTCATCCATGTCGACCGTGGCGGACAGGTGACCTACCACGGGCCCGGGCAGATCGTGGCCTATCCGCTGCTCGACCTGAAGCGCCTGAAGATCGGCGTGCGCGATTACGTCTGCCGCATCGAACAGGCGGTGATCGACACGCTGGCCGAATGGAACATCGAAGGCGCGCGCAAGGACGGCGCGCCCGGCGTGTACGTCAACGGCGCCAAGGTCGCCGCGCTCGGCATCCGCGTGCGCCGCGGCTGCGCCTTCCACGGCCTCGCCTTCAACATCGCCGGCGAAAGCGTTCCGCCGTTCGGCCGCATCAATCCCTGCGGCTACGAAGGCCTGCAGGTGGTGGCGATGTCCGACCTCGGCGGCCCGTCCGCGCTGGATGCGGTGAAACCGGTGCTGCTGGACAAGCTGGCCGCGCAGTTCGGGCTGGAATTGCGTATGGCGTAGGGGCACGGCATGCCGTGCCCCTACCGCGTAAAATGGCGCTATGAGCAATACCCCCCGCAGCATTCCGCTCGCCGTGATCGGCGACACGCCCGCATCGCTCGAACCCGGCGTTCGCCAGGTCGCGGAGGACAAGATCGCGCGTTCGCCGGTGCAGTTCGTCGACGCGCCGGTGCTGCGCAAGCCGAGCTGGATCCGCGTGCGCATCCCCAGCGGCAACGCGGTGCAGGCGCTCAAGGCCAAGCTGCGCGAGAACCGCCTGGTCACGGTGTGCGAGGACGCGAGCTGCCCGAACATCCACGAATGCTTCAGCCACGGCACCGCGACCTTCATGGTCATGGGCGACGTGTGCACGCGCCGGTGTTCGTTCTGCGACGTCGCGCATGGCCGCCCGAAGCCGCTGGATGCCGACGAACCGCATCGGCTTGCCGCGACCGTCGCCGACATGGGCCTGAAGTACGTGGTCATCACCAGCGTCGACCGCGACGACCTGCGCGACGGCGGCGCCCAGCATTTCGTCGACTGCATCCGCGAAACGCGCGCGGCCTCGCCCGGCATCCGCATCGAGATCCTCACCCCCGATTTCCGCGGCAAGGGCCGGATGGAACGCGCGCTGGAAATCCTCGCCGCGTCGCCGCCGGACGTGTTCAACCACAACATCGAGACCGTGCCCGACCTGTACCGCAACGTGCGCCCGGGCGCGGACTACCAGTGGTCGCTGACCCTGCTGCAGAAGTTCAAGGCGCAGCATCCGGAGATCCCGACCAAGAGCGGGATCATGCTCGGCCTCGGCGAGACGATGGAGCAGGTGCAGGCGACGCTGCGCGACCTGCGCGCGCACGATGTCGAAATGATCACGATCGGCCAGTACCTGCAGCCGAGCGCGCACCACCATCCGGTGCTGCGCTACTGGACGCCGGACGAGTTCAAGGAACTCGAAACCTACGGCTACTCGCTCGGTTTTTCGCACGTGGCCTCGGGGCCGATGGTGCGTTCGAGCTACCACGCGGATCGGCAGGCGGCGGGGATCGCCTGAGCCGGCGATTTCCGATCAATCGGTGTTGCACCACTGCTGTTCGCAAGGTTCGCCATCGCCGTTGCCGTCCATCTTGGTGTTCGGGCAGTGCTGCACGAAATAACGTGCCTCGGCGCATGAAGTCATTTGCGAACACATCGTGCGGCCGTCGCAAGCGAATGGAGAATCGTTCGCCGATTCCGAGTCCACTGCCGTTGTTGTCGTCGCTGCGGCTGAGGGGGCGGAGTCGGGCTTGAAGCGCCGGTACGCGTAACCGGCGATCAAGCCGATCAGCAAGACTGCGATGACGGCTTGAACGGCGTTCGCGGGCTTCCTTGAGTCGCGACGTGGTCCCGATCGAACTGCGGTCCTGCGACCAGGGCGCATGATGTTCACGGCCCGCGTCTTGCCATCGGCGTTGGTTTCGACTTCGTAGGAGACGATTTCGCCAATGATCGGGCGCTGGCCGTCGCGCGGGAAGGCGGAAATGTGTACGAACAATTCCGGTCCACCATTTGCGGGCGAGATGAAGCCGAATCCGCGGTCGTCGTTCCACTTCGTCAGCGTGCCGTGGATTCGCATCAGGAGGCTGTTCCCGCGTGATGGGCTAGGACGAGGTAAGCAAGGCCAAGCAGCACGACGATCGCGATGGCAGCCATGAACCTGGTTTGCAGCTTGCTGCGCCGGACGCGCGCCTGGTAAAGCGCCAGCAACGGTTCGGTCCTGGCTTGCGATTCCAAGACGATCCTGTCCGCTTCCTTCAAACCTTCCTCGGTGGGAATGCGGCCGGCATCGATATCGTTCGCGAGCTTGTCGAGCTGGCGCATGGTCTCGTCCTGGAGGCGCCTGTATTCATCCATGAAATCGTCCGGTCGTTCCACGATCAGTTTCCCCAAGTTGTTCGTTTCCGCATCGTCCAGCCGCACTCCGCAACAGGTCAAGGTTCAAACCCGCGCGATGCGGGGCCAAAATCGCGACCAGCGGCACTCCCGAGCCGACGATCCGTTCACTTCCGGGCCACGCAACCGGGCTAGAGTGGCCCCGAGCCCCCTGCGACATGCAACTTCCGGCACTGCCGCGGGTCGGAAAGAGTCCGGAAGCTGTTCCCGCCGCCCCCACGAACACGGCCGCTGGCCGCGAGTGATCGATGAAGACCCACCTCCTGCTTGCCCTTGCCCTCACCGCCCCAGTCGCGCTGCTCGCGCGCGCCGACAGCGGCACCTCCGTCGCCGGCGTTACCGCCGAACAGGCGACCACCTCGAAGCTGGTCTATGGCCTGCTCTCGAACAGCCGCTACGCCTACCGCCCGGTCGCGCTGGACGATGCGCTCTCCGCCGACATCCTCAAGCGCTACCTCGATGCGCTCGACGGCAGCAAGATGTTCTTCACCGCGCAGGACATCGCCGGCTTCGACAAGTACAAGACCACGCTCGACGACGACATCAAGTCCGGCGACGCGGCCCCGGCGCAGGGCATCTTCGCGCTGTACAAGCAGCGCGTGGACCAGCGTTCGGCCTACGCGCGTTCGCTGCTGAAGCAGGACATCTTCCATTTCGACGGCAACGACCGCTGGTACTACGACCGCGAGAAGTCGCCGTGGGCGAGTTCGCAGGAACTGGACGGACTGTGGAAGCAGTCGGTGCAGAACGACTGGCTGCGGCTCAAGCTCGCCGGCCAGACGCCGGACCAGATCCGCAAGACGCTCGACAAGCGCTACGCCAACCTGGCCAAGACCGCCGCCGACCTCAACGGCGAGGACGCGTTCCAGAGTTTCCTCAACGCCTACACCAACGCGATCGACCCGCACACCGATTACTTCAACCCGCGCACCGCCGAGCGCTTCAACCAGCAGATGTCGTTGTCGCTGGAAGGCATCGGCGCGGTGCTGCAGAAGCAGGATGACGTGGTGGTGGTGCGCGAGATCGTGCCCGGTGGCCCAGCCGCGCTAAGCAAGCGGCTGCAGCCGGGCGACCGCATCGTCGCGGTCGGGCAGGGCGGCAGCGGGCCGATGGAGGACGTGATCGGCTGGCGCATCGACGACGTGGTCGACAAGATCAAGGGGCCGAAGGGCACCCAGGTGCGGCTCGACGTCATCCCGGTGCAGGCCGGCCTCGACAGCAAGCCCAACCTGCTGCAGCTGACGCGCGCGCGCATCCGCCTGGAGGAACAGGCGGCGAAGTCGAAGGTCATCGACCTGCCGGCCGCCGGCGGCGTGCCCGCGCACCGCATCGGCGTGATCGAACTGCCCGCGTTCTACCAGGACTTCGAAGGCCGCCGCGACCAGAACGGCGACTACGCCTCGGCCACGCGCGACGTGGCGAAGCTGCTCGCCGGCTTCAAGGCGCAGGACATCGATGGCGTGGTGATCGACCTGCGCAACAACGGCGGTGGTTCGCTGGACGAAGCGGTGAACCTCACCGGCCTGTTCATCGACAAGGGCCCGGTGGTGCAGGTGCGCGAATCCAGTGGCCGGGTCAGCGTCGATGGCGACGACAACGCCGGCGTGGCCTGGGACGGCCCGCTCGCGGTGCTGGTGAACCGCGGCTCGGCTTCCGCGTCGGAAATCTTCGCCGGCGCGATCAAGGATTACGGCCGCGGCCTGATCATCGGCGAGAACACCTTCGGCAAGGGCACGGTGCAGAACCTGGTGGACCTCGACCGCTGGCCGGCGAACGACGGTTCGCAGTACGGCCAGGTGAAGCTGACCATCGCCCAGTTCTTCCTGCCCGGCGGCAGCAGCACGCAGAACAAGGGCGTGGCCCCCGACATCGCCTTCCCGGTGACGGTCGACGCGAGCGAGTTCGGCGAAAGCACCTACGACAACGCGTTGCCGTGGACCCGCATCGCCTCCGCGCCGCACGTGCAGTACGGCAACTTCGCCGCGATCGTGCCGCAGCTCGAACAGCGCCACGAGGCGCGCGTCGCCCACGATCCCGAGTTCCGGTGGTGGGCCGAGGACGTCGCCCGGTTCCGCGCCGAGCAGGACAAGAAGTACATCTCGCTCAACGAGGCCGAGCGCCGCGCCGAACGCGACCGCGACGACGCCATGCGCAAGCAGCGCGAAGCCGAACGCAAGCAGCTCGGCCTCGCCGCCGATCCGCTGGCCGCCGACGATGCCGACGACGGCCTGCAGGCGAACGAGCGCGACGTGGCCAAGGACGCCGCGCGCGAGAAGGCCGCGGAGAACCGCCCGGATCCGCTGCTGCGCGAATCGGCCGCGATCCTCGGCGATGCGATGAGCCTCCTGGTCGGCAGCCAGCAGCTCACCGCGCAGGTGCTGCCGGAATCGCATTCGCCGCTGCATTGGGCGGGGGTGGAGTGAGGATGCCCTGTAGGAGCGGCTTTAGCCGCGACCAGGATATCGAGGCGTTCGGTCGCGCCTGAAGGCGCTCCTACAGAAAGCGTGGGATAAGCAGGAATCGGATAGCGGGCGCCTCGTGCGCCCGTTATCGTTTTCACCATGGACAAGACCGACGACAAACGCGCATACGACAAACTGGAGCGGGCACGGCAACTGCTCGACGGCGGCGAACCGACGCTGGAGGAACTCGGCCGCGCGGTCGCGCTCAGCCCGGCGCACCTGCAGCGCCGCTTCCGCGCGCGCTTCGGCCTCAGCCCGGCCGAATACCTCGCCCAGCGCAAGCTCGGCAAGCTGAAGTCCGCGCTGCGCGAAGGCAACGACGTCAGCGCCGCGTTGTACGACGCCGGTTACGGCTCGCCCTCGCGCGTGTACGAGGCCGGTGCGGCGAAACTCGGGATGACGCCCGCGCGCTATCGCGCCGGCGGCGAAGGCGAGGAACTGCGCTGGAGCACGGTCGACACCGCGCTCGGCACCGCACTGGTCGCGGCCAGCGCGCGCGGCATCTGCATGGTCGAACTCGGTGCGAACGAGCGTTCGCTCGAGGCGAAGCTGCGCGCGGAATTCCCGAACGCGGACCTGCAGCGCGTCGATGCCGGCCGCGATGCCTTCCTCGCGCCGCGCGTGCGCGCGGTCGCCGATGCGTTGGCCGGGAAGCAGGCGAACGTCGAAGTCGACCTGCTCGGCACCGCGTTCCAGAAGAAGGTGTGGGACGCGCTGATGCGCATTCCCCATGGCGAAACGCGCAGTTATGCCGACGTCGCCGCACAGCTCGGCACACCGAAATCCGCGCGCGCGGTGGCCGGCGCCTGCGCGCGCAACCGGATCGCGGTGCTGGTGCCCTGTCATCGCGTGGTCCGCGGCGATGGCAGCGTCGGCGGTTATCGCTGGGGACTTCCGCTCAAGCGCCGCCTGCTGCAGCGCGAGGGCGCGCGGCTCAGCGCCGACGCCGGCGCGGCGCCGAGCGCGTCGGCAGGGCCAGGCCGAGCTTGACCGTGTCGAACACCAGCCGCGTTTCGTAACGCTTGACGTTGCCTTCGTCGATGAACAGGCGTTCGGCGATCTCGCGGTAATGCGCCACGCTGCTCGCGGCGAGGATGGCGAGGTAATCCCATTCGCCGGCCAGCGCATAGCACTGCTGCACCTCGGGCGCGGCGCGCATGCGCGAGCGGAACGCGGCGTGGATGCGCTGGGTGTCGCGTTCCATCGCCACCCACACCGTGGCGATGGTCGCGGAGGGAATCGCGTTCGGGTCGAGCACGCCGAGCGTGCGCAGCAATCCGCTGCGTCGGTAGCGCTGGATGCGGCGCTGCACCGCGCTCGGCGACAGGCCGATGGCATCGCCGAGCGCGGCCAGGGTGCGGCCCGCGTCCTGCTGCAGCAACGCGAGCAGGCGGTGGTCGAAATCGTCGAGGGCGAGGGGTCCGTGTTCCACGCAAAAATTTTGCGCCGAGGCGCACGAATATTCAAACGCCGCGCGAGGCGCACGGCTAGGCTGCTTCGGTGCGGTCGGGCCGTGTCCACGACGCACCACGAGGCCCCCGCATGAGCGATTCCCTTTCCCCTTCGACGACGCCGAACGGCGGGCGCGTGCTGTTCGCGCTCGCGGCGGTGTACCTGATCTGGGGTTCCACCTACCTCGCGATCCGTTTCGCGCTGGAAGGCGGTTTCCCGCCGTTCCTGCTCGGCGGGGTGCGCTTCGTCATCGCCGGTTCGCTGATGTTCGCGTTCCTGCGCTGGCGCGGCGTACCCGCGCCGACGCGCGCGCAATGGGGCAACGCGGCGGTCATGGGCGTGCTGTTGCTGCTGCTCGGCAACGGCATGGTCAACCTCGCCGAAACGAAGGTGTCCTCCGGCCTGGCCGCGGTGGCGGTCGCTTCCGCGCCGCTGTGGATGGGCGTGTTCGCGGCGATGCGCGGCCAGCATCCGAGCCGGATCGAATGGATCGGCCTGGGCATCGGCTTCCTCGGGGTGGTCTGGCTCAATGCCGGCAGCAGCCTCAGCGCATCGAAGGTCGGCATGATCGCGTTGCTGGTCGCGACGCTGGCGTGGTCGTTCGGTTCCATCTGGAGCCGCGGCCGCGACCTGCCGTCGCCGTTCATGGCCTCGGCGGCGCAGATGCTGTGCGGCGGCGTGGCGATGTGCATCGTCGGCGCGCTGTCCGGCGAGCGTTTCCACGGCATGCCGAGCGCGCACGGCCTCGCCGCGTTCGCCTACCTGATCGCGTTCGGCTCCATCATCGGGTTCTCCGCCTACATCTGGCTGCTGCACCACGTGCGCCCGGCGCTGGCCGGCAGCTACGCCTACGTCAATCCCGCCATCGCGGTGATGCTCGGCGCGTGGCTGGCGCACGAACGCTTCGGCGCGCACGAACTGCTGGCGATGGGCGTGATCCTGCTTGGCGTGGTCGCGATCACCCTGGCAAAGGCGCGCAAGGCCGCGCCGCCTCCCGCCGTTGCGGACGAAGCCGCGTGAGCCACGACATCGACCATCGCCGCGGCATGTGGGCCGCGGTCGCCGCGTTCGTGCTGTGGGGGCTGATGCCGCTGTACTGGCACGCGCTGCGCGCGGTGCCGTCGCTGCAGATCCTGCTGCACCGGATCGTGTGGAGCACGCTGATGGTCGGCGGCCTGCTGTGCTGGCGCAGCGGCTTCGAATGGATGCGCGCGGCGGTCGCGCGGCCGGGCGTCGCCGCATGGCTGGCATTGAGCGGCGTGCTGATCGGCTTCAACTGGGGCCTGTACATCTGGGCGGTGAACGCCGGGCACGTGGTCGAAACCAGCCTCGGCTATTTCATCAACCCGCTGCTGAACGTGCTGATCGGGGTGCTGTTCCTGCGCGAGAAATTGCGCCCGGTGCAATGGGTGTCGATCGCCATCGCCGGCGCCGGCGTGCTGTGGCTGACGTTGCGATTCGGGCAACTACCGTGGATCGCGCTGGCGCTGGCCGGATCGTTCGCGCTGTACGGACTGATCCGCAAGCTGGTGCACGTGGAAGCGTTGCCGGGACTCGCCATCGAAGGCGGTTACCTGCTGTTGCCGGCGCTGGCCGCGCTGGGCTGGCTCGAAGCGCGGGGGCAGGGCGGCTTCCTGTCGCTGCAACACGGTTACGGTTTCGCGCTCGATGCCATGCTCGTCCTCGCCGGCCTGCTCACCGCGCTGCCGCTGATCGGATTCGCCTATGCCGTGCGCCGCGTGCAGTTGTCGACGGTCGGCGTGCTGCAATACATCGCGCCGACACTGCAGTTCCTCGCCGGCGTGCTGGTGTTCCGCGAGCCCTTCGACCGCGACCGCGCGGTCGGCTTCGTCTGCATCTGGATCGCATTGGCGCTGTTCGCCGGCGATGGCCTGCTGCGGGCGCGGCGCAGTTCGTAGGAGCGCTCTGGAGCGCGACTGTCGTACGCTGCAAGAAGAGGTCGCGCTCAAGCGCGCTCCTACAAAAGTGGATGTGTCATCACGCCGCGCGCAACGCCACCGTCACCGGCAGGCGCGCCGCGCGCAGCGCCGGGAACAGTCCGCCGACGAGGCCGATGCCGAGCGCCCACTTCAGGCCGCTCCACAGCAGCTCCGGCGAGACCCGGAACTGGAACACCACCTGGCTGAAGTTGCTGCCGAGCGTGCTCACCTCGTAACCGTTGAAGATGAGCCAGGCGATGCCCGCGCCGAGCAGTCCGCCGAGCAGCGCCAGCAACATCGTTTCCAGCATCACCGCGACGACGACGGGCAACCCACGGAATCCCAGCGCGCGGAGCGTCGCGATCTCGCGCGCGCGGCCGGCGACCGCCGCGTACATGGTGTTGAGCGCGCCGAACACCGCGCCGATCGCCATGATCGTGCCGATCACCGTGCCGAGGATCTTGATGAGCTTCTCCAATCCTTCCGACTGCTTGGAGTAGTAATCGCGGGTGGTGAGCACGTCGAGCTTGAGCCGCGGATCGGCGGCGAGCGCGGCCTTGAGCTTGCGGAAGCCGTCCTTGCCCTCGAGCTTGACGGTCACCGACTGGAACGCCTGGCGGTTGTAGGTCGAGGCCAGCGTGTCGGCGTCGGCCCAGAGTTCGGAATCGTGCGAATCTCCGGATGCGAATTCGCCGACCACGGTCCACTGCTGGTTCGCGAACATCACGCTCTTGCCGACCTCGATGCCGCGGAACTGGCGCATCGCGCCCTGGCCGACGACCAGTTCGCGCAGGCCCGGCCCGAACTTGCGGCCCTGCACGATCTTCAGCTCCGGGCGCAGCGTCCAGCCCTGCGGGCCGACGCCGCGGATCTGCGCATTCGCATCGGTGCCGTCGCTGCGGCTGGGCAGGTTCACCACCTGCGAGAGTTCCGGCGACACCAGCGGCTTGCCGTCGCTGCCGCGGGCGATGCCGTCGAGCGAAGAGATCAGTGGCACCTGGTCGCGGGTGATGACCGAATTGGTTTCCGCCTGCGAACCGCCGCGCAGGATGATCGCGCTGTCGTCGCTGCCGGTGCGGTTGAGCGTGGCCTTGAAGCCTTCGCCCATCGCCAGCATCGCGACCAGCACGCCGACCACGCCGGCGATGCCGACCACGATCACGCTGGACGCGCCCCAGCGTTGCGGCAGGCCGGCGATGCCGACTTTCGCCGCGGCCAATGCGAGGCGGCCGCTGCGGGTCAGCAGCAGCCACAGCGCGACCAGCACCGCGAGCGCGAGCACCGCGTACCACGGCAGCAGGATCCATCCCACGAGCCCGGCCGCGAGCGCGACGATGATGGCGAAGTTCACGAGGAAGTTCTTCATGGGTGTCCTCCGTCAGCGTCCGGCCAGTGCATCGACGATGTTCAGGCGCATCGCGCGCATCGCCGGCAGGGCGCCGACGATGGCGCCGATCACCAGCATCAGCGCGATCCCGAGCAACCAGGTCTGCGGCAGCACCGTGGGCAACTGGATCATGCCGCCGCTGCCTGCGCTCACGATCGGCATCAGGACTGCCGCAAGCGCGAGCCCGATCAGTCCGCCCAGCACCACCAGCAGCATCGATTCGGCCAGCACCAGCCACAGCACGCTGCGGTTGCTGAAACCGATGGTCTTCATCACCGCGAGTTCGGGGATGCGCTCGCGCACCGCCTGCGCCATGGTGTTTCCGGTCAGCAGCAGCAGGGTGAAGAACACCGCGCCCATGATCGCGGTCACGATCAGGCCGATGTCGGCGAACTGCTTGGCGAAGCTCTGGTTGAACGCCTCTTCGGTCTGGGTCTTGGTCTCGTGGTCGGAGTTCGCGCTGATCGCGTCGATCGCGGCACCGACGCGGTCGGCCTGGTTCACGTCGGCGAGTTCCACGATGTACCAGCCGACGCGGCCGTTGACGTACTGGTTGGCCTCGTCGAAATACTTCCAGTGGAACCAGAGCTGGTTCTCCTCGCCTTTGCGCTTCGCGTCCTTCACCGTGAAGATGCCGTCGATCTTCAGCGGCCAGGCGTTGCTGCCGTCCTTCTGCGGGAAGATCGTCGCCTGCAGCGGCACGGTGTCGCCGAGCTTCCAGCCGTTGCGTTTCGCCAGCGATTCGCCAACGATCGCGCCGGTGCGATCGGCTTCGAACGCGGCCTTCTGCGCCGGCGGTAGCGAATACTCCGGATACATGTCGAAGTAGTTCGGGCTGACGCTGAAGTTGGGGAAAAAATTCTTCGGGTCGCGGTAGATGCCGCCGAACCACGCCGCATAGCCGACGCGCTTCACGCCCGGCACCGCCTCGACCTGCGGGAGCAGGCTGTAGGGCAGCATCTGCGTGATCGACAGCCGCGAGGCGACCACGAGGCGCTTCGAGCCGGCGAGGTTGCCGCCGGAGTTGAACGCCACGCGCACCGAGTCGAGCATGCCGAACAGCAGGAACGCGGCGACCACCGACAGCAGAGTGAGCATGGTGCGGGTCTTGCTGCGGAACAGCGCGGCCCAGATCAGGTGCAGGTATTTCATGGAGTGAGTCCTCTCTCTCCGAATGTCATCCTGAGCGAAGCGAAGGATCTGCTTTTCTGATGGCTCGGAAGCACAAGCAGATTCCTCGCTGCGCTCGGAATGACAGAATCAAATGGCGTGTTCGACTTGCTCGACCAGGGTGCCCTTGTCGAGGTGCAGCGTATGCGTCGCGTACTCCGCGGCCTTGGGGTCGTGGGTGACCATGACGATGGTCTTGCCGTGCTCGCGGTTCAGCACCTGCAGCAGGCCGAGGATTTCCTCGGCGGACTGGCGATCGAGGTCGCCGGTCGGCTCGTCGCAGATCAGCAACGTCGGATCGGAGACGATGGCGCGGGCGATCGCCACGCGCTGCTGCTGGCCGCCCGAGAGTTCCGCCGGGCGATGCTTGCCGCGGTCCTTCAGCCCGACCAGTTCCAGCGCGATCTCGGCGTTGCGCTTGCGTTGTGCGGCCGAGAGTTTCGTGAGCAGCAACGGCAGCTCGACGTTCTTCTGCGCGGTCAGCGTGGGCATCAGGTTGTAGAACTGGAACACGAAGCCGACGTGGTCGCTGCGCCATTGCGACAGCTGGCCCGAGCTCATCTGGTCGATGCGCTTGCCGTCGACCTCGATCTCGCCCGAGGTCGGCGAATCCAGTCCGCCGATCAGGTTCAGCAGCGTGGTCTTGCCCGAGCCCGACGGCCCCATCAACGCGGCGAAGTCGCCGCGGTCGATGTCAAGGTCGATGCCGTGCAGCACTTCGACCTTTTCGGGGCCGCGCTGGTAGGTCTTGGTCAGGTTGCGGAGATGGACGAGTGCGGACATGACATTCCTCGCTGTGTTGCCGTTCCCTCTCCCCTTGTGGGAGATGGCATGTTTTTCCCTCTCCCCGCGTGCGGGGAGAGGGTGGCGAAGCCGGGTGAGGGGCGCTCTTCGCGTGATGCCCCTCATCCGCCCCCCGATTAAAGCCTCGGGGGCAGGCTCTGCGGGCACCTTCTCCCCGTGAACGGGGAGAAGGAAATCAAATCATTCGTTCGTTGAATCGTTATCTGCATCGCTCGCCGGCGCGATCTTGACCTTCGCGCCATCGGCGAGCTTTTCCGGTGGGTCGAGCACGACCTGGTCGCCGGCGGCGAGGCCGGACAGCACTTCGCGGTCGTCGCCCAGGGTGCGGCCGAGTTGCAGCTTGTGTTGTTGCACGCGTTCGCCGTCGACCACGAAGGCGATATCGCCACCGTCGCGCTGCACGATCGCCGCGGCAGGCACGAGCACGCCGGGTTTCTGTTGTTGCTGTTTCGGCGCGGCCTTCTCGAGGAAGCTCACGCGCACGCCCATGTCGGGAACGATGCGCGGATCGCGTGTATCCAGACCGACGCGCACGGTCACCGTGGCCTTGCCGCGGTCGGCGGTGGGGATGATCGCGATCACCTTACCCGGGATCTTCCAGTCCGGATACGCGTTCAACGTGGCCTCGGTCGGCATGCCCGGCTGCACGCGGCCGATGTAGGCCTCGCCGACGTCGACCTGCACTTCCAGCGAATCCATGTCGACG
>Ga0075163_10009558_pt1 | contig 12725 bp, 8 predicted proteins | sample JI1023141ADNA_FD_71478 | JGI IMG/M metagenome (GOLD analysis project Ga0075163, IMG submission 71478) | Wastewater effluent complex algal communities from Wisconsin, to seasonally profile nutrient transformation and Carbon sequestration -... | ecosystem: Engineered > WWTP > Effluent > Algae...
GTTGATCGCGGCGACCAGCGGCGCGGTCGAGCGCTGGCACACGTCGAGCGTGGCGACGCCGGCGCCGGCGGCGATCAGCTCCTGCTTGGCGGCCAGGTAGGTGTGGACGTCGCCGCCGCGGAACGAGTAGATGGCCTGCTTGGGATCGCCGACGATCGTGAGGCCGCGGGCCGGCGGCTGGCGCCAGATGCGGCTGGCGATCTGCCACTGCACCGGGTCGGTGTCCTGGAACTCGTCGATCAGCGCCCACGGCAGGCGGGTGGCGATGCGGGCGGCCAGCGCGGCGTCGGCCTCGAGCGCGCGGGCGGTGAGCCGCAGCATGTCGTGGAAGTCGATCTGGCCGCCGCGGCGCTTGGAGCGATCGGCGCGCGCGACGACCTCGCCGAGCACGCGCGCGACCAGGGCCTGGTGCGGCGCGGGCGAGGTCTCGGCCAGCGGCGCGTCGAAGCGGTAGAGCTGCAGCACCCAGGCGAACAGCGCGTCGGTGGTCTTGCCGCTGGCCAGGAAGTCGCGCAGCAGCGCCTGATCGTCGGGGTCGACCGCGAACCGCTCGCGCAGGGCGTCGAGGAACGCGACCCGCAGCGCGGCCTCGTCGGGCACGGCCTGTTGCTCGAAGGCGCGGCCGGCGGCGAACGCCTCGTCGGACAGCACCCGCTGGCAGAAGCCGTGGATGGTGGAGATCGGCGCGGCGTCGACGCGATCGAGGGCGTCGCGCAGCCGGGCCCGGGCGGCGTCATCCAGCGTCCACGCGTCGTCGGACGCGGTGGTAGGCGCCGCGCCCCACACCATCTGGGTGAGCAGGCGGCGGATGCGCGCGCGCAGCTCCGCGGTGGCCTTCTCGGTGTACGTGACCACGACGATGCGATCGATCGTGGCGTCGGTGGCGAGCAGCAGATCGACGACCTTGTGCTCGAGGAAGTAGGTCTTGCCGGTGCCGGCGGAGGCCTCGACGACGAGCAGCCGGGTGTGCGGATCGCCGAGCGTGGCGGGGCGCGGCCAGCGGACGGGGGTCATCGCAGGCCTCCGAGGCGGCCGAACAGCGGCTGGTAGCGCCGCGCGACGACGGCGTCGACGTCGGCGACGATCGCGCGATCGGGGCGATCGCGCAGCGGGCCGTAGCCGAGCGAGCCGGGGCGGCCGTCCTTGGGCCGCTCGGCCTTGGCCTCCTTGCCGCCGAGCACGGCGACGGCCATGTCGAGCGACAGGAGGTAGTCGTGGCTGCCGCCGTACAGCTCGGCGCACAGCGCGGCGAGGTAGCCGCGGGCGTCGTCGGCGGACCACGGCGCGTGGCCGGCGCGATCGGGCTTGTCCTTGGCGAGGATCAGGTGGCGCCAGCCGGTGGTGGCGACGCCGGCGGCGGCCAGCACGACGTGATCGAGCGCGGCGCGCAGCTTGATGCGATCGCTGGCCTTGCTGGGCGTGAGGAGCAGTGTGCCGCAGGCGTCGCCGGCGGGGTTGCACTCGCCGACCAGGTCGACGCGGCGGGGCCGGCCGTCGAGGGTGATGGTCAGGCTGACCGGCGGCAGCGTGACGCCGTCGGCGCCGCGCGGGGCGCGCCCGAGGCCGATGCGGCGGAAGCGCTGGCCGCGGCCGCCGGCGGCGTCGAGGTCGGCGGCCCAGCGCGCGAGCAGGTCGCGATCGCCGGCCTCGGCGACCTCGCCGAACACGCCGACCGGCGCCTGGCCGGTGAGCCGCGCGTCCTTCCAGGTGGCGGTGACGGCGTCGGTGAGATCGCCGCTGGCGAGGTAGCGGGCGAACGCGGCGCGGGTGAGGTTGGCGCGGGTCATCGCGTCGACGGCCAGCGGCTCCTCGTCGTGATCGAGGCGCTCGTCGTCGTCGTCGTCGTACAGGCTGAGCACCGCCTTGGCCCAGCCCTGGGGCGCGCTCTCGAGGAACGCGCGCAGGTGGGTGAGCCGCACGACCAGCGGGCCGTCGTCGACGACCGGCGCCAGCGCGCCGTGGCCGAGGCCGAGCGCGCGGGCCAGCTCGGGGCGCGCGGCCAGGGCCCGGGTCAGCGCCCGCGGCGGCGGCACGCGCTCATCGCGGGCGCGGGCGGCGGCGTCGAGATCGCGGCGCAGCGCGGCGGCGTAGCGCTCGCGGGCGGCCAGCGGATCGCCGTCGTCGTCGAAGCGGTGCAGCGGCGCCTTGACGGTGAGCGCGCCGAGCGCCGCGGTGGGCGCGACGCCGAGGTACGGCGCCAGCATCTCGGCCAGCTCGTGGACCACCGAGGCGGGCGCCCGCGGCTCGCCGGTGACCGGCTCGCGATCGACGTACGACACGACCAGCTCGTCGCGGGCGGCCAGCGCCAGCTCGAGGAACGCGTAGCGATCGCGATCGCGGGCCGAGACGTCGCCGCGCTCGAGCGTGGCGCGCAGCTCGAGGCCGGCCCGGCGATCGCTCGACGGGAAGCTGCCCTCGCCGAGCCCGACCGCGAAGACGTGGGCGAACGGCAGCGGGCGGTGCGGGGTGATGCGCGCGACGTGGACGCCGTAGGCCAGCGGCTCGCCGCGATCGGCGCGGACCTGGCCGAGGCGGCGGCGGGCCAGCGCGGCGACCTCGGGGTAGTCGAGGACGCGGCCGTCGAGGTCGAGCTCGGCGAGGCCGGCCAGCGCGGTGCGCACGCGGGTGAGCTCGCCCTGCGCGGCCTCGTCCTTGCCGCCCAGGTACGCGGCGGCGAGATCGTCGAGGATGCCGGCCCAGGTGGCGAGCGGCGCGCGGTGGCCGCGCAGCCAGCGGGCGTCGGCGATGAGCGACCGGGCCAGGAGCGCGAAGGTGGCGGCCGAGGCCTGCTCGTCGGCGGCGACCTCCTCGGGGCGGTAGGCGCGGCCCTCGAGGGTGGCGACCAGGTCGGCGCCGGCCCGGGGCCCGGCCATGAACGCGCCGAGCGCGAGGCGCTTGATGCCCTGATCCCAGTGGAACGTGTCCTTGCCGGCGAGGTAGGTGCCGGCGTGATCGGCGTCGTCGGCGCCGTGGACGATGCCGAGGGCCTCGGTCCACGCCAGCCAGTCGTGGGGATCGACGCCGGGGTGGCGCGCGGTGACCGCGGGGTGGGTCATGACGCCGAGCAGCTCGGGGCGGCGGAACCGGCCGAGCGGCAGCGCGAGCAGGAGCTCCATCGCGACCGCGGCGTGGCCGTGGCCGAGCGCGGGCATGTCGACGACGTGGAAGGGGAGCTGGTAGCGCGCGAAGGCCGGCGCGATCTGCGGCAGGTAGGTCTCGACGGCGGACGGCGCGAGCAGGAGCGCGATCTGGTTGGCGGTGAGCGCCGGATCGCGCTCGAGGCGCGCGCGGATCGCGGCGGCGACGACCTCGAGCTCGCGCACCGGCGACGGGCACGCGAGGATCTGCACGCCGGCGGGCGCGGGCGCGGCGGCGGCGGTGGTGGTGGCCTCGGCGGTGGCCTCGGCGGCGGGCGGCGCGGCGCGCAGCAGCGTGTCGTGGGCCCAGCGCGCGCGGGCGCTGGCGTCGGGGCCGGGCGCGTCGCCGCCGTCGCCGAAGCGATCGTCGATGTCGCCGTCGGACAGCTCGGCCAGCGCCGCGAGGGTGTCGCGGCCGGGGCTGCCCCAGCGCTGCAGCGCGAGCGGCTCGTCGGGGGCGACCGCGGCCAGCCCGGCGGCGCGGCGGCGGCGCGGCCGCGCGACGTCGCCCCAGTACAGCGCGCACGGCGACATCGCCAGCACGGTGACCGGCCGCGCCTCGGCGAGGTAGGCCAGCGCGTCGAGGTAGACCCGCGGCACGTACGACAGGCCGATGACGAAGATCGGCGGGCCGGGCGGCGCGGGCCAGCGACCGCGGCGGCGCGCCATCGCCAGCTCGGGCACCGGCACCGGGTGCGGGCCGGCGACGTCGGCGAGGTGGCGACAGGTGGCGTGCCACAGCGCGCCGTGCCAGCGCGCGACGGTGGGATCGAGCACCTGCTCGGGCGGCAGGCCGTGGCCGCGCTGCCAGGTCTGCAGCCACTCGGGCCGCGACAGCGCGTACTCCCACGTGCGATCGGCCAGCTCGGCGGCGAGCTGCACGCGGCGCGGGCCGACGCCGTCGGGGCCGTCGCCGTCGAGGTACGCCAGCGCCGGGGCCAGCGCCGGCTGGTCGAGCACCGCGGGGTCGGCGAGCACCGAGGCCAGCGCGGCCTCGAGGCCGGCCTTGTCGAGGGCGCGCAGCTCGGGGTGATCGGCGGTGAGCTCGGCGGCGAGCAGCCGCTCGAGGAACGTGGTCTCGTAGCCGGCGGCGATGCCGGCGCGGGTGGCCAGCGCGTATTGCACCCAGCGACCGACGGCGCGGCTGGGGATGGCGACCTTGGGCGGCGCAAACGGCGAGGCCAGCGGCGCGAGCTGCTCGGCCAGCGCCGACGCCAGCTCCTCGAAGCGGTGGCTCTCGATGACGCGCAGCATGGTCAGGCCTGGCGGCGGCGGCGGCGGACGCGGGCGACGAGGCCCGGGCCGAGCCACCAGCCGATCGCGGCGAGCGCGGCGCCCCAGGTGAGGACGCCGCCGGCCAGCGCGTACAGCGAGCGGCCGCGGTGGCCGATCGTGATCGTGGCCATCGTCGTGGTGGGGGCGCCGCCCTCGACGACGCCGGTGCGCGCGAGGAACGCGCCGTCGCGATCGATGATCGACGACGGGCCGGTGTTGACGGCGCGCACCAGCGGCACGCCGACCTCGATCGCGCGGTAGCGGGCCAGCGCCTCGTGCTGGTACGGCTCGGCGTCGAAGTCGAACCAGGTGTCCATGGTGAGGTTGATGAGCACGTCGGGATCGAGCGCGGCCAGCTCGCGGCCGTGACTGGGGACGACGTCCTCGAGGCACACCATGATCGCCAGCCGCACCGGCTGGCCGTCGATGTCGACGGTGAGGATCGCGGGCTCGGTGCCGCCGGCGTAGCTGCCGGCGCCGTCGGGCATGTACTTCGCGAGCGACGGGAAGTGCTCGACCAGCGGGTTGTACTCGCTGCCGATCATGCGGTGGATCTTGTCGCCGCGGCCGAGAAAGCGGCCGTCGGCGGCGACCAGGATGGCGCTGTTCCACTGATCGCGATCGGTGGTGGTGACCGCGCCGATGAGGAGCGGGCCCGTGGTGGTGCCGCGGATCGACAGCGGGTGGTTGCGGGCGACGTCGGCGGTGAGGTCGCGCGGCACCTCGAACGGGTAGGCGACCTCGCTCCACACGACCAGATCGGCGCCGGCGTCCTCGAGCATGCGCGACGCGCGGCGCAGCTGCTCGAGGTGGCTGGCCCGCTCGCGGGTGCCGGCCGGGACGTCGACCCGCTTGTTGGGCTGGACCACGCCGATCGTGATCTGCCGGGTGGCGCCGCCGCGATCGACGCGCACGCTGCCGAGCGCGAGCGCGGCGGCGAACAGGGCGACGCCCGCGGCCGGGCGCCAGCGCCGCTCGCGGCGGGTGAGCGCGTCGTAGATCGCGCCGGCGAACGCGGTCATCAGCGCGGCGATGCCGACCGACGACGCGGCCGCGGCCAGGTGGCGCAGCGGCGCGACGCCGGCCTGGCCCAGGGACAGGCTGAACGGGAACGGCGTCGGCAGCACGACCTCGACGACGACGAAGCCGAGCGGCAGGCACAGCGCCATCGGCCACGGGCCGCGCGGGTGATCGCGGCGGCGATCGCGCAGCGCGCGGGTGAGGCGCGCGCCGAGGAGGAACAGCGCGCCGTGGTACGCGGCGAGCAGCACCAGGCCGAGCCACGCCACCGGCGTCGGCAGGTGGGCGTTGACCCGCAAGAGGTAGACCATCCAGTGGAAGCCACCGACGGTGAACGCGAACGCGGCGGCGCCGCCGTAGAGGCCGGCGCGGCGGCGGGTGGGCGCGCGATCGATGGCCCACGCCGCGGGCAAGGCGGCGATCCAGCCGAGCGGCCACCAGGTGATCGGCTGGGCGGCCAGCACCCACAGGAGGCCGCTGACCAGCGCCGCGCCGAGGCCCCAGCGGGTGCTGCGCGCCGGGCGGTCCTGCCAGCCGGCGGTCATGCGCCGCGGTCCGGATCGGGGACGATCAGCTCGAGCGCGCGCGGCACGACGGTGAACGTCGCCGGCAAGATGCCGGGGGTCTCGCCGTCGACGTCGAGCTCGACCACCTGGCCCGGCTCGGCCGGCGTGGCGCGGACCACGCGGGCGCGCCGGTGGCTGATCTTCTCGAGCGACAGGTGCGTGCCGGCGTACATGCGGCGGCTCTTCAAGACGAAGTCGGTCATCGACATGTCGCCGATCGCGACCACGTCGAACTCGCCGTCGTCGAGCGCGGCGTCGGGCGCGACCATCATGCCGCCGCCGAAGTAGCGGCCGTTGGCGATCGCGACGGTGTTGATCGTGAGGTCGACGCCGTCGGCGGGCGTGTCGTCGAACGACAGCCGCACGCGCTGGTTGTCGTACTGCCACATCGCCTTGGCGGTGGCGGCGAAGAACGACAGCGAGCCGAAGCGCTTCTTGGACTGGTTGACCAGGCGATCGGTGAGGCCCGACATGCCGAACGAGCCGATGTTGGCGAACATCCGCACGCCGGGGCTGCCGTCGCGGCTGACGTAGTCGATGCGGCCGACGTCGATGCGGCGGCGGTGGCCGGCGGCGAGGATCTTGACCGCCTTGGCGAAGTCCTTGGGGATGCCGACGGTGCGCACGAAGTCGCCGCCGGTGCCGAACGGCAACACCGCCAGCGCGGCGTCGCCGGGGATGCGGACGCCGGCCTCGAACCAGCCGTTGGCGACCTCGTTGATCGTGCCGTCGCCGCCGACCGCGACGACGATCTCGGCGCCGGCCTCGACGGCCTGGCGGGCCAGGCGGGTGGCGTCGCCCGGCGCGGTGGTGAGCGCGGCCTCGAACGGCAGCTCGCGGCGGATCTGATCGGCCAGCTCGGACCAGCGCCGGCCCAGCGAGCCGCCCTGCGACCTGGGGTTGGCGATCACGACGACGCGCGGGTTCATCGCGCGCAGTATCACCCACCGGGCGGCGCGCGTCTCGGGCGAGGGATCGCCTCGGCCAGCGGCGCGGCGTGGGCCGTGGTCAGACGGTCGGCGGCGGCGCGGTCGGCGGCGCGGTGCGGCGGCGCCCGACCATGCGATCGGCGTCGGCGCGGGTCATCGCCGGGCCGATCGCCGGGCCGGTCACCAGATCGCAGCCCAGCCGCTCGAGCAGCGCGAGCTGCTCGGGGCGGTGGACGTCGGTGGCGAGCGTCAGCCAGTCGTGGTGGTGGGCCAGCGCGATGCGGCGCTCGACGACCGTGGCGGCGGTGCGATCGCGATCGAGCCCGGCGACCGCCCACGCGGGCAGCTCGAGCAGATCGATCGGCGCGCCGGCCAGGAGCCCGAGCTCGGCGGCGCCGAGGTCGACGTCGCGCACCGCCACGGTGACGCCGCGCTCGACGAGCTGCTCGAGGATCGACGCCGGATCGACGCGGTGGAAGCGCGGCACGCGGACGACGACGGCCTCGGGGTGCGGCGCGGCGAGCAGGCCCGCCGCCAGGCGCGCGCACATCGCGCCGTCGGGATCGAGGTCGGCGTCGAGCAGCACCACCGGCTGATCGCGGCCGCCCCAGGTCGACGCGCACTGCAGCGCCGCGGTCAGGCACGCGCTGCCGTCGCCGAGCCGGGCCACGGCGAAGCCGAACAGCCGGCGACGCGGCAACTCCAGCACCGGGCTGAAGCACGGGTCCTCGGACGCGGACACAGTGGGAGCCTAGCGAGCCGGTCGGCGATCAAGTAGTACGTCACGGTTAGCGACCGGTCAGCGGCGCACCCCATGGACCCGGCCCTCCTCGCCAAGCTGCTTGAACCATTGCCACCGGGGATCGGTGGCGGGGCGGCGACCCAGGCCGCGCGCCGGGCCCGCGGGCAGGTGTTCACCCCGCCGACGCTGGCCGAGGCGGTGGTCGGGCTGATCGCGGCGGAGCTGCCGCCGCGGCCGCGGCTGCTCGATCCGGCGTGCGGCGACGGCGCGTTCCTGCGGGCGGCGCGCGCGGTGGTGCCGGCGGCGGCGCGGCTCGGCATCGAGCGCGATCCGGCGGTGGCGCGGGCGGCGCGGGCGGCGACCCCGGGCGCGACGGTGCGGGTCGCCGAGGCGCTCTTGGCGGCGCGGGTGCCGAAGGTGGACGCGGTGATCGGCAACCCGCCGTACGTGCGCTCGGTGCGGCTGCGCGCCAGCGATCCGGCGCTGTGGGCGGCGCTGCGCGGCCGGTTCGTGGCGACGTCGTTCGGCGAGTGGGATCTGTACGGCGCGTTCCTCGAGCGCAGCCTGGACTGGCTGGCCGGCGACGGGCGGGTGGCGCTGATCGTGCCGTCGCGCTGGCTGACCGCGCGCTGGGCCGGGCCGCTGCGCGCGCACCTGGCGGCGCGGCAGGCGGTGGTGGCGGTGATCGAGCTGGGCGCGGCGCAGCTGTTCGCCAACGCGACGACCTACGCGTCGATCGCGATCCTCGGCGGCGCGCCGCAGCCAGGCCCGCGGCCGATCCACCGCCACGGCGCCGACGGCTGGCGCACCGACGCGCTCGACCTGACCCGGCTCGGCGACGCGCCGTGGATCGCGCCGGCGCCGCAGCGGCGCGCGCGCGGCCCGGCGTCGCTGACGCTGGGCGACGTCGCGGTGATCGCCAAGGGCGCCGGCACCAACGCCGACCCGGTGTTCGTGTTGCCCGACGCGCGGCGCGACGGGCGGTGGCTGCGCGCCGGCGACGTGGTGATCGAGGCCGCGGCGGCCCGGCCGTGCCTGCGCGGTCGCGACGTCGGCGCGGCGCCGACCGCGTGGTGCGTGCTGCCGTACGTCGACGGCGCGCTGCTGCCGTGGGCCGAGGTCGAGGCGCGGTGGCCGGCGGCGGCGGCGTACCTGGCGGCGCGGCGATCGCTGCTCGAGGCCCGCGAGCGCGGCCGGTTCGTCGGCGATCGCTTCCACGCGTTCGGCCGCCCGCAGAACCTGGCGTTCCACCTCGATCCGGCGCCGAAGGTGGTCATCCCCGACGTGGTGCGGGCGCCGCGCGCGTGGATCGATCGCGGCGGCGCGCTGGTGCTCGACTCGGCGTACGCGGTGCGGCCGCGGCCCGACGCGCCGGCCCGCTGGCGAGACGTCGAGCGCCTCGCGGCGCTCTTGGCGTCGCCGGCGGTGGCGGCGTGGCTCGATCGCGCGAGCGTGCCGCTGCGCGGCGGCTACCGGCGCATGAAGACCGCGTACCTGGCGCCGATGCCGCTCGCGTGAGACAAGGCGCGGCATGGACGATCTGATCCTGTACATCGGCAACCGTCGCTACTCGTCGTGGTCGCTGCGGCCGTACCTGGCGCTGGCGGCGTCGGGGCTGCCGTTCGAGGCGCGGGTGATCGAGCTCGACCAGCCGGCCACCGCCGCCAACATCGCGGCGGTCAACCCGGCCGGCCGGGTGCCGGTGTTGCACCACGGCGCGCTGGTGGTCCACGACTCGCTGGCGATCTGCGAGTACGTGGCCGAGCTGGCGCCGGCGGCCGGGCTGTGGCCGGCCGAGCGCGCGACCCGGGCGCGGGCGCGCGCGGTGGTGGCCGAGATGCACGCGGGCTTCGCGGCGCTGCGCAGCGCGATGCCGCAAGATCTGATCGGCCGCTACCCGGGCAGCGGCCGCACGCCCGAGGCGCTGGCCGACGCGGCGCGGGTGCAGGCGATCTGGCGCGGGCTGCGCGCGGCCGCGCCCGCCGGCGGGCCGTTCCTGTTCGGCGCGTTCACGATCGCCGACGCGTTCTTCGCGCCGGTGGTGGGGCGGTTCGTGACCTACGGCGTCGAGTTCGACGCTGCGTGCCAGGCCTACGCCGACGCGGTGTGGGCGCTGCCGGCGTTCGCGGCGTGGCGCGAGGCGGCGGCCCTCGAGGCGCCGCTGCCCGATCACAAGTAGCGTTGGTCGTTACGGCTCGTCGGCCGGCGCGGCCGGCGGCGTGAACGGCGTGTCGGTGAGGTTGGCGACCGCGGTCGCGAGGTCCGAGACCTCGACGCCATCGGGGGCGTTGCGCCGCAACATCAGCGCGCAGGTGCCGCACGCGGTGGCGACGGTGCCGCCGCCTTGCGCGGCCAGCTCGGACAGCCGGCGGCGGGCCATCGCGTCGGCGACCGCCGGCATGGTCTTGGGCAAGAGGCCGGCGCCGCCGCAGCACTCGGCGTCGACGCCGGACCACGCGAACTCGCGCACGTCGGCGACCTGGCCCAGCACGCGGCGCGGCTCCTCGAGCACGCCGGCCGAGCGCGCGAGGTAGCAGGGGTCGTGGTAGTAGACGCGCTTCTTGGTGGCCGGCGTCGGCAGCTTGTCGGCATGGGTCGCGAGGAACTCGGCGATCGACACGACGTTGGTGCCGACGGTGATGCCCTCGCCCTGGTACAGCGCGTGGATCGCGTGGCGGCACGCCGAGCAGCCGATCACTACGGTCTGGAACCGGCGCAGCGCGGTCGCGACCTTGCCGGCGTGCCAGCGGAACTCGTCGGGCAGGCCGGCGGCCAGCAGCGGATAGCCGGCGCACGCCAGGCCGGCGTCGATCAGCGGCACCGGGCCCAGGCCGAGCCGCTCGAACACCGCCTGCGCGGCGGCGACGTCGGCGGTGCCCTTGTCGAGGCTGTCGCAGCCGGGCCAGAAGCCGATCGCGCCGGTCGACGCGAACGCCTCGGCGCCGAACCGCTCGCGGGCGTCGGCGGCCAGCCGCTGATCGCGAGCGCGGAACCGCTCGCCGTAGCCGGCCAGGGTCGGGTGGCCGGCGCCGCGCTTGTTGGCCTCGGCGCGCCCGGCCAGGAGCACCAGCCCCGGCTCGTTGTCGTGCGCGCAGTACACCGTGCACTGCCGGCAGCCGGTGCAGGCCCACAGCGCCTCGGTGGTGTCGGGGCGCCACGGCTCCTGCTCGTGGACCAGCTTGTTGAGCCGATCCATCTTGGCCTGCGGGATCTGCGACTCCTTGCCGGTGGTGGTCGACACCGGGCAGGCGTGGCGGCACATCTTGGGGCAGAAGGTGCAGTCGTCGAGCTGGCGGGCGACGTCGGGGGTGGTGAAGCGCTCGGACATCTCAGCCCTCCGTCAGCGCGCCGGGGTTCATCACGCCGCGCGGGTCGAGTTCGGCCCGCAGCGCCTTGAGGTACGGATCGAGCGCGGTGGGCCGGGCGCCGAGCAGCCACGCGCCGGCGGCGGTGGCGGCGGCCTCGGCGCGGGCGACGGTGGCGGTCAGCGCGTCGCCGACGAGCGGGTCGCCGCTGGCGTCGACCAGCGTGGCGAACAGCACCGCGCCGTCGAGATCGAAGCGCGACACGTGCAGCCGGGCGGCGGGCACCGCGCGGCGGACCGCGTGGTACGCGGCGGTGAGCTGGCCGGGGCCGGCCGAGGCCTGGAAGGTCGGCCCCGGCTCGGGCGTCGGTTCGGTGCCGAGCCGGCGGCGCCACCAGCGCTCGGCCAGGCCGAGGTCGGCGACGGCGCCACCCTCGGCGGCGACCGCGCTGGCGATCAGATCGCGATCGCACGCGGCCAGATCGGTGGGGCCGGCGGTGGCCGCGACCACCAGCGCCTGGCCGTCGGCGAGGCCGGCCTCGGGGAAGTGCAGGCGCGCCTCGGTGGCGTCGACGATCCGCAGCCCGGCCGGCGCGCACTCCTCGCGCAGCGCCAGGAACGCGGCGGCGATCGCGGCGTCGACCGACGGCAAGACGTAGGCGGCGAGCAGCCGCGCCTCGGGGCGGCGGTGCAGCCGCAGCACCGCGGCGGTGATGTAGCCGATCGTGCCCTCGCTGCCGCACAGCGCGCGCGCCAGGTCGGGACCGGTCGAGCGGCGCGGCGCGACCCGGGTGTGGATGGTGCGGCCGTCGGCCAGCACCGCCGACACGCCGGCGACCGCCTCCTCGAAGAAGCCGTGGCGCGCCGACGACTTGCCCGGCGTGCGCACGCCGATCAGCCCGCCGAGGCTGGAGCCGAGGATGCCGGGCGGATAGTCGCCGAGCGACAGCCCGCGCGGCGCCAGGATCTTCTCGAGCGCGGCGCCGGTCAGGCCGGCCTGCGCGTGGCACAGCATCGAGGTCTCGTCGAGCTGCACCACCTGATCGAGGCGCTCGCTCGACAGGTGGACCCGGCGGCGCTCGCCCAGCCCGCGCACCCGCGCGGCGCGGAAGCCGGCGCCCACCGGCACGATCGCGGCGCCGGCGTCGGCGGTGAGGCGCACGACGTCGGCCAGCTCGGTCGGCGAGCCCGGCGTGACCGCCAGCGCCGGCTGTCCGGGAATCGGACGGACGTGATCGGCGCCGACGACGGCGGCCAGCGCGGCCTCGAGCGCGACGGTCACCGCGCCTCCCACCGCCGGGCCGCGAGGCCCAGCTTGCCGGGGTTCATGATGTCGTCGGGATCGAAGCTGCGCTTGAGCGCGGTGAGGATCGCCATCGCCTCGCGGTGCTCGCCGGCCATGTACGGCGCGCGCAGCATGCCGACGCCGTGGTGGTGGCTGATCGTCGCGCCGACCCGGGTCGCGGCCTCGAGGCCGTCCTTCCAGAGCTGATCGTAGAGCCGCTCGCTGGCGGCCTGGTCGGGCGCGTGGGCCGCGAACGTGAAGTAGATCGAGCAGCCCTCGGGGTAGGCGTGGGAGAAGTGCGCCATCACCACCGCGTGCTTGCCGAGCGCGGCCCGCACCGAGTGGTACAGGTCGAGCAGCGTCGCCCAGCTGGTGGCCACCTCCATCGTGTCGACGAAGGCGCCGTCGCGGAACACCGGCGACATCTTGTAGCTGACCGCGTAGCGGCGGGCCAGCCAGGCCCGGCC
>Ga0075163_10009559_pt1 | contig 12724 bp, 11 predicted proteins | sample JI1023141ADNA_FD_71478 | JGI IMG/M metagenome (GOLD analysis project Ga0075163, IMG submission 71478) | Wastewater effluent complex algal communities from Wisconsin, to seasonally profile nutrient transformation and Carbon sequestration -... | ecosystem: Engineered > WWTP > Effluent > Algae...
TCATGAAGGTGAATGCCAATGACCCGGTAGAGCGGATTGTCATTGAGCCGGGCGAGAGAGTCAGCGGTGATGTCCAAGATTCAGGCTTCCAGTCGGCGAACGCAAGAGGGTCGAAGGGGTCCGGTAGGGCACTGGCGCGGCGCTGGCGACGCCGCTCACGGGGCGGGCCGAGGCCGCGCATCGAGCGCGCCGACAGGCCCGACCGGAGGCGTCGAGGGGGCGGGCGCTGACACCCGGCGGCGGGCCCGCACCGGCCGGGCCAGCAGCACCGGCACGATCAGGGTCAGATACAGCACCGAGGACACCAGGAAGATGTCGTTGGCACCCAGCGTTTGCGCCTGCACCTCGATCAGCCGCTCCAGCTGCCCGCGGATCTGCTCCAGGGTCATGCCGGCGGCGCGCAGCGAATCGTAGAACGCGCCCTCCAGCGCCCAGCCCTCCCGGCTGGCGCCCTCGACCAGATGGACCCGGTGGTGCTGGGTGCGCGAATCCCACGCGGTGCTGAAGATCGAGGTGCCGAAGGCGCCGGCCGAGATCCGCACGAAATTGCTCAGGCCAGCGGCCAGCGGCAGCTGGCTGGGGTGGATCTCGGACAGCGAGATCGCACTCATGGCGATGAAGAACAGCGAGCCGCCGACACCTTGCAGCAGCATCGGCTCGACGATGGTCAGATAGTCGGCCTGCGTGGTGAACAGCGAACGCAACCAGAACGACCACGCGAACGCCACGAAGGCCACCACCGCGATCGGCCGCGCCAGGCCGCGGTCGATGCCCCGGCCGGCCAGCGGCGAAACCAGCACCGCCACCACCCCCACCGGCGCCAGCACCAGCCCCGCCCAGGTCGCCGTATACCCCATCGCCTGCTGCAGCCACAGCGGCAGCAGCACCACATTGCCCGAGAACAGGGCGAAACCGCCGGCCAGGGCGATCACGCCGAAACTGAAGTTGCGGTTTGCGAACAGCCGCAGGTCGACGATCGGATGCTTGTCGGTCAGCTCCCAGATCAGGAACAGCACGAAGCCCACGCCCGAGACGATCGCCAGCGAGACGATCCAGGTCGACTCGAACCAGTCTTCCTCCTTGCCGGTGTCGAGCAGGGTCTGCAGCGACCCGACCCAGATCACCAGCAGCACGAGCCCTACCGCATCGACCGGCACCCGCTTGATGGCGGATTCGCGGCGGCGATAGATCACCCAGGTCAGGCCCGCGCAGGCCAGGCCGATCGGCACGTTGATGTAGAAGATCCAGGCCCAGTGCACGTTGTCGGTGATCCAGCCGCCCAGCAGCGGCCCGGCGATGGGAGCCAGCAGCACGGTCATCGACCAGATCGCCAGCGCGCGCCCGGCGCGCTCGGGCGGATGGCTGCCCATCAGCAGCGTCTGGGACAGCGGCATCATCGGCCCGGCCACCAGGCCCTGCAGCACCCGGAACCCGATCAGCCAGTCCAGCGACGTGGCCTGGCCGCACAGCCACGAAGCCAGCACGAACAGCAGCACACTGGCCACGAACAGGCGCACCTGTCCGAAGCGCTGGGTGAGCCAGCCGGTGAGCGGCACCGAGATGGCGGTGGCGATGCCGAACCCGGTGATGACCCGGGTGCCCTGGTGCACGCTGGCGCCAAGGTCGCCGGCGATCGCCGGCAGCGACACATTGGCGATCGACGCGTCCAGCACGTTCATGAACGTGGCCAGCGACAGCACCAGCGTGCCCAGCGCGCGCTGGCCGCCTGACAGCGGCGGATGTGGCTGCGCTTGCGAGGACATTGCCGGACCCAACCTAGGAGGAATGCGGAAGTGACAAAGGCCGGGGCGCGACGCGCGAAGGCTGCGCAAAGTCTAACAAGGTCCGCCGCCGGGCACGGTCCGCTTCGCGGGAGTCCCTTGACAGTGCCGGCGGCATGCCTGAAGGTCCTAGAAAAACTACGACACTCAGGAGACACCATGAAGAAGGCATTCCTCGGCGGCCTGCTGGCACTGGCCACCGCATTGGGCGCACCAGCCGGCGCGCTCGCCCAGGACTACCCCAGCAAGACAATCAAGATCATCTCGCCCAGTGCGCCGGGCGGCCCTACGGACGTCAGCGCGCGGATCATCGCCGACCGTCTGGCGCAGGTGCTCAAGGTGCCTGTCATCGTCGAGAACAAGCCCGGCGGCACGGGAGCCCTGGCCTTCGACCTGATCGCCAAGTCCCCGCCGGACGGCTACACGCTGACGGTCGGCTTCGTCGCCGGCATGGTGTTCCACCCGATCCTGAACAACAAGCTCCCTTTCGACGCCCAGAAGGACTTCACGCCGGTCACGCAGATCACGTTCAGCGGCAATATGCTGGTCGTGCATCCGTCGGTGCCGGCCACCAACGTGAAAGAGTTCGTGGCCTACGTGAAGGCGCAGCCCAGGCCGCCCAGCTACGGCTCCTGGGGCAATGCCTCGGGAGGACACCTGGCCGGCGAGTTCATCAAGACGCTCACCGGCATCGACATGCTCCATGTGCCCTACCGTTCGACCTCCGCGCTGGCGATCGACATGGCCGGCGGCCATATGCTGCTGGGGGTGCTAGACACCACCAACACGATGGCCCAGGCGAAGGCGGGCCGGCTGCGCCCGCTGGCGGTGACCGGTCCCTCGCGATCGAAGGGACTGCCGGAGGTGCCGACCATGATCGAACAGGGCGTGAATTTCAGCGCCGGCATCTGGACCGGCATCTTCGGGCCCGCGAACATGCCCAAGCCCATCGTCGACAAGCTCAACCTGGAGATCGGCAAGATCCTGCGCGAGCCCGAGACACGCGAGAAGTTCCTGAGCGCAACCGGTGATTACCCGGCGCCGACCACGCCGGCCGAGTTCGACAAGATCATCCGCGACGACTTCACGCTGTGGCGGCGCATCATCACCGAGAACAAGATCACGCTGTAGGCGCTGTCTGTCCGGACGCAGGCCGCCTGCGTCCGACGCCCGCAGTGCCGGCGCGTTCCCTTCAGGCCGGCGCATCGGTGTCCGGACCATTCACATGGCCCGCGCCACCGCCAGTTGCGCATCGAATACGACCTCCCGCGGGCCCGAGGCAAAAATGCCGGCAAGACCCGACTCGCAGTACGCCCGCACCTGCGCTTCCTGCCCGCCCCCGCGCAACGCCATCTCGACGCCGGCCTCGCCCAGCAGATAGTCGATGTACTGGGCCAGCGACATCGCGATGCCGACTTCGATTTCCTCATAGCCGGCCAGGGCGAGTCCGTGCGCCCGGTAGTCCAGCGCCCGCAAGTCCAGTGCATAGCCCGGCGGCGATGGGAAATGGGCCTGGAATTCGGCGTGCCAGTCGGCCAGGCGCGGGTCGTCCCGAATCCGGCGACCGGCGGAAAAATCGTAGGGAGCGAACAGCCCGTGGGCCGACAGCACGCGAGCGACCTCTCCCAGGCTGAGAGCGACGTCGGCGTAGTTCAGCACGCCCGCCGCGGTCACGAGGTCGAATGCGCCCGGCGAAAAAGGCAGTGCCTCGGCGCGGCCCACGCAAAAAACCGCCGCGGGCGCCACGCGGCCGCTATGCGCCAGCATCGGGCGATGCGGTTCGAGCCCGACAGTCCGTTTCGCGACCAGGGCCAGCGCCGCCGTGGACATGCCGGCGCCGCATCCGATGTCCAGCGCCGTGGCCATCGGGCCCGGTCGCGACAGATAGCCCGGCAGGCACGCGACGAGGTGACGGTGCACCGGCGGACGCGTGAACGCGTATGCCGCGGCCACACGCTCGCTGTCGTAGATCGAACTGTCGGCGGTCATCGAAGACAGCCCCGAGCCCGCGCGGCCGGATGATCCGCGCGAACGCGCCGCTGACTCATGCCGCGACAGCAGCCTGCGCATCGATGCGCAGCGCGCCCTCCTTGAGCATCGGGATGAGCTCGCGGCCGTACTCGGTCGTGTCGCCGACCGGATCGAAGCCCCGGATCAGGAAGGAGCCGACACCCAGGCGGTAGTACTCGAGCATCGCGTCGGCCACCTGCCGCGGCGTGCCGACCAGGCACGAGGTATTGCCCTTGGCGCCGGTCGCCGCGGCGATCGGCATCCACAGCCGCTCATCGTGGGTATCGCCGCGCGCCGCGATCGCCAGCATGCGTTCGGCGGACTTGTCCTGGGCGCCTTTGGTGAAGTTCGCCCCCTCCAGGTCGCGCAGGGCCTGGTGCGCCTTGTCCCAGGCCTGCCCTTCGGTGGGCGCGATGATCGGGCGAAACGAGATGTTGAAGCGCGGCACCCGGCCGAAGGCCGCGCAGCGCTGGCGAAAGTCGTCGATGCGCTCGGCGGTTTCTTTCAGCGGCTCGCCATACAGGGCGAACACATCGCAGTGCTCGGCGCCCATGCTGAGCGCGCCGGGCGACGATCCGCCGAAAAAAACCGGCGGATAGGGCTTTTGCAGCGGCTTGACCGCGCTCCAGGCGCCACGGAACCGGTAGTACGGTCCTTCATGGTCGAAGGGCTTGTCGAGCGTCCACATCCGGCGCACCACGCTCAGGTATTCGGCGGCCCGCTCGTAGCGCGCATCCTTCTTGAGAAAATCGCCTTCGCTCTCCTGTTCCTGGTCGCTGACGCCCGCGATGATGTGCAGCGCGAGCCGTCCGCCGGACAGGTGGTCGAAGGTTGCCGCGGCCCGGGCGGCCAGCGTCGGCGAGACGATGCCCGGGCGGTGCGCGATCAGGAAAGACAAGCTGCGCGTATGGGCCGCGGCATACGAGGCCACGTTGAAGCCCTCGGCCGACGACGAGTAGTAGCCGACCAGCACCATGTCGAAGCCCGCGGCCTCGTGCGCCTGCGCGAATTCCTTCAGGAAGGGCACCGAGACCCCGCCGCCGATCACATGCAGGGTCGTGCCCTTGGGCGGCTCGACGCCGATCATTCCGATGACACGGACTGGCATGGCTTGCTCCTTCTTGTTGGACCGGTGAGGTCCGAATGGACGGGAAGAGTCCGGATCGCGGCGGTCGCCGGATGGCTCGTCGATCCTGCAGCGCCGGCGCTTACCCCGGCCCGCCCGCCGCCCGATGCTCCGTCAGTTCGAACCCCGCATCGGTCGGAATGCACACGTACTTGCCATCGGCCCGCGTCTCCATCCACGGCTTGATCGGCACGATGGTCGAGTTCAGCGCGCCTTCGAAGGCCTGCGCCACCGTCTTGTACTGCGCCAGCCTCACCACGTTGGACAGGGTCGGGAAGATGACGGTGCGGCGCTTCTCGCGCGCGTCCTCGATCACCTGCTGGGGCGTGATCCACACCGAGTCTACGTTTTCGTGGCCATCGTGCGCGGCGATCTGGTCGGCGGGCACGCGGGCCAGGTAGAAGTGGGTGTCGAAGCGCTTGGGCATGAACTCGGGCGTGATCCAGTGCGAGAAGTGCGCCAGGTCGTCGCAGGCCAGTTCCAGGTCCCCTTCGACCAGCAGGTCGCCCAGCGTCAGAGTGTGCTTGTTCAGCCCCTCGCGCCAGCGGTCCAGGTCGCTGTCGCCCACCACGGCCGGGCCGCCCTTGCGGCGCGCCAGCAGGATGCCGGACTCTTCGAAGGCCTCGCGGATGGCGGCGGCCCGCAGCGTGCCCTGGTCGGTTTCCGCCTTCGGGTAGGCCGACAGGCGCGAGATCACCCGTTCGTCGAGGTCCTGCTTGTCGACCTTGCCGCCCGGAAACACCAGCGCACCGGAGGCGAAGTCGATCTGGTGGTGGCGCACCACCATGAACACCTCCATGCCCTGGGGCGAATCACGCAGCAGCATGATGGTGGCCGCGTCCACCGGGGTAGCGATCTTGTCGTTCATTGCAGTTCCGTTCTGTGAGAGGGGCGCGCACGGCGCGCGCCGTCTGGCGCGCGCCAGCTTCGCGCGGCATGCGACACAGACTGCCGCCTGACGGCGGGTCCGTCAAAGTTTGCTCATGTTCTGCGGAATGCGGCGCGCCGGACTCAGCTGCGCGGCAGGTTCAGCTCCCCGGCCAGGCCCGCCAGCTCGGCGAACATATGACGGTCGAACAGGTTGATGTCGCCGTGGTCCAGGGTGATGCGCGCGATGCCGGCGCGTACCGCAACCCGCAGGGTCTTGTATTGGTCATCGCTCATCGGGGGCTCCCGATCGGACGAAGTGAGGTGAGGTGGCGGCCGGCCCTGTGGAGTCAGGACGGCGGGATGAAGGGCTGGGCAATGCGCTGGAACACCGGCAGGGCTTCGAGCCGCCCGGCATGAGCCGCCAGCGCGGGGAATTCGTCCAGCGGCGCCACGCCCGGATGGGCCTCGCCCAGGAAGCGCAGCGCCACCGCCACCGCGATGTCGGCATGGCCGATGCGCTCGCCGAACCAGAACTCGCCCTGCCGGCTGGCCCGATCGGCCTGCAGCGCGGCGAGCACGCCGGCAATCTGCGCGCGGCAGCGCGCGACCCAGACCTCGGACGCAGCCGCATGAAGCCGCTTTTCGTAAAACAGGCTGACGGCCTTGTCGGCCAGGCCGGTGGCCAGCGCAGCCACTTTGAGCGCGCGCCGGCGGTCCGGTTCGAGGCGGGGAAACATCGCGCGCTCGGCGGGCACCAGGCTGTCGAGATGGTCGAGGATGGCATGGCTCTCGATCAGCGCCTCGCCGTCATCCAGCACCAGCGTGGGCACCCGGGTGAGCGGGTTGTACGGACGGATCTGGTCGGCATCGCCGAAGGTCGACCACGGCCGGTGCTCGAAGGGCAGGCCATACAGGCTCAGCGCGATGCCCACGCGCCGCACGAAGGGGGAATCGTATTGGCCGATGAGGATCATGGGTCTCGGTTTCCTTTCTGTTGGGGCGGCGGCCCGTACCCTCAGTTGAAATGCAGGCCGCCGTTGACCTGCACCGTCTGCCCGGTCATATAGCCGTTGCCGGCCACCATCACCACGGCCATCGCCACTTCGTCACCGGTCCCCATTCGCCCGACCGGAATGCGGGCCGCGTTCTCGGCTCGCAGCGGCCCGGTCATGTCGGTCTCGATCAGCGAGGGCGCCACCGCATTCACCGTCACGCCGTCCCGGGCCAGCCGTGTGGCGTAGCCGCGCGTCAGGCCCTCCATGCCGGCCTTCGACGCGTTGTAGTGGGCGCCGACGACCCCGGCGCCGCGGGCCGCACCCGACGAGATGTTGATGATGCGTCCCCAGGCGCGCTCGCGCATGCCCGGGAAAACGGCCTGGGTGCACAGGAACGCCGACTTCAGATTGACGAGCAGGGTGCGGTCGAAGTCGTCTTCGGTCAGTTCGTCCAGACCGCGGCGCAGGGCGATGCCGGCGTTGTTGACCAGGATGTCGATGCGGCCGAACCGGTGCTCGACCTGTTCGACCAGGCCGGCGACCTCCACCGTGCGAGACACATCGGCCTGGAAAGCCTCGGCCCTGCGGCCCAGTGCTCGGATCTGCCCAGCCGTTGCCTGCGCATCGGCCTCGCGTTCGAGGTAATTGACCGCGACGTCCGCGCCCGCCCGTGCCAGGGCAAGCGCGATCGCCCGGCCGATGCCGCGCGAAGCGCCGGTCACCAGCGCCACCCGCGCTGTCAGTGATTCCGTCATGGTCGCTCCCGGTGATCGATGGCCTCGATTATGCGGCACCATGCGGCATCGGGCAGTCCCCGCCCGACCGCCTTCTGGGAGCATCGTCATGAGCACCAAGACCGCCCTGATCACCGGCGTAGGGCCCGGCACCGGCAGTGCGCTGGCACGGCGCTTCGCGGCCGGCGGCTACCGCGTGGCCCTGCTGGCCCGCAACGGCGAACGGCTGGCGGCGCTGCAGGCCGAGCTGCCAGGCAGCCGCGCTTATGCCTGCGACGTGACCGATTCCGGCGTACTGGCAGCGACGCTGGATGCCGTCGTCGCCGACATGGGCGCGCCGGCCGTGGTCGTGCACAACGCGGTAGGCGGAGCCTTCGGCAACTTCCTGGACATCGACCCCGCGGTGCTCGAGCGCAACTTCCAGGTCAACGTGATGGCCCTGCTGCACCTGGCCCGGCATCTGTCGCCCGCGATGGTGGCCGCCGGCGAGGGCGCGATCGTCGTCACCGGCAACACCTCGGCACTGCGCGGCAAGGCCAACTTCGCGGGTTTCGCGCCGACCAAGGCGGCCCAGCGCATCCTGGCCGAATCGATGGCGCGCGAGCTCGGCCCCAAGGGCGTGCATGTCGCCTACCTGGTGATCGACGCGGTCATCGACCTGGCCTGGACCCGCAAGCGCTGGCCCGATGCCGGCGACGACTTCTTCATCCAGCCGGCGCACATCGCCGACGAAGTCTGGCGCATCGCGCACCAGCCGCGCAGCGCGTGGTCGTTCAACGTGGAGATCCGGCCGTTCGGGGAGACCTGGTGAGGAGTCTGCGCGCTAACTTCTTCCGAGACGGACCGCGTCGCCCGAGGGGCTAAGCCATTCGGCTGGCTCGTCGCCCGGGCGCGGTGCTAGACTTTTCCGCATGAACAGTCGAATCGACCAATTGATCCATGAGGCGCTCGAGTTGCCCGCTGAACAGCGCTCAACCATGCTCTTCGCGCTGCTCGACAGTCTCGAAGGCTGTTCCGATGACCTCATCACGGAAGCCTGGCGCGCCGAAGTCAAGCAACGCCGGGCTGACTTGGCGGCGGGACTGATCGAACCCATTTCCTGGGCTGGCGCCAAGGCTCGTCATCTCGCCCTGTTTGATTGAGGCCATCGACACACTCGCCGATCATCCCGAGTGATGCCCAGCGAACGAAGAAGGCGTCCGCCAGCGCATCCTGCGCCGCTTTCCGTACACGCTTCACTATGGTTTCGACGAACTGACCGTCACCGTGTTCGCCGTGGCGCATCATCGACGAAAGCCCGGCTACTGGCGGCCGGGCTGACGAGCCGGCCCCATCAAACCGGCCGATCCCCCTTCACCGTCACCCGGTTGCCATACCGCCGATTCGGCCAGTAATCCCACATTGCCCGGTGCTGGGCGCAGCGGTTGTCCCAGAAGGCCACGCTGTTGGCCTGCCAGCGGAAGCGGCACTGGAACAGCGGGTTGGCCATGTGCTCGTACAGGTAGGCCAGGATGCCCGCGCTCTCGTCCATCGGGATTCCCTGGATGTTCCGGGTGAAGCCCTTGTTGACGAACAGCGCCTTCTGGCCGGTCACCGGATGGGTGCGCACCACGGGGTGCAAGGCGCGCGGGTATGCCGGCTTGTCCTGCACGCCGAAGTTGGCGTAGGTGCCGCGGTAGTTCTGCTCGCCGTCGTGCAGCGCGACCAGGCCATCGAGGTAGGTCTTCATGCGCTCGGACAACGCGTCGTAGGCCGCGTACATGTTGGCGAACAGCGTGTCGCCCCCCAAGGGTGGGCACTCCTTGATGTACAGGATGCTGCCCAGCGGCGGCTCATCGTCGCAGGAAACGTCGGAGTGCCAGCCTTCGCCGTTGGCCCGCGGGCTGTCCTTGTCGGCGGTGATGATCATCAGTTCCGGCAAGCCTGGTTCGTGCGGCGCCGCCGGGTGCAGATGCAGCGGACCGAAGCGCCGGCCGAAGTCCAGGTGCTGGACCTGGGTCAGGTGCTGGTCGCGAAAGAAGATCACGCAGTTCTCGGCCAGCGCGCGATGGATCTCGTCCATCTGCTGTTCACTGGGCCTGGCGAGGTCCACGCCGCCGATCTCGGCGCCGATGATCGGGGTGAGCTTCTCGACGGTGATGGTCTCGAAGGGTGCGCCGGCCTTGGCCTGATAGCGGATGCGCGGGCCCTTGACCCGGGTTTCGATGACGGGGTTTGCGCTCATGCGGCTCTCCTGATTTGGATCGTTTGCATTTCGGGTTGGGACGGTCGCTGTGCCAGGCCCTGAGCCCAGCCCTGCTTCACTTTGACGACACTGGCATGCTTCACATGGCCGTAGCCGCGGATCTGGTCGACGCTGGCAGCCAGGGCCACCGCCGCGGGCAGTTGCGCCGCGCTGAGGCCCGCCAGCAGCTGCTCGACCAGTGCCTGGTATTCGCCGATCAGCGCACGCTCCATGCGCCGCTCCTCGGTCTTGCCGAACACGTCCAGCGCACCGCCGCGCAGGAACTTGAGCTTGGCCACCCAGCCCATCGCGGTCAGCATCCAGGGGCCGTATTCGCCCTTCTTCAGCAGGCCGGTGACCGGATCGCGCCTGGCCAGCAGCGGTGGCGCCAGATTGAAGGCCAGCCGCGGCGCGCCTTCGAACTGTGCGCTCAGACGCTGCATGAAGGCCGGGTCGGAATACAGTCGTGCAACCTCGTATTCGTCCTTGTAGGCCATCAGCTTGTACAGGCTGCGGGCCACCGCGCTGGACAGCGGCATGTCGCTCGCGGCATCGCCCAGCGCGCGCTCCGCCTGGGTCACCCGGGCCATGAAGTCGGTGAACCTCTGAGCGTAGGCCGCATCCTGGTAGGCCACCAGGCGGGCGCGGCGATCCTCGATCAGGGCATCGAGACTCAGCGGCGCGACGGGCGCCGACGGTGCCGGTGTGGCGCCAGCGTCCTGCAGCATGGCCGACACCCGGGCCCGGTCGTGCACCCACAGGCGGCCGAGGCGAAAGGCGCGCAGATTGAAGGGCACCTGCACCGCGTTCAGTTCGATGGCCCGCTCGATGGCGGCCACGCTCACCGGCAGCCAGCCTTTTTGCGCGGCCACACCGACCAGCAGCATGTTCGAGGCAATGGTGTCGCCCATCAGTGCCAGCGCCATGCCGGTGGCATCGACCCAGTCGGACTGGTCGGCGGCCAGCTTCTCGCGCACCTTGCGCACCAGCAGCGCGGTGTCGACCTTGTCGTCGGGATTGAAGTTGAGCGCGGCGGTGGGCTGCACGCGGTCATTGCCCAGGAAGCGGGTCTGCGCACCCATCGCGCGGTAGGACTCGTCACCCAGCGCGGCCACCATGTCGAAAGCCAGCACCAGCGAGGCTTCGCCCAGGCCCAGGCGCTGGCTGTGCAGATCGGCACTGCTGTCGGCCAGCTTCAGATGGCTGTAGACCGCGCCGTTCTTCTGCGACAGGCCGGTCATGTCGTACGCCGACGCCGCCCGGCCCTCGAGGTGCGCCGCCATGGCCAGCACCGCACCGACGGTGATGACGCCGGTGCCGCCGATGCCGGCGATCATCAGGCCATACGGAGCCGCGCCGGCCGCACCGGCCACGGCGGGCACCGGCAGACCGTCGAATACCGTGTCGCTGTCCAGCGCCGCCTTGCGCTTCTTGGGCGGCGCGTCGTACACCGTCACGAAGCTCGGGCAGAAGCCCTTCACGCAGCTGTAGTCCTTGTTGCAGTTGCTCTGGTTGATCTGGCGCTTGCGGCCGAGTTCTGTCTCGAGCGGCTCGATCGACACGCAGCCCGACTGGGTGGAGCAATCGCCGCAGCCTTCGCACACGTCCGGATTGATGAACATGCGCTTGGGCGGATCGGCGAACTCGCCGCGCTTGCGGCGGCGCCGCTTCTCGGACGCGCAGGTCTGTTCGTAGATGAGCACGGTGCATCCCGGAATGTCGCGCAGTTCGCGCTGGATGCGGTCCATCTCGTCACGGTGCAGCACCGCCACCCCGGCCGGCAGCCCGGCGCCGTGGCGCGAGGGGTCGTCACTGACCAGCACGATCTTCTTCACCCCTTCGTGCGCCACCTGCTGGGCGATCATCGCCGGGGTCACCATGCCGTCGACCGGCTGGCCGCCGGTCATCGCGACCGCATCGTTGAACAGGATCTTGTAGGTGATGTTGGCGCCGCTGGCGATCGCCTGGCGGATGGCCAGCAGGCCCGAGTGGAAATAGGTGCCGTCGCCCAGGTTCTGGAACACGTGTTTGGTCTTGGTGAAACGGTGCAGACCGACCCAGTTGACGCCTTCGCCGCCCATCTGCGTGCCCAGCAGCGTGCCGGGCTTGGCCCACACCGCCATGCCGTGGCAGCCGATGCCGGAGATGGCCACGCTGCCCTGCGGGAAGTTGGTCGAGGTGTTGTGCGGGCAGCCCGAGCAATAGAACGGCAGGCGCTTGGCGCCCGGGCTGACCACCGCCAGCAGCGCGCCGCGATACGAGCGGGTTGCCGATACCCGCTCGGCCAGGGCCTCGTCCCAGATGCCATTGGCCTGCAGGCGCTGGGCGATGGCCAGCGCCACTTCGATGGGCTCGAGCAGGGCGTCGGAGGGCAGCAGCGGCAGGCCGGTCTCGTCGTTCTTGCCGGTGATGCGCGGGCGCGCCGGCAGGTTGTACAGCAGGGCCGCCGACTGGCTTTCGACGAAGGGGTTCTTTTCTTCGATGAACATCAGTTCCTGCTTGCCGGCCGCGAACGCGGTCATGCCTTCGGGCTCCAGCGGCCAGATCATGCCCACCTTGTAGACCGCGATGCCCAGCGCCTGCGCGCGCGCGGCGTCCAGCCCCAGGGTGTTCAGGGCCTGCATCGTGTCCTGGTAGGCCTTGCCGGCGGTGACCAGGCCGAAGCGCGCCTGCGCCGGCCCGAAGGCCAGCCGGTCGATGCCGTTGGCGCGAGCGAACTTGCGGGCCAGCGGCAGCTTGGTGCGCTTCAAGATCATCTCGTCGACCATCGGCGCGAAGCTGCCGCGCCAGTGGATGCCCTCGGGCGGCAGATCGCCGGTGGGCGGACGCTCGAAGTGCAGCGCATCCAGGTCGATGTCGACGGTGGCGGTCTGCTCGATGGTTTCGTTGACGACCTTGAACCCTACCCAGCAGCCGCTGTAGCGCGACAGCGCATAACCCAGCAGACCGTACTCGACGAACTCGTTGACGTTGGACGGGTACAG
>Ga0075163_10009560_pt1 | contig 12724 bp, 7 predicted proteins | sample JI1023141ADNA_FD_71478 | JGI IMG/M metagenome (GOLD analysis project Ga0075163, IMG submission 71478) | Wastewater effluent complex algal communities from Wisconsin, to seasonally profile nutrient transformation and Carbon sequestration -... | ecosystem: Engineered > WWTP > Effluent > Algae...
GTGCGGTTCGATGAGCTGATGCCGCAGGGCGAGGAGGCGTCGGATGCCTACCCCACGCTCACGCTCGAACTCGAGCTCACCGAGCGCCAGGCGACCGCCCGCGTGCGCGGCACGCTGAACCGCACGCCGATCGACCTCGGGCTCCCGCAGACGGGCCCGACGTACCAGGAGGCGTGGATCGCCCTCTTGGCCGGCGCGGGACTAGTGGACCTCTGGGACGAACCCGAGGGCGTGCTGCGCGTCGCCTTCGCAGAGACCTCGGTCGACGAGCGCAAGACGTTCTCTCGCGATCTCACCATCAAGCGGCCGACCATCGGCGCCTGGGGGGCGTTCGACGACACGGTGATCAAGGGCGTGCAGCTCGCGCCGGCGACGCCGGCGGACGCGGAAGCGTGGGCGACGTGGCGCCTGCGTCAGGCCGTCCAGAGCACAGCGACGCGGGAGCGGTTCGCTGAGTGGTCGCGCACCGCGGCGGAGCCGTTTGGGGCGCTGGTGCCAAACACCCCTGACCGCGCGACGCTGGCCGCGCTTTTGCGCGGCGAAGGCCGGCCGACACCCACCTACTGGCGGCTCCAGGCCGCGGAGGACTGGAACCTATGACTACCCATGCGATGCACGCCGATGGCGACACGGAGGGACAGTCGATGAACAGCACCAGCGAGCGTTCCGCCGACGGCTGGGAGGTCACGCATCGGACCGAGGTCTCCTACGCCGGTGTGCCACTGCCACCAGCGGTCGTCGAGCGGCCGGCGACGTTGGCCGCGGTGCCGGGCGGCGATCATGTCCTGGCCAGCGCGGACGACGGCCGGGTAGTCGAGCGCCTCGTCGCCGCCATCGACGCGGCGAAGCAGGTGGTGGTGGCCGGGGCGTTCCTGTTCTCGGCGTCGGCGATCGAGCGCGCGCTGCTCGCGGCCTCGCAGCGCGGCGTGCGGGTCTACCTGCTGGTCGCGTCGGAGCATCGCTTGCTCGGCGAGCCGAAGGCGGACTCGGAGTTCGATCAGCGCATGTTCGCGGAGCACAAGCTCATGCTCGACCGGCTGGCCGGCTGGGTGTACGTCCGTACCGCGGAGGACTGGCACGCGAAGGCCGTCCTGGTCGACGACAGCGAGGCCGGCGCCGGGTTTCTGCTGACCGCGAACCTGACGACCGAGGCGCTGACCCGCAACGAGGAGCTGATGGTGGTCTTGAACGCCGACGAGCGGGCACAGCTGCGCGACATCGCGCGCTGGGCGCTGTGGGGCGCGGCGCAGCACGAGGTCCTGGTGCCGGGTAAACTCGAGCCCGTCGGCGCGCTGCCGGGCCTGGCTGTGCCGAGCCCTCGGGGCACGCTGGTCGCGACGCTGCGCGAGCGAGGCTCGCTGCACGAGGCGATGCTCGACGTGATCGCGTCGGCGCGCCGCGAGATCATCGTCAGCTCGTTCGGCTGGGACGCCGCGCACCCTGTGGTGACAGCCCTGTGCGAGCAGGCGCGCACCGGTTGTCGAGTTACCGTGCTGGCGCGCGAGCGCGCCGCCAGCGTGCCAGCGCTGCTCGAGTTGCGCCGGGCCGGCGCCCAGGTCTTGCTGTTCCGCTGGTTGCACGCCAAGGCCATCTGGACCGACGGCGGTCGTGGCGTCGTGGCGTCGGCGAACCTCGAGCCGCAGGGCCTCGACCGAGGCATCGAGATCGGCGTCGTGCTCGGTGGTGCGCGGGCGCAGGAGCTGCACGACGTGCTCTGCGCCTGGGCCGCCCGCGCGACGCGCGAACTCCGGACCGACGCGACGCTGGGCGAGGTCACCGGCAAGGCATGGCTGTGGCTGGGCGGGCGCCTCGTGGAGGTCGACATCGCAGCGACCGCCTCGGTCCCGCGCGCCCGCGTCGTCGCACGGTCCGCGGACGATCTGTCGGCGCCGGCGCTGCCGGTCCCCGACCTGTCGCGCTTGCCCGAGCCACGGGCGCACCGGCACGTGGTGTCCCAGGTCGTCGCTGCGCCGGTGTTGGACAAGACTGCGCAGCGTCTCAACGCCAGCGAGGCGGGCTGGCCCGCGCCGTTTCGGGAGCGTGGCGGACGGGTCGTGATCGCCGTGGTCACGGTCGATCAGCTCGACGCGGCGCGCGACATGGCGAGCGCGCACGGGGGAGCGCCGATCGTCGTCGCGCGGGGGCGGGCGTGACCCGGGCCAGCGACACGCTCGTCGCGTGGCACGCCCACCGAGCGGGCATCGATGTGCTGCGCAACGCGATCATCAACCTCAAGAAGGACCACGGGATCACGATCCGGCGCGTGCTCCTCCTCGAGCAGACGGATGGCACCGCGTCGCGATCGCCAGCAATCCAGGGCATCGAGCTCGAGCGCGTCCCGGTCGAGCTTGCCGACCCCACGCACCATCCGACGATCTACGCGGAGGTTCGCGCCTTCGTGCGAGCGCGCTTGAAGAGCGCCGTCCACGTGAACATCTCACCGGGCACCCCGGCGATGCACGCGGTGTGGCTGACGCTCTACGCGGCGGGCGCGCTCCCACCTGGCACGCGCCTGTGGTCGTCGCAGCGGCGCAAGGACGATTCGACTTCCATCGATGAGGTCGAGTTCTCGCTGACGACCTACCTGGCCGAGATCCGGCGTGTGCAAGGCAAGGCGCCGAAGGTCGCGCAGTACGATCTCGAGGCCAAGTCGCCCATGCGGCGCGGGGCGTTCGAGCGGCTGGCGCGCTACGCCCGGCTGCCGCGGGCACCGCTGCTGATCATCGGCGAGCGCGGCACTGGCAAGTCGCGGCTCGTCGAGTCGGTGGTCGGCACGCTGAAGCAGCGAGAGGTCGCGGTCGTGCCGTGCGGAACCCTCGACAGCGCGCTCGCCGATAGCCTGCTGTTCGGTCACGAGAAGGGCGCGTTCACCGGCGCCACGTCCGAGCGCAAGGGCCTGCTCCGCTCGTCCGATGGCGGCGTGCTGTTCCTCGACGAGGTCCAGGATCTCCCGTCGACCGCACAGCGACGCCTGGTTCGATTCCTCCAGGATGGCCGAGGGCGTTTTCGCCCGCTCGGCGGCGACGCGGAAGTCGAGGCGGACGTCGAAGTCGTATGTGCCTCGAACCTGCCGCTGGCGACCTTGCGCGACCGTCTCGACCGCGACCTCTTCGACCGCGTGGCGCACTTGATCGTGGAGGTGCCTCCCCTGCGCGACTGCCGGGAGGACCTCGGAGACGACTGGGCCCGCGTGTGGAATGAGCTGCGCGCGTCGCCGGACCTGCCGGCCGACGCGCCGAGCGCCCCACCCGTGCGCGCGCTGCTGCGGGAACACCCGCTACCTGGCAACCTCCGCGACCTACAGCGCCTCGCGTACTTGCTCGCTGCCTGGAGCTGCGACCGCGCCACGGACGACGCGCTCGCAGCGGCGCTCACCGATTGGCACCGCACCAGCGACTCACCGCCACCGCCGTTCGCGTCGCGGCTCGGCACAGGCAGCCGCGCCGACCGCGTGCGCGAATTTCAGCGGCAGCTCGCGCTCGCGGCGAAGTCCGAGCACGACACCTGGAAGGCGGCGGCGAAGGCGCTCAACTGCGACGAGAAGACGTTGCGCGAGGACGCCCGCGAGGCCGGCACGCGGTCCAAGGCTCGCCCGTGACCACCATCAAGCAGCTCGCCGATCAGCACGGTGTCCCGGTCACCGACGTCAAGCAGGTCCTGCGCAAGGCGTTCCCCGGCAACGAGTTCAAGTCGCCCGACTACTCGCTGTCCGCGGACCAAGTCGCCGCCGTCACCGCGGGCCTGCCCACCCATCGCGCGGCGCGCCGCGCCGCCCCGCGGGCGGTCGCGGCCGCGCGCGCCGAGACGCCACTCCCCGGCCCCGCCGCCGCGCCGATCTGGGACGCCCTCGGCGGGCCGGTGACGCCGCGCGCGGGCAGTCGGGTCAAGCTGCTGGTCCACTCCGACGTCGTCGACTTTCTCGAAGACCGCCGCGGCGAACTCCGCCCGCGCCAAGCCGCCGTCCTGCGCCTGCTGCGCGGCATGCTGGTCGAGGGCCGGGCGCAGCGGAGCGTCAAGGGGACGGTGGGCGTCAACCGCGGCTGGCTGCGCGCGCCGATCGGCGACAACGGCGGCTCGCACTATTACCTGTGGCACGCGCTGGCCGGCACGCCGTGCGTCGCCGAGCTAGCCCTCGGCCGCGACGAGGTCGCGGTCCGCGCCGTCCGGCACCACGATGAGACCAAGCTGCCGGTCGCGACCGGCGAGCGCGCCGACTACGTCGAGCTAGATGCCAGTGACTACGTCAGCCAGCTCGAGGACTCGAGCGGCGCCGCCGACACGCTGTCGGACGCGCAGCGCGCAGCGTTCGATGCCCCCGGGGCGGTGACGATCACCAAGGGCCACCCGGGTGCCGGCAAGACCACGCTCCACCTCGAGCGCACGCGGCGGCACACCGGCCCGATCCTGTTCATGACCTTCGGCGCCGCGCAGTGCGCGCAAGGCCAGCGCTGGCTCGACACCTACGCCCCGCCGGGTCAGGTCGCGCGCGCGCTCACCCACGCGGACTTCCTGGCCCGGCTCGCGCCGGGCATCGCGGTTGCGCCACCGCTCGATGAGGCCGTGCGGGCCCTGCGCGCCGCTATCGGCCACGAACCCCGCCTCGGTCCCTGGCGCGACCGATGGACCGCGCTCCACGCCGAGCTGCGCGCCTGGTACTGGGGCCGGGCCCTGCCGGTGGACTTCCGCGGCGTCGACGCGGTCGCGACCGCGGACGACCTCGAGCGGGCGTACCGGCAGCGGCGGGGACCTACGCTCCCCGCCGAGGCGATCGACGCCGCTGTGATCGCAGCGCGGGCCGTGCCAGACGAGGCGCGTGCGCGCCTGTTCGGCGACCTCGATGCGGCGCGCACCCTCGCCGCCGAGCTCGTGGGCGGTCGCGTCGTCCCGGACGAGCTCCGGGACCTCGAGGCGATCCTGATCGATGAGGTCCAGGACCTCACGCTGGTGGAGGCCTTGGTGTGCGTGCTCGTGGCGCGTCGACCGGCCGTCACGACCGGTAGCCGGCCGGCGTTCCATGTCGCCGGCGACGAGGGACAGACGGTCCGCGCCACCGACTTCGATTGGGGCGAGCTGAAGGACCTGATCAACCAGACGCTCGGGACGCCGATGGAGGTGGAGCTGCCAGGGAACCTGCGCTCGCCGCGAGCGATCACGCACATCATCAACAACTCGTGGGCGCTGTACCACGCGCTCCAGAAGGCCAACCGGCCGCGCGGCATCAGCACCGCCGAGGTGACCGAGGCCGCGATTGGTAGCGTCTTGTGGGTCGACGCCGGCACGGATGGCTGGCGCGACATCTGCGCGGTGGTTGCCGCCCAGGGCGCGACGATCATCTATCCCGGCGTCGACGTGCCGGCCGACATCGCTGCGGCCGCGCGCGCGGCCGACGCGACGGTGCAGGCCGCGCCCGACGCCAAGGGCCTGGACTTCCGCGTGGCCGTCGTCGTCGACGTCGCCCGACGCGTGCACGACCTGGCGGCGAACGTCGGCGACACGCCCGACGCCGTGCTCGCGATCGAGACCCGGCTCGCGGTCGACTCGATCCGCGTGGCGCTGTCACGCGCGACCGAGACGCTGGTGCTGGTCGAGCGGCCGCTCGATGACGCCGCGCAGGCGCAGCTCCGCGTCCTGTGCCAGAAGGACGGACGCCTGCTCGACGGCGTGGTGACCGTCGAGCGCGCCGAGCTCGCGTCGCGGCTGGACGTCGACACCCAGGACCGCGTCGAGATCGTCTCGGCTGCACTCGAGGAGTTCGACGCCGTGTTCGGCGACGACGCGGCGCGGGCGCTCCGGATCATGACGCGCGCGCGCGGCTGGCTCGGTGATAGCGACCGGGCCGGTGCGGTCCAAGGTGCGCTGCGCCTCAAGGTCTACCAGGCCCACGGCTTGGCGTTGCTTGCCGCGGCGACCGCCAGCGATGAGGACCGCGAGGCGCGTCTGACCACCGCCAACCGTGAGCTCCACCTCGGCAAGGAGCCGGACCTGGCTCGCCTCGCGCTCGAAGCGCGCGACGCGCTCAAGGGCACCGACAAGCTCAAGGCGGGCGTGCAGCGCATCGCCGAGGTGGTCCGTGCCCGCCCCGACCAAGTGCGGATCGGCCACGCGCTCATGGACCTGTTGCTCTCGGAGGTGGCGAGGCGCCAGGCTGACTTCGAGGTGCGCGACTGGGACCGCGTGGTGAAGACGATGGAGGCGCTCGAGGGCACCGACGAGCACGCGCGCCGATGGGCGGCGCAGCGCTCGACGCTCTGCCTGGCCGCTGCCGAGTGGGCGGTGGCGCAGGGACCCGGCAAGGCGGCCACCGCGGTCGCGGATGGCGCGGTGCGCATGCTCGAAGCACCGCCGCTGGTGGTGCGGGCGAGGCTCGCCGAACGGCACGAGCAATGGGGCGACGCCATCGCCTTCTACCGCGAGGCAGGAGCACTGCCCGACGCGCTCCGCGTCGCGCGCGATCACGATAGCGACCCCGCGCGCGCACTCGAGCTGGCGCGCGCCGCCCAGGCGCCAAGCGCGCCAGCACTCGAACGGCTCGCCCGCGTCCACGCCGACCTCGCCGCGCTGGGCCCGCAGGATCTCACCGACGCCGAGCGGACCCGGCTCGTTCAGCTGGCCCGCGAGCGGTTTGGCAAGCGGTGATTGGCTGCGCTTGCCGGTCACCCGGGCCCATGCCACCATCGGTTCGACCATGAGTGACCCGGAAGGTGGGCGATGGGCGCGGGTGAGAACGTAGTCCCGGGGGCGGAATCCGTGAATGTCGCGAACGTCTTCGTCGCGATCCCTCCGTGGACCGCGGACGGCGTGCTGCCTCCGCACGACGCGTCCTCGCCCGTCTCGAATGAGCGGTCACCGTACCTGGTCTCGCTCACCGACGTGGTGACGCGATTCGGCATCACGCCGCAGCGACAAGCCATCCTTGCGGGCCTGCTCGCCTACCGGCGCGCGCTCCATGATGTTGGTCTGGTGCGCGGGTTCCAGTGGCTCGACGGCAGCTTCGCCGAGCACGTCGAGGTCATCGAGCAGCGCGGCCCCAACGACATCGACGTGGTGACGTTCTATCGCCTCCCGTCCGGGGCCACGCAGGAGACCTTCGCACCCGTCCTCGGCGACCTGTACGACCACGATGTGGTCAAGCACCGGTTCCGCGTCGACGCCTACCTCGAAGACCTAGCGATGGCGCCGGAACTCTTGGTTGATACAGCGGCATACTGGTACAGCATGTGGGCTCACCGCCGCACCGCCGCATGGAAGGGCTTCTTGCAGATCGATCTCGCGCCGACTCACGATGCCGCCGCTCAAGCGGCGCTGGAGCACCTCCAGCGTTCCGGAGGCGCGCCGTGACCACCGACGACCGCCTCCGCCTCTCCGCCGAGAAGACCGCGCTCGAGCGCATGATCGCGCGGACGCCGGCGTCGCAGGTGATCGACCGCGCGAGCTTGACCGCGCGCCTGCGCAACGTCGTGGCCGAGCTCGAGGTATTGCCGGCATCGACGCGCCCGCCGGCGCGGGTGCAGCTCACGTTCCGGGGCAAGCCGGTGGTCGGCAGTCACGGCATCTTTGCCGAGTTCGGCCTGGCCGCGGTCAACGGCTTCACCAACGCCGTCGCCGCGATGGCCTCGTCGTTGTCGGGCCCGCTCGCGTCGATGGGCCCGATCCCGGGTCGGGACCAGCACCAGCTGCTGATCACCCGCACCGCGCTCGGCTCCTTCGGCTTCGAACTCGAGGAGCACCGTGTCGGGCAGCTGGACCTAGACGACAGCAGCCCTGTCGCGCGCGCGCTCGACAAGACGCAACGGCTGCTGCGCGGCACGCTGGGGAGTGACGACGAGCTCGCGGACTCGGCCGAAGAGGTCGACCAGCGCGCCCTGCAGAACATCCGCGCGTTCCTCTCGACCCTCGCCGAGCACGACGCGGCCTGCACCGTGCGCTACGGCGACATCGACGTCCGCTTCGAGGACCCGGGACAGGTGCGGCGCAGCCTCGAGCGTCTGAGCCAGGCGAACCTACGCGAAGACGTCGCCGAGCTGACCGGCGCATTCCAGGGCGTCCTGCCCAAGAGCCGCAGCTTCGAGTTCTGCCTCGCCGACAGCCAGCAGGTCGTGAAGGGGCGGATCAGCCCGAGCATCACAGAGCCGGCCGCGCTCAACGGGCTGTTGCACCGTCCCCTGACGATCAAGGTCCTGGCGACCACCGTCGGATCCGGCCGCCCGCGGTACTTGCTCCTCGAGATGCCCAGCGACCGCGGGTAGCCGCCGCCGCGCGGTCCGCGATCCGTTCGACGACCGCCCGCCCTCGCGGTAGCCAACGCAGCGCCCGTGATAGCGTTTCCGCCGATGAGCATGACCTTCGCGGATGCGGCGGAGCTGGTGCTGCGGGACGCGGGCGAGGCGCTGCCGGTGGCCGAGCTGTGGCGGCGGATCGCGGAGCGCGGCCTGGTCGCCTCCGCTGGTGCGACGCCGGAGGCGACGCTGCGGGTGACGCTGCTCCGGCAGACGGCTGGCTCGACGCTGGCGGCGGGCAAGGGCACGCCGCGGTTCTATCGACGCGGTGATGGTGCGTACGGGCTGTGGGCCGAGCTGGCGAGCGCGCAGCAGCAGGCGATCGCCGCGAAGCCCGCTGAGGCGGCGGCGCCGATTCGCGAACGCGACTTCCGCGCGGACCGCGACGGGATGCGCGCGGATCCGTCGGTCGCGGAGCGCGCGCTGGCGTGGATGATCCCGGGCGACAGCGCGCGGCGGGCGGTGGTGGCGCTGCTCGCTGACCTCATCGACGACGCGCACGCCGCCGGCGCGAACCGATGGAAGCTCACGCTCGGGTCACGATCGCTGCGGCTCACGGTCGGGCGCTGCCTGGTCGTGGGGATCCGCCACGAGGTGTGGTTCCCGGCGCGTCCGAGCAGTCTCGCCCCCGATGATCGCGCGCTGATCGAGGGCCTGTGCGTCCCGGACACCGAGACCCGGCCGTTCCGCACGATCGCGCCGGTCGAGTTCTTCACCATCGCGCCCGATCTGATCGCCGAGGCAGCCACCGCGCTGCGCCACGCGCTCGCACCGATCATCGCCGCGGCCGCGGCCGCGAGCGACGCGGATGTGCACGGTGCGCACTTCCACTCACCGGGCGCGCTGGCCCACATCGGCGCCGTGGTGGGGCGACCGCTGCCCGCACCGAGGTACGGCGGCGACGGCGAAGACCCCACCGCGGATGACGATGACGACGACGAGCCCTCGACCCTCAGCGATCTGATCGCCGAGTACGTCGACACCTTCGTCATCCTGCCGGCCACCCAGGCGTACCTGCGGACCTACGCGGCCGAGCGCGCCGCGGCGCGCGCCAACCTCGCTCGCATCGACGAGCTACAGGCCCGCGGCGAGGACGCGACCGACGCCGTGCTCCTCGGCCTCCTGCCATACACCGACTCGGCCAAGCACCGCGAGGCGGGCGCGTGGGTGTCGCACGCGCCCGCGATCCAGGGCGACTTCAAGCTGTGGTTCGAGAACGCCAAGTGGGTGAAGCCGGAGACCTGGCCGCAGGTCGCGGCCGAGATTCTTGCGTTCGTCCGCGAATCCCTGGCCAAGCCCGGCGACCTCCGCGACGCGATCGCGCGCTTCACCGCGAGCCCGCTGTCGAAGGGCTTCAGCGTCGGCCTCTTGACGCCGATCTTGAACGCGCTGGCGCCCGACGCGCTGCCGCTGGTGAACACCAAGGTGACCCGCGTGGTCTCGTACTTCGCGGGCGTCGAGCTCGAGCCGACGCTGGCCGACTACGTCACGACGACCCGGCACTGGCGGAGCCTGGTCGAGAGCCAACCGCTGCTGCGGGACGCGCGCATCGGGGTCAGCCCGGGCGACGCCTTCGACCACTTCTGCCACTGGTTGGTGGCGGTGAAGCGGTTCGCGTTCACCGGCGGCCGCGGTCCGGTGGCGCCGGGGTACTGGAAGATCTCGCCTGGCCCGGGTGGCGAGCTGTGGGACGACTGGCGCACGCGCGGCGTCGCGGCCATCGGCGGCGATCTGCTCGGCGACCTGACGCTGGTCGACGACGACGAGTTCGCTGGCCGCGTGGCGACCGCGGCGCAGCAGGACGCCCGCTACAAGATGAACGGCGCGCGGCAGTCACTCAACTTGGCGCGCATGGCGGTGGGGACGCTGCTCGTCGCCAACCGCGGCAAGACCGAGGTGCTCGGGCTGGGCCGAGTGACCGGGCCGTACCGCTTCGTCGAAGGCGTCGAGTACTGCCACGAGGTGCCGGTCGACTGGTTCGACGTCGCGGTACGCGCGATCGACCGGCCCGGCTGGGCGCGCACGCTGGTGCAGCTCGACAAGGCGACGTACGACGACATCGCCGCGCTGCCGGCCCGCGATGGTGTGATCGGCGGTGAGGGCGATGGCCCGCCGCCACCGCCACTGCCGCGCTACGAGCGCGCGCAGTTCCTGACGGACACGTTCTTCCGCGAGGAGGACGCCGATCGCTGGTTCGGCATCCTGCAGGACAAGAAGCAGATCATCGTTCAGGGCCCGCCTGGCACCGGCAAGACCTGGGTCGCCGAGCGCCTGGCGCGCTGGTTGGTCGGCGGCGACGAGAGCCGCGTGCACCTGGTGCAGTTCCACCCGGCGTACAGCTACGAGGACTTCATCCAGGGCATCCGCCCGATCGCCAAGAGCGGCGCCGTCAGCTACGAGCTCGTCCCAGGGCGGCTGGTGCAGCTGTGCCAGGCCGCGCCACGACAGGGGCCGGTGGTGCTGATCATCGACGAGATCAACCGCGCGAACCTGCCGCGGGTGTTCGGTGAGCTGATGTACCTGCTCGAGTACCGCGAGCGCACGATGGCGCTGGCGGGCGGCGGCGAGCTGCGCTTGCCGCCGAACCTCTACGTCATCGGGACGATGAACACGGCGGACCGCTCGATCGCGCGCCTCGACCACGCGCTCCGGCGGCGGTTCTCGTTCCTGCGCCTGCAGCCCAACTTCGACGTGCTCCGCGGCTTCGCCGCGACGCGGTGGTCGGAGCCGGTGGAGGATCTGATCGGGTTGCTCGCGGCGATCAACAAGGACATCGACGACCCGAACTGCGAGCTCGGCATCTCGTACTTCATGAAGGACGATCTGGCCGAGCGGCTCGAGGACATCTGGCGGTGCGAGATCGAGCCGTACCTCGAGGAGTTCTTCTTCGACGCGCGCGCGACGGCGGCGAAGTACGCCTGGGATAAGGTCGCGACAGGGGCGCTCGCTGGCTGGGCCACGCCGGCATGAACGTCCTGGCGCTCGAGGAGTGGCGGTGGGCCTCCTTGGCTGGCCCAGACGCCGCGCAGATCGTCGGAGCGATCCGCGCGCGCCACGCCAGGCAGTTCGAGGTGACGCCGCCGGATCCGCTCAACGGGGCGCCGTGGCGCGTCCGCTCGACCGGGCTGGTCGGGTACCTGCCGCTCGGCGGCGACGCCGCGACCGCGCTGCGCGTCGCGCCCAAGCTGCCGATCGCCAGCATCCTGGCGCTGCTCGAGCGGGCCTACGACCTTGAGAGCCTGCGCTGGCACAGCGGGCTCGATGCGGCGACGACGATCGAGGGCCTGTTCGAGGTCCTCGTCAGCCTGCTGTGCCACCGCATCGGCACGCGGCTGCGGCAAGGCTTGTATCGCGCGTACGTCGATGAGCGCGACGAGCTGCAGGTCGCGCGCGGTCGCGTCGCGCCCCGCGAGACCATCGCGCGGTCGCTGCGGGGCAGCGTCGGGCTGGTGTGCGACTTCGAAGAGCTGACCGATGATCTCGACGACAACCGGCTGTTGTTGTGGACGCTCGATCGCGTCCGTCGGGTCGCGCTCGGCCGCGCTGATGTCCGCCGCGCGTTGCGCGAGCAGCACCGCGCGCTCAGCGCCGTGCTCACGCTCACGCCGTTCGCGCCATCGGCGTGTGACGGCCGCTTCTACCATCGGCTGAACGCGGACTACCGGCCGATCCATGCGCTGTGCCGGGCGGTGCTCGATGCGTGCGCGGCGGCGACGGCGGCTGGCCCGGTCGAGACCGTGCCGTTCACCGTCGACATGCCGCGGCTGTTCGAGCGCTTCGTGGCGCGGTGGCTCGCGACCGAGCTGCCGGCGTGGGCGTTCGATGCGCAGCACCGCATCACGCTGGCCGACGATCTGACCTACCCGGTGGACGTCGTCGTCCGCGATCGCGCCGACGGTCGCGCGCTCGCGGTCATCGACACGAAGTACAAGGATCACGATCGCCCGGCGCCGGCCGACATCCAGCAGGTGGTGTTCTACGCGACCGCCCTCGGCTGCGCGGACGCCTGGCTCTTGTACCCGCGGCCGGTGGTGGTGCGCAGCATCGCCGTCGGCCCGGTGCGGGTGCACACGCTCGGGTTCGATCTCGGGGACATGGCGGTGTGGCCGCGGTGTCGCGACGCGCTGGCCGGCGAACTGGACACGCTCGGCATGCGCGCTGCGCAGTAGGCGTGGGCGCGGCGGGCGGAGCCTGTGGCGCGGCGGGAGAAGTGTGCGAGCGCGCGGTCTTCAGGCACTTTAACGACGCGCTGCTCGGTAACTTGCGGACGCCGCGTGCGCGCGGGATAGCGGTGCGGCGTGCGGCGGCGCCGTGAGGACGCAACCGGAGGCGGCGGTGGTCGATAGCGGGGCATGGAGCCAGCGAGGCAGGCGGAGGGAGACGGGGCGACGGCGGCGGTGCGCGAGGGGGTGCGGCGGTGGACGCGGTACTACACGGCGCGCGTGCTG
>Ga0075163_10009561_pt1 | contig 12723 bp, 9 predicted proteins | sample JI1023141ADNA_FD_71478 | JGI IMG/M metagenome (GOLD analysis project Ga0075163, IMG submission 71478) | Wastewater effluent complex algal communities from Wisconsin, to seasonally profile nutrient transformation and Carbon sequestration -... | ecosystem: Engineered > WWTP > Effluent > Algae...
CGACTCGCTGGCGAAGGAGATCACGCTGTCGATCCCCAACGCGGTGCAGGTGCTCCGCTCGCGGCGCGGCGACTGCAACGAGCACACGCAGCTCTTCACCGCCCTCGCGCGCGCGGTCGGCATCCCGACGCGGATCGCGACGGGGCTCGCGTACGTGAACGGCAAGTTCTACTACCATGCGTGGCCGGAGATCCGGCTGCGCGATTGGGTCGCGGTCGATCCCACCTTCGGGCAGTTCCCGGCCGATGCGGCGCACCTGCGCTTCGTCCGCGGCGGACTGACCCGGCAGGGGGAACTGCTGCGGCTCGTGGGCACACTCCGGATCGAGGTGCTGGACGCGCGATGATCGAACTCCTCAAGCTCTCCAAGCAGTACGGCGACTTCACCGCCGTCAACGCGATCGACCTCGTGGTCCCCCGCGGCGAGCTGTTCGGTTTCCTCGGCCCGAACGGCGCGGGGAAGACGACGACGCTGCGCATGATCGCCGGCATCCTCAAGCCGACGAGCGGGACGATCCGCGTGGCCGGCGTGGACATGACGGCCGATCCGATCACGGCGAAGTCGAAGCTGGGGTTCATCCCCGACCGGCCGTTCATCTACGAGAAGCTCACCGGTGCGGAGTTCCTGCGCTTCGTGGCGGGGCTCTACGACCAGCGCGGCGACGAGATCGAGCACCGCGCGCGCGAGCTGCTGGCCCTCTTCGACCTCGAGGAATGGCGCGACGAGCTCGTGGAGAGCTACTCGCACGGGATGCGGCAGAAGCTGATCATCTCGAGCGCCTTCGTGCACCGGCCGGAGGTGATCGTGGTGGACGAGCCGATGGTCGGTCTCGACCCCAAGGCGGCGCGCATCCTCAAGGACCTCTTCCGCGAGTACACGCACCGCGGGCACACGATCATCTTCTCGACGCACACGCTCGAGGTGGCCGAATCGCTCTGCGACCGGCTGGCGATCATCGTGAACGGGCGGATCAAGGCGTACGGCACGATGAGCGACCTGCGGCGCGACCTGCAGGGGGGCGAGAAGGGGCTGGAGGAGATCTTCCTCCGGCTCACGGGCGAGAACGCCGCCCGCAACCTCGTCGATGTCCTCGATGCCTGAGCCCGGCGCACGCGGGACCGGGGAACAGCCGCTCGCCGGCGCGCTGGGGCGGCGGAGCGGGAGCCAGCCGGTGGTCGGCGTGCTCCCCGACCCGCCGCTGCTGCACCTGCTCCTCCCCAAGTGGCTCACGGCGCGCGCGCGCTCGATGCAGGGGGAGAAGGGCCGCGGGGCGCGCTTCGCGATCCTCGGCGTCACCGGCTTCCTGTTCTGGGCGTTCATCTTCGGCGTGCTGTTCCGCCTGCTGACCTACTTCCGCGGCGTGCAGGAGATCGGCCAGCTGCTCGCCGGGAAGCTGCTCGGGCTCATCCTCCTCGGCTTCACGTCGATCCTGCTGCTCTCGAACGTCATCACCGCGCTCTCGAGCTTCTTCCTCGCGAAGGACCTCGACATGCTCGTGGCGGGGCCGGTGGACTGGCTCAAGCTGTACGGTGCGAAGCTGCTCGAGACGGTGATCGCGTCGAGCTGGATGGTGCTGCTGGTGTCGGTGCCGATGTTCAGCGCCTACGGGCTCGTGTACGACGGCGGCTGGTTCTTCCCGCTGCTCGTCGCCGGGCTAATGCTGCCGATGTTCATCATCCCCGCGGTGGTGGGCTCGGCGGTGACGCTGACGCTGGTGAACGTCTTCCCCGCCCGCCGCACGCGCGACATCCTGTCGGTGATCGCGGTGCTGACGGCCGGCGGGATCGTGCTGCTGTTCCGGCTCATCCGCCCCGAGCAGCTCGCGCGCCCCGAGGGCTTCCGCAACCTGGTGGACTTCATCGCGGTGCTGCGGACGCCGACCTCGCCGTTGCTGCCGAGCGAGTGGGTGCAGAAGGCGACGATGGGGTACCTGAACGGCGAGCCCGACTGGCTGGCGATGTACCTGCTCTGGACGACGGCCGCGGCGGCGGTGGTGCTCGGCGCGCTGCTGCACCGCTGGCTCTACCTGACCGGCTTCAGCAAGGCGCAGGAGAGCGCGCAGCGGTTCGTGAAGAGCGGCGGCGCGCTGCTCGCGCTGGGCAACCGGTTGCTGGCGCCGTTCGGGACGTTGCGCCGCGAGCTGGTGCTGAAGGAGCTCCGGCTCTTCTTCCGTGACACGACGCAGTGGTCGCAGCTGATCCTGCTCGCGGTGCTGGTCGTGGTGTACGTCTTCAACATCAAGTACCTGCCGCTCCGGGGCGAGGGAATCACCTTCTTCCTCGTGAACGTGGTGCCGTTCCTGAACCTCGTGCTCGCCGGGTTCGTGCTGGCGTCGATCGCGGCGCGGTTCATCTTCCCCGGGGTCTCGCTCGAGGGGCGCACGCTCTGGCTGCTGCGGTCCAGCCCCATGCGGGTGCGCGACCTGCTCTGGGCGAAGTTCTGGGTGGGGACGACGCCGCTGCTGCTGCTCGCCGTGTCGATCGTGGGGGTGACGGACTACCTGCTGCAGGTGAGCGACTTCATGTTCTTCGTGTCGGTCATCAGCATCACGATGCTGACCTTCGCGCTGAGCGGGCTCGCGATCGGGTTCGGCACGATGTTCCCGCAGTTCGAGACCGAGAACGCGGCGCAGATCCCGACGAGCTTCGGCGGGTTGCTGTACATGATGGCCTCGGTGGTGGTGATCGGCGGCGTGGTGGTGCTCGAGGCGGTCCCGGTGTACGACTACCTCTCGGCCAAGCTCGCCGGGCGCGAGGCGGACCCCACGCAGATGGTGTTCTGGTTCTCGATGGCGGCCCTGCTGTGCATCACCGCGACCGTACTCCCCATCCGGATCGCGCTCACCCGGCTCGAAGCCGTGGAACGTTGACCATGATGACCTCCCAGCGAATCACCCGTGCGAACGAGACGGACATCCCGTCGCTGCTGTCGCTGAACAACCGGTACTCGGCGGCCGGGCTGACGCTCGCGCGGTCGGCGGAGTTCGCGGCGAACCACCTCGGCGACTACCGCGTGCTGCGCGACGCGAGCGGCGGGATCCTCGGGTGCGTGGCGCTGGACGAGTATTCGCCGAGCGTGGCGGAGGTGATCTCGCTGGCGGTGGAGCAGGATGCGCAGGGGCTCGGGTACGGGCGGCAGCTGATCGCGGCGGTGGTGGAGCTCGCGCGGTCGCGCGGGTACGGGGAGCTGTTCGCGGTGAGCTACTCGGACGAGCTCTTCCTGAGCTGCGGGTTCGAGCGGGCGCCGCTGGCGACGTACCCGGAGAAGATCTCGCGGTACCAGAAGGTGGACCGGACGGAGATCGAGGTGGGCGAGAAGCACTGCTTCGCGCGCAAGCTGGGGTGACCGGCGGCGCGGCAGGCGGAGCGTCGAGCGCGAGCGCTGCACGTGTGCCGCGAGGCTCGTCATCCGGCAGAGCCGATCCGGCAGGTCGAGTGCGCCACACATGCTGCAATTGGTTCTGGCCTCCTCGAGCGATATACGAGTAGGAGGGTCGAGCAAGGTGAATGGCGGGATTCGCGACCTGCCAACCTCGAGCTTCAGCCGGAGCACTCGAAGATCGACGTGGTCAGTCGCGAGTCAGGAGCGGTCAGCAGGATCGGTCGAGCTGCCAATCGGAAGTCGCGTGCGGTCTCCCGCAACTCGCGGACGGTCACCGAGATCGAATGCTCTGACACCAGGCTCGCTCAGGCGGCACCGGAGGCGTAGCGCTCGGACGCCTCGGAGTAGAGTGCGGACACCCCGAAGTCGCGCGCGGGCACGCGGCAGTTGCGCGCGGACACGTCGAAGTCGCGCCCGGGCACCTCGAACTCGCGCGCGGGCCCCTCGAAGTAGCGCGCGGACACGTCGAACGAGCGCACGGACACGTCGAACGAGCGCGCGGACACGTCGAACGAGCGCACGGACACGTCGAAGGAGCGCACGGACGCGTCGAAGGAGCGCACGGACACCCGCCTCTCGCTCGCTGTCTCTGCCAAGTGGAGGTCGGACCCGCGAGACCACCGGGCTGACCGTAAGGCCGAGCGCGTTGCGCGACGACCGCAGCAGACTGTCACGCGCCGACAGTCGACCTTCGCACGAGACGCGCAGCGGTTCCACGAGGACTCGCACGACCGCTCGCGACCCACGCAGACGGGACGGACGGACGAGAAGCTTTCGCGGCCGGTCACGTCCATTCTATGGAATGGTCAGGAGAGGTGAGGGGCACAGGCGGTCCCGTGTGAACCGAGAGAAGCAGAGGGGCCACCGGCGGACGCTCCGGTGGCCCCTCTGCTTCGTGCGATCCCTCGGCGGACCAGCCGAATTCAACGGTCCTCGCTCCCGTCGACGGGAGGACGCGGCGGCATCCGTCCCGGACCTGCCTGTCCGCCCGGGCCCTGCGGCCCACGCACACCACCCTGCGGTCCGCGCATCGCGCCGGGGCCGGCCTGTCCGCGCCCGAACTCCGGCCGTTGACCACCGCGCGCGCCGCGACCGCCCTCACCACCCGGCCCGCCTCGCCCTTCGCGCATCCCGCGCTCATACCCGCGCCGCTCGGCCTGCATCTCGCGCACCTTCTGCCGCTGCGTGTCGTTCAGCACGCGCTCCGCCGCCACGTTCAGCGACGAGTCCCGTTTGCGCTGCTGCTCCATCAGCGGGCGATTCGCCTCCATGCGCTTCCGCGCCTCGGCCTGCAGCGAGTCGCGCAGCCCCGGCGAGCGCGGACCTGTCCGGCCACGCTGCACCAGCGAGTCGCGCATGGGCCGCACCCTGTCGGCGAACGCCTTGCGCTCGGCGAACTGGAGGCGCTCGAGCGAGTCGAGCTGCGCCACCTGACGCGGCGTGAGTTCCAGGTCGCGACGGGCGTTGAGGAGGTGCGTCACCGCGCCGGGGCCCGGCCCGCGGCCGCGCACGCCCCCGCCGGGCGCGCCGCCAGCCGCGCCACGTGGCGGACCATCGGGGGCGCCACGACCCGGCTGCGCCGCGGCAAGGACGGGCGCCACGAGGAGCGCGGCGCCGACGACGAGGGTGAGCCTGCGATGCGTGCGCGACATGGTGTGCTCCGGGTTCGTGCGCGGCGGGATCGCCGCGCTCACACAGGAGACGCCGCGGAACGGGCGGTGTTAATCTTCACCGCCATGACGACCTTCCATGCCCCGGCGCGCTTCCCGCGCGGCTTCACCTGCGCCAGCCGCAACGTCGGACTCAAGCCGCAGGCCAAGGACCTCACGCTCTTCGCGAGCGAGGTGGAGGCGAGCGCCGCGGCGGTCTTCACCCGCAACCACTTCCCCGGCGCGCCGATCATCCTCGGCCGCGAGACCATCAAGGGCGGCCGGCTGCGGGCGATCGTCGCGAACAGCAAGGTGAGCAACGTCGCCACCGGTGCGCGGGGCGTGGAGAACGCGCGCCGCATGGCCGCGGCGGCGGCGGCCGAGTTGGGCACGCTGCCCAGCCGCGTGCTCGTGAGCAGCACGGGGGTGATCGGTGTGCAGCTGCCCGTCGAGAAGATCGAGGCGGGGATCGTCGGCATGGCGCAGGACCTCCAGCGCGATCCGCTGGTGGGCGCGGAAGGGATCATGACCACCGACACGCATCCCAAGGCGCTCTCGGCGAGCGTGGGCGATGCGACGATCACCTGGGTCGCGAAGGGTTCGGGGATGATCGAGCCGAACATGGCGACGATGCTGAGCTACATCTTCACCGACGCGGCGTTCGATGCGGCGACGCTCGACCGACTGCTGCGCACGGCGGTCGCGACCTCGTTCAACATGCTGAGCGTGGACACCGACACGAGCACGTCGGACACCTGTGTGATCCTCGCGAACGGGCTCGCCGGCACCGTGAGCGAGTCGGCCTTCCTCGAGACGCTCATCGCCGGCTGCGTGCGGATGACGGAGATCCTCGGGCGCGACGGCGAAGGGGCGGAGCACCTGCTGCGCGTGAAGGTGCGTGGCGCGGCGGACGACCATGAGGCGCGCCGCATCGCGAAGTCGGTGCTCAACTCACCCCTCGTGAAGACGATGGTGCACGGCGCGGACCCCAACGTCGGGCGCCTGTTGATGGCGGTGGGCAAGTGCTTCGAGTGCCGGATCGATCCGGCGGCGACCGACGCCTGGATCAATGGCTACCAGGTGGTGCGCGGCGGAGAGCGGCTCACGTTCGACGACGCGGTGGTGCGGACGGCGCTCAAGGCCGAGGTGGTCGATCTGGAGATCGCGCTCGGCGTGGGGGCGGCGGAGGCGACGGCGTACGGGTGCGACCTGACGAAGGGGTACGTGGACGAGAACGCGAGCTACTACAGCAGCTAGACGAAGGCGGAAGGAAGAAGGATCACTGCCGCGGCGCGTCGATCCTCGGGGCCTGCGCGCGGGTCTCGGACTCGGCGAGGAGCCGCGTCACGAAGCGCTGGCCCTCGCTGACGCGCTCCATCTCGATCGCGATGGAATCGACCGCACTCTCGAGTCGCGCGAGGCGCTCGGCGTTCTCGCGTGCGAGCTTCGACTCCTCGGGCGGGGCGCTGCCGCGTCGCCAGATGATCCGGGCGAAGGCGATGGCGAGCGGGGAGAAGACGAACACCGAGAGGATCGCGACGATCGGGACGACGTCATTCGGCATGTTGCGGGTGCGGCAGGAGGTGGAGGGCGGGCGTGGGCTGACGGACCATACGGTGCGGCGCGGCAGCGGTGTCAGGCGCGGGCCGCCGACCGGCGCCACCAGAGGAACGCGGGCACCCCGGCGACGAGGACGAGCGTGCCCCGCAGGGCGTTCATCGGATTCGAGACGATCGCCCCGAGCACCACGTAGCCCGCGGCCAGCAGGAAGAGGGCGGTGCTCCACGGATGCAGCGGCGCGAGGAAGTGGTCGCCGCCGGGCGCACGGCGCCGGTAGACGAGCAGCGTCGCGGCGCAGAGGCCGAAGAAGATCCAGTCGGCGAAGGTGACCCAGTCGAGCAGCTCGCCGTAGCTGCCGCTGAGCAGCAGCGCGATGGCGACGACGGTCTGGAGCAGGATCGCGTTCACCGGCGCCTGCGTGCGGGGATGGAGCGTCGCGAGCGCGCGGAAGAAGACGCCGTCGCGTGCCATCGCCTGATAGACGCGCGAGTTGGCGAGGATCACCACGTGGATGAAGCCCGCGGTGGAGACGGCGATGCCGGCGGCGATCAGCGCGCGACCGCCGTCGCCGAAGCGAAGGCCCATCGCGTCCGCGGCCGGCGCCTTGCTCGCGGCGAGGCCCTGCGCGCCGAGCGCGCTCAGGTAGGCCCAGTTCACGAGCAGGTAGGCGGCGGCGACGATGAGCACTCCGAGGATGAGCGCGCGCGGCAGGTCGCGCCGCGGGTCGCGCATCTCCTCGGCGACGAAATTCGCCTGCTGCCAGCCGCCATAGGCGAAGAGCACGGGCACGAGCGCGGTCCCCATCGCGAAGACGAAGCCCGCGGCGCCCACCGGCGGCACGAGCGCCGGCGCATCCACAGGGACGGTCGCCACGCCGCTCGCGCCGAGCAGGCCGGTGCCGGCGATCACGAGCACCGCGATGGCGGCGAGCTTGAGCAGCGTCATCACGTTCGTCGCGACGGCCCCGGGCGTGATGCCGAGCATGTTCACGACGGCGAAGAAGGTGATGGTGCCGATGGCGAGCACGCGTTCGCTCCCGGCCGGGAGACCGAGCAGCGGGACCGCATAGTTGGCAAAGGTGACGGCGACGGCGGCGATGGCGCCGCTCGCGATGGCGGTGATGAGCGCCCAGCCGTAGAGGAAGGCGGGGAGCGGGCCGAACGCATCGCGCAGGTACGCATAACCGCCGCCCGCCGCGGGTGCGCGCGCGCCGAGCTCGGCGAAGATGAAGGCCCCGAGGATGGCGATGACGGCGCCGAGTCCCCAGGCGAGCATGGTGAGCGGGCCGGAGCCGACGCGCTGCGCGACGACGGCGGGGTTGAGGAAGATCCCCGACCCGATGATGCCCGCGACGACGAGGAGGGTGCCGGAGAACGGCCCGAGCCGACGGGCGTAGGTGGTGGTCAAGGGCGCGGCGTAGCGGGGGGCGGGGACTGCGGGCGGGCGAGGGAACGATAGTACTCCTCGACCTGGGCGCGATACTCGCTCGGCACGGGCGCTCGCGCGCCGAGGGACGAGCGCGGGCCGCCCTTCTCGACGAGCTGCTGGAAGAGCGAGAACTCGAAGCTCTTCAGGCGTTCGAGCGCGGCGGCCTGCAGCGCGGCGACGGCCGCGGGATCGCCGGCGACGCGCGCGGCCTCGAGCCGGCGCAACTCGTCGATGGCGCGATCGAGCTCGCCGGTCGCGACCCCCTGTTCGCGCGCGAGCGCTCGGAGCTGCTCCGCGTCGCCGCGGCGCAGGCCGAACTCGCGCGCGAGCTGCCGCGGATCGATGTTCGGCGCCCGCCCCGCGCGCGCGCCGGTGCGCGGATTCCCGCCGTCGCGTCCATCAGCCGCCTGCCCACCCTGTCCGCGACCATCCTGCTGGCCGCCTTGGCCTTGGCCACCCTGGCCTTGCTGTCCCTGCCCCTGCTGTCCTTGCTGTCCCTGCCCCTGCTGTCCCTGCTGTCCCTGCCCCTGCTGTCCTTGCTGTCCCTGCTGTCCCTGCCCTTGTTGTCCCTGCCCTTGCTGTCCCTCACCCTGCTGCCCCGCCTCCGCCGTACTCTGTGCCCTCTGTGCCCTCTGTGGTGAAGCAGTTCCCTCCGCATCCCGCAACCGCTCCCCGATCGCCTCCACGCCTGTCACCAACTCGCGGGCCGACTCCAGCGTCCGCTCCTGCCGCCGCTCCGCCGACTCGCCACTGAGCGCCCCCGCCGCCTCCCGCAGGTTGTCCGCCGCCTCGCCGATGTTCGCGCCGATCTGCTCCTCGAACGCGTTCGCGTACTCGGGCGACCCCTGCCGCATCACCGACTTGGAGAACTGGATCTTGTCGCGGACGCGCTGATCGCGAAGCGCTTCGGCCGCCTCGCGCAGTTCGCGCGACGCGCCCGGCTGGTCGCGACGTCCTTCGCGCGCCACCCGCTCCGCCTCGGCCTCGAGCCGCTGCACGTCGTTGGATAGCGCGTCCTTCTGCTCGCCGAGCTGCCGCATCTGGTTCGCCCGGTCGGCGCCGGTGGCGCTCTGCAGGCGACGCACGCCTTCGGCGACCTCCTTCTGCCGCTCCTGCAGCTCGCGCGCCTGCTCGGCGAGCCGCTGCACGTCACGCGCGATGTTCTCGTTGCGCGAGTCCTCGATCTCCCGCGCCGCGCGCGAGAGTTCCTCGAGCGCCGCGTTCCCCTGCGACTCCGACCCGGTCGCCGCGCGGCGCATCGCATCGGCGGCGCGCTGCATCTGCTGCGCCGCCTGCTGCATCTCGGGCGACTGCTGCTCGCGCGCGAGACGCTCGAGCCGCCTCGCCTCCTCCTCGGCCTGACGCGCGAGTTCGCGCTGCGCCCCGCCACCGCCGCCGCCGGCCTGGCGGCCCATGCGGTCGCGCATCGCCTCGGCCTGGCGCTGGAGCCGCTCGTTCTCCTGCTGCTGCCGCGCGGCGAGCTGCCGGATGCGTTCGAGCGTCTCGTCCACCTGCTGCGCGGCCCCCTGCGTGGCCTGCTGCTGCACCGCCTCGTACTGGTTCTGCGCGCGGTCGTTCTCGAGTTCGAAGATGTCGGCGAGGTCCTCGGCGTTCTGCCCGCCGCCTCCGCCACCACCGCCGCCCTGCTGTTGCCCGCGCTGGACCTGCATGTCGCGGTACTGCGCGTCGGCGCGCTGGAGCTCGCGGAGCGCCTTCTCCTCGCTCGGGAGCGCCCCGCGACCATCGCGCGTGCCGAGTTCCTCCTCGGCGCTCTTCATGGCGGCGACGCCGGCGACGAGCGCGTCGCGGATGACCTTGAACATCGTGTCCTGCTGCACCACGCCGCGCTCCTGCAAGCGCTGGGCGAGGGTGGCGACGTCCTCGCGGAGCTTCCCCTGCGCGATCGCGAGCGTCGCCGCATCCTCGTTGCGACGGGCCTCCGGCGAGCGGGCGCTGTCGCGCACCCAGTTGTAGGTGCCGGCGACGATGTCGCGCTGCCGCTGGACCAGGTCGCCGGGGCTCTCCTCGCCGCCCCCGCCCCCGCCGCCACCGCCACCGCCGTTGGACTCGGCCTCGGTGTAGTTGCGCGAGAACGGACGCACCTGCAGGAAGTAGACGTCGCTCAGCGTCTCGTGCCCGGTCGCATCGCGGGCGACGGCGTTGTAGGCGACGAGGTCGCCGGGCTCGAGCCCGAGTTCCTCGAGCAGCAGCGTGTGGGCCGCCTGCGTCTCCTCGGTGCCCGCGCCCGGCGTGGCGAGCACGACCGTGCGCTCCTCGCCGCCGTTCACGCGGTAGCGCAGCTCGAGGCGCGTGACGCCGTGGTCGTCGGAGGCCTTCGCCTCGATGGTGACCTCCTCGAGCGCGGTGACCTTGGTGTCCCGCCCCGGCGTGGTGATGCTCACCTCGGGGGCGCGGTCCTCGAGCACCTCCACCGCGTACTGGACGCCGCCGCTCACCTTGCGGCCGTCGGCGGACTCGAGGTCCACCCGGTAGAAGCCGCTGCGCTGGAGCGTGAAGCGGCCGGTCAGCTTCCCCGCCGCATCGAGCGTCATGGGCACACTGCGTCCATCGTCGAAGACGAGCGTCCCGGCGCGGACCGGCAGCGAGATGGTCGGTTCGATGATCGCGACGGTGCCGGCAACGGCGGCGATGTCGCCGCCATCCTCGTCGCGCTCGGGCGGGAGGTTGGTGAACGCCGGGAAGCGCAGCTCGACGGCGAGCTTGGTCACCGCGGGGAGGTCGGTGATGCGGAGGCGGAAGGTCTCCGAGCGGATGCCCATCGCCTCGACGTAGTACTCGGTGTCGTCGACGAGATCGAAGAGCCGGCCGGCGAATCGCGCCTCGAGGGAATCGCGACCCATCGGGATGCGGGTCCACTCGGCGGCGCTGTCGGCGCGGAAGACGAGCTCGGCGCCGTCGGCGGTGAAGTGCGCGAGCGCGGCGCGGATGTCGAGCGCGCCACCGCGCGGCACCTCGGTGTCGCCGGGTTCGACGTTGACCACCGGCGCCGGCGGCGTGGCCGCGATGGCGACGGACCAGGGCGCGAAGAGGATCCGCGCCGAATCGCGCACGGACGCGGGGCCGAAGGCGAGGAGGAGCGCCGCGGCGACGAGCCCGCCGGCAAGCCACTTCTGCGCGCGCGCGACGCGCGGGCGCTCGATCGCGCGTTCGCTCGCGAGCGGCGCGATGGCGCGCGCCGCCTGCTGCACCACGCGCGCGGTGAGCGCCGGCGAGGCCTGCTGGTCGATCGGCTGCTCGAGTTCCTGCACTGCGGAGATCAGCGCCTGCTTGAGCTGCGGGGCGTGCTGCTCGACGTACATCGCGAACTCGGCATCGCTCGCGCGACGCACCAGCGGGAGCACGAGCCAGCGGACGGTGGCGGCGAGGACGATGCCGTAGCCGACGAGCCGCGCGGCGAGGACGCCGCTCCCGGTGCGCCCGAGGGTGGTCGTGACGAGCAGGCCGACGAGCACCGCCGCGACCAGCGCGACGACGACGATCGCGGCCGCTTCGAGCAGGAGTCGCCGGCGCCGCTGGCGGCGGAGGGCGGCGAGGAGGTCATGGAGCTGTGCGGCTGCGGTCATCCTGGGCTCCGCTCGGGTGAGACGAGAGTGGCGCGGCGCGCACGTCCGCGCCAGCCCTGCGAGGCGATCACGCTCTCCCCGAGGAGCAGGAGCGCGGCGAGCACGATGAGCCAGCGCCAGACGCGCTGGCGCGACTCGAGTTCGATGGACGTCGGGGCGGTGAGACCCTGCAGCGTGGAGTCGGCGGATTCGCCGACGCCGAGGAGGAGGTCGGCGGGGCTCGCCACGACGAGGTCGGACTCGCCGGGCGCGACGTTGACCGCCGCGCGCTCGCGCGGCGCGCCATCGACGCGCCCCTCGTAGGCGGCGTACACCCCCACCTGCTGCAGGAGGAGCGCCGCCCCGGCGCCGGTCCCCTCGGGGCGGATGAGCGTGCCGTCCGGGGCGGCGACGACGGGCTCGCGTCGCACGCGGCGCGGTGCCCAGCTCTCTCCGGTGGTGCGCGCGAGCGGGGTGGACTCGTGCCCGGAGGCGTGCAGCGCGAGCCGACGCGTGAGCGGGAGGAAGGCGGGTTGGAGCGGCAGGTCGCTCTCGCGCGCGTCGAAGGCGACCGCGAGGAGGATCACGCGCCCTTCGCCTTGCACGCGCTCGATGACCGCGGGTGCGCCATCGTCGAAGCGTGCGAGGACGTCGCTGCCGACGGCGGGTTCGAGGCGCGCGTAGCGCTGGAAGCGCGGCGCGGTGAGCGCGGCCTGGGCGGCGCGGAACGGCGAGAAGACCGGATGCTCCTCGCGCACCTCGCCGAGCATCGCGCCGCCGCCCGCGCGCCGGTCCGCGCTTCCGGCGAGCGCGGCCACGCCCGCGAGATCGGCGATCCGGCGCGCGCCGAGCCGCGGACCGGCGAGCACGATCGCGCCGCCGCCCGCCTCGATCCACTGCGTGAAGCGCGCAGCCGCCGCGCCGGTGGGTGGGGTGACGTCCCAGAAGATCACGGCGCCGGAGCGGTCGAGCGTCGCCGCGTCGAGCGTGCCGGGGCGTCGCCGCTCCACGCGCACCGCGGGCGCGCGGCCGATGCCGAGTGCGCGCTCGAGGTACAGCGTCTCGTCCTTCTGCAGGTCATCGGGCACGACGAGCTGCACGGCGATGCCGTCGTCGGCCGGGAGGGCGAAGTGGAAGCGATC
>Ga0075163_10009563_pt1 | contig 12723 bp, 14 predicted proteins | sample JI1023141ADNA_FD_71478 | JGI IMG/M metagenome (GOLD analysis project Ga0075163, IMG submission 71478) | Wastewater effluent complex algal communities from Wisconsin, to seasonally profile nutrient transformation and Carbon sequestration -... | ecosystem: Engineered > WWTP > Effluent > Algae...
AGCGAGTTCGTCTCGCAGAACGAAATCGATGCCGCCAAGACGGTGAAGTGGACGTATCTCAACGCGCAGGGCCAGCCCAAGATCGAATGGCCGCCCAGCTTTGCGCTGGCCAAGGCCTTCACCGATCAGCTCGAACGCAAAGGCTGCGTCAGTTCCTCCCGTATCGGTGATATCCGCTCGGCGATTTCTACGGCCGAGAAAGCGTCCGGCGCCGCCCGCAACGCGGCGCTGACCAAGCTGACCACCGATCTCAACGGCGATCGCAGCTGCGATCCGAAAAAGGTGGACATGCTCAAGAAGGCACTGCAAGACCTGCAGACCTCGGTGATGTAGTAGCGCGCCGACGCCTCCAGCGTGCGATGCACACAGCGCCCCGGCTCGAAGAACTCGAGCCGGGGCGCTGTTGTTTTCTGCATGGATGGTGTGCCGCAGCAGCGACCTCAGAACACGCCGTTCCGCGTGCCTCGATAACCGATCTGCCCTTCCGTGCAGACGCCGGAGACGCCGTTGGTGCCGTCCAATGTCCAGCTCCACGAGCCGGATGATCCCGGAAAGATGGCGTACCGATCATCCCACCCGGCAACGGCGGACAAGTCCGGCATCGCAAGGGTCGACGACCCTGCGAGATACGCGGCGGACGCGGACACGCTCATGGTACGCGTCCCGGACGAATAGCGAAGCGTCGCACCCACGTTGTACGTCTGTGGAATGGCACCGAACGCCAGCTGCAGGCGTGTATAGGTCCCACTCAGTTTCGTCATGGCAGGCGTTCCGAGAATGGCTGGAACGGCGACTTGTTTGTTGGCGAAGGTCGAGAAGGTGAGCGACGTCGACCGCAGTCCGGCACTCGATACGAACATCACCGTCACACGATGAAAATCGGTTGGGCGCTGCATACTCGTCGGGACACCGAACATGGTCATGGTGAAATTCTGCGGACCGCTCGTGTACAACGGATTCTCCGTGCACGCCGCCGTGGTGAGGTAACTCATGGCATGCACGACCTGCTCGCCCGATCCGAGTGTGCCGGTTGCCACCAGCGTGGCGGGTTGCTGGGTGAACCCTTCGAGACCGGCGAGTTCGACCACCCCCAGCGACTCACCGTTGGTGAGATCGAGGTCGCGCCGGATGATGGCGCGATTGCCGCGATTGGATGTCGTGCCCCAGCCGATGTAGTCGTGCATGCCGGGACGCACGCCCACGATCGTGAAGACACCACCATTGAGCAGCGACGATGATCCCTGCCCTCCGCCCAGTCGGTGATTGAACGTTTCCGCCGTGCTGGAGTGAGTGGCCACCCCGACAATGGTCTTCGCGCCCGTCTGCGTCGCGCACATGTCGATCGGGCGTCCGTCGAGTTCCGATCGGACGAGATACCGCACCACCACCGTGTTCTGTCCTTCAACAAACGCGTACGCGCCCCGCGCCGCCGCCACGTCGCCTCGATACACGCCGTCCAGCGGTGACAACCGTTGCCACGCTCCGGTGCCATCCTGCACCCCCACCCAATTGGGCGATGTGCAGGCAGACCAGTCGAGCAGGACATTGCCCCCGCCTGGCGGAACTGCACGCACGGTGAGCGCCAGCGATACGGTTCGCACCGACTCGGCGGGCAACCCCGTGGGGGTGGCGCGAAGTGTGACCGTGTACACGCCCACGGGCGCATCACCAGCGGCGACAATACGGAAGGTGGCCGCGGAACCGGTGGTGCTCGGAGGCGAATACACCACGCTCACGCCGGGCGGCACGCCCGTGGCGTCAAACGCCACGGCCCCGGAAAACTGCGAGCGCGACAGACTCACGCTGCCATCGACACTCGAGCCTTGCAGGACAACAAGTGCCGGTGCGCCAGATGTCAGATCGATGCTCGCTGCCGTCACGTTCACCTGCACGGGAAGCGTGGCATCCGGCGCACCCGGCGACTGGGCACGGACACGGATCGTGTGCGCGAGCACAGCCGATGGTCCGGCATCAATGGTCAATCGCGCGACACCCGTGGTGGGATGCTGCGGATCGTAGACGATGGGATCGAGTGTCGCGCGCATGCCGCTCGGGAGCTGCTCCACGGCGAGCGCAATAGGCGCCGATGCAACGGCACGGCTCACCGTGATCTCCGCCGTGGCGGACGCGGCCTGAGGCAACGAGACCGAAGATGCCGTGCCAAGTTGCAGCGCCTCGTCGGCTACCGTCACGCTGACCGGCACGGTCAGCTCGGGAATGCCAGCAACGGTCGCTCGCAGCGTGACCTGCTGCGTGCCCGGCGCGGCGTTGGCGGCCGCCTCGACGTAGGTGAGGACGCTGTCCGCCGTGACGGGCGTACCAGCGATGCCCAGGGTCAGCCCGGTGGCGCCACTCAGCGACAGCGAGACCGCGGGCGGCAGCGACGTGCGCGCAAGACGAATCAACACGGGCGCACGCCCGTTCCGGATGGTGTGCAGCGTCGCGGACGCGACGGTCATGACGAGCGCCGGTGGTTTCACCACGTCGAGCACCATCAGTACCGTACCGTCGCTGGCCCGGGCGCTGCGCGAGCGTACCTGCAGGGTGTAGGTGCCGACGGGTGCAGCCGCGCTGGCTCGCAGCGTGATGGTGGCGGTCGTGGTCAGGCCGCTCGTCGTTGGGGATCCGACGGTCGCCGTCACCCCCTCGGGCAGTCCTTCCACCTCGATACTGACCGCAGCCTTGCAGTCGCCCTGACACGTGACGGATGCGATGAGCGGGTGCGTTCCACCCTGCGGTACTGTCGCAGACAACGCATCGAGAGCCAAGGACAGGCGCGTGTCGACGGGCGGCGTGCCTTCAAGAATCGTATCGATCTGCTGGCAGGCACCGGTCAGCAACGCCGCCGACAGCAACGCCACCAGCTGAGGCGTACGCGCCCGACGGGCGCGGAAAAAGCGAATGCACATGCCGTAAAATGGCAGTCGCCGCATCGCAAACACAACAAACCGGCACGCGTCGCTGCGTGGCTAGAATCCCGCCACGCGTGCGTGCCAGCTGTCACGCGCCGGCCGCTCGAAATGTGCCCGCCAGGCGCCGACGCGATCGATCGTGGTATCGAACACCAGCGTATCCGCACCAACCTCACCCGCCGCAGCGCTGGCGCGAAACTCACCGCGCGTACCGCTTACGATGCTGCCGTCCGCGTTGCGCCAATACACCCGCGCCTCGTCCAGCATGGTGGTGCCAAGCACCGGTTCAATCCGTGCGAGCGAGCGAAAGAGGCCATCGATGGAGCAGCCGGACGCGCCGGTTGCCGCCTCGTTGACCGCGACGGCCAGAAACCGGTCATCGCGCCATTCCCGAGCGCACACCAGCGGCGTGCCGTGTGCCTTCCATTTGTCCAGATGCTCGTCGACGGCACTGAGCATGGCGTCGCACGCGGCGCCCGAGACGGGCGCCGCGGCTCCGAACACCCAGACGCGCGCCGATGGCGGCATCGCGCTGAATTCGACATGCGGCATCGAGGTGATCCTTATTCGGGCTTGGAGGCGCCGGGCAACTGCATCATCGGAATCGCACCACCGGTGACCTGCGGCATCTGCCCGTTCCATCGCTTCGCCATCTCGTATTGCACCAGCGTCTGCGTGATGCTGCGAGACAGCAGGTCGTTGGCTTTGGCCTGCGCCTCCGCCTCCGCCAGAATCGCTTTGGCGCGGCCCGCGGCCTTGATGCTGTCACCCTGCGCCTGGAACGTGTTCTTCTGCAGTTCGTTCTGCGCTGTCAGCGACTGCTGTTGCATGACGTTCTTGAGCGAGATCGCATCCATGACCGCTTTGGGCGCGCGGAATTCGTTCAGCGTGAACTGGCGCACCTGAATGCCGTAGACATCAAGCTTCTTCTGCAGCATCGCCTGTGTGCGAGTGACAACTTCGGCCTTCTTGGGACCAAGAATCGCCGCAATTTCTTCGTTGCCCACCACTTCCTGCAGCGACTGTCGGACCGCCTGCTTGATGAAACCATGCGCGATCGTCGTCACATCTGTTCGAAATGTCTGATACAGCGCCGGGACCTTGACCGGGTCCAGTTCGAAGGACATCGAGACATCGAGCGACAACGGCTGGCCCTCCACCGAGTTCACGTTGATTTCGTCGTTGTTCGGTGAGCCTTCCGTCGCGTCACGCGTCAGCACGAGCGTCTGCATGAACGTCGGATATTCCTGAATCGCCGTGAGCGCCGGGTTCCGAAAGTGAAAACCGGGTCCGAGTGGCGTGGGGTCGACGCCGCCACCGCCGCGGTGAATCACGATGCCGACATGACCGGGTTCGATGTACGCCACGGTGGGCTTGATGACAAAGAGCCCCACCAGCAGTGCACCGGCGGCCAACAGCAACTTGCGAATACCACCGCCGCCGCCACCGCCACCACTGCTGCTGACGTTGTTGCGCATGGAATTGCGAATGCCTTCGAGCGTCGAATCAATCGATGTGGCCACGGACGGCCTCCTGGTAGCAATGGGGACACAGCGGTTCACCCGTCGTCAGGCGCACGAGGTCTTCCTCGCGCTGCAAGCCGTGAACGGGACATGTGAGATCAGCTTCGCGGTCGATGCGCTTGCGGTTCGCGGTTTGTTGAATCCGCTTGCCGAAAGGCGTAAAGCCGAGACTTCGAACGACAAGAGCGCCTGCCACCACCACAAGGGCGATGAAGAAGGCGCTCTCCACAAAGGCTGGGTTCATATGTTGATGAATACTACGCGGTATCGAGTCGGTTGGTGTCAACGCGCTACGTGCACGTCGCGCCCGCCGCGCCGTCCGTCTCGGACGGCACGGCGGAAGGGCGTGGCTATCCCCATGTCCTTCAAGAAGATACGAGTCCGAGTTCGAATCGCAACATGGCCTCCACCGTGGGCAAGTGCCATGTAAATCCGGCGTCGTTGAGACGCGACGGTGTCACGCGCTGGCTTGCCAGCACGGTCAAGTTTGCCATTTCGTCGCCAAGCGCCAGACGCAGTGCGAACGCCGGCACGCGCAGCAACGACGGACGGTGCAGCACATTCGCCAGCACGCGTGTGTACTCGGCGTTCTGCACCGCGACCGGCGACACGAGATTGACGGCTCCATGCAGGTCGTCGCGCATGACGCAGAAATGCAACGCGCCGATCTCGTCATCGAGTGCGATCGGGCTGAGCCACTGCGTGCCATCACCCAGTTCGCCGCCCACACCGAGCTTGAAGAGCGGCAGTTGCTTGGGCAGTGCGCCCCCGGCTGCACCCTGCACAATGCCGGTGCGCGCGTGCACGACGCGGATGCCGGCTCGCTCGGCGGGCGCTGTTGATGCTTCCCAGGCTCGTCCAACCTCCGAGAGATAGTCCGTGCCCATCGGGCTGCGTTCATCGAGCAGCGTGTCACCCTGACTGCCGTAGACACCGATGGCGGATCCGCTGACCAACACCCGAGGACGCCGGGTCAACTGCGCCAGCGTGTGCGACAGCAGTGACGTGCCTTCGACGCGGCTGGTGCGAATCGCCTCGCGATGTGCCGTGCTCCAGCGCTCGCCGATGGACGCGCCCGCCAGGTGAATCACGGCATCAACCCCCTCCAGCGCGCGCGGGTCGAGCTGCCCGCGCTCGGGATTCCAGCTGATGTCCGTCTTGCCAGGCTGCACCGCGCCACGTCCGATGCGCAGCACCTCGTGCCCGCCGGTGGACAGGAACGCGGCGAGTTGCGTCCCGATGAATCCGCTCGCACCGGTAATGGCGATGCGCTGGCGCGGCCGGTCGGCGAACGACTGATGTCGTTCGAGGTCGGCGCGCATCAGTTCGTGCCGATAGGAGAACACGCGCTCGAGCGTCTGTTCGCTGAAATCACCGGCGACCGCGTCACCGATCCCGCCCAACGGCAATGCGTATTCGATGTGATCGTCCAGCACGCTGGCGTTGGGACCGTCGGCGCTGAACCGATGCGTGTGCACCCAGTGCGCGAACGGGCCCTCCACCATCACGTCGACGAACTGCTGATTCGCGATATAGTCGCGGTGCGTGAGGCGCCACGTCGTGGCCACCGGTCCGGTCTGCACCTGCAGCGCGACACGCGCGCCGTCGCGAATGCCGCCGGATTGTTCCAGCACCCGCGGCGAATCCCACGGCGGCGCCAGCCGCTGAAACGCACCCGGTCGTTCGTGCCAGGCGAACAGCGTCTCGACTGGCACCGGAACCCGCACACTGCGTTGGAACACACGTTTTGTCATCAACCCGCCAGGAGGATACTTCGATGCCAGCTCACCAGCCGCCGGCGTTCTCCAGGTCGAGGACGCGCCAGCAGTACCAACTCGCAATGCTCGCCCACGGTCGCCAGTTCCGCGCCACTTTTTCCAGGCGGTCGGCCTCGGGCAAGGCGCGCATGTTGTAGATGCGCTGCGCTCCCTTCCGTACCCCGAGATCGAGGACGGGAAGCACATCGGGCCGGCCAAGGCGGAACATCAGAAACATCTGCGCCGTCCAACGTCCAACCCCACGCACCTGGACGAGTGCCTCGATGATCGCCTCATCGTCCATCGACTCGACGGCCTCGAGCGGTAAACGTCCGTCCACCACATGTCGTGCCAGATCCTTGATGGCGGCTGTCTTGGCGGTGGACAGACCGCAGGCGCGGAGTGTCGCGTCGTCCTGTTGCAGAATGGCGTCGGCCGAGGGCGCCTGGCCGTCGCCGCAGCGCGTCGTGAAGCGGCCGTAGATGGTCGCCGCCGCCGACCCCGACAGTTGCTGATAGACAATGGCGCGCGCCAGATGGTCGAAGTGCGTGCCATCGGTGCGGGGCAGCATGGTACACGGCCCCACAGCATCGATGGCACGCGCCATTTTGGGATCGGCGACGCGCAGGGCATCAACCGCCGTCGCGATGGTGCGCGACGTGAGCCTACGCGTCACCGCCATGCGGACTACATGCCCGCGGTGAACATGATGTGCGCCTTGGGGGTGCCTGGAAACATCAGCCATGGCGTGGTCGCTGATGACTTCGTGGACAGCCCGGTGCTCGCTTCGGTCGCAAACGGGATGTAGACGACAAACAGGGTGCGACTCTTCGTCACCGTTCCCGTGGCGGGCTCGTAGACGTCGCCGAAAATCTGATACAGCGATGCCGGCGCGGTCGGCATCTTGATCTTGCCGGACTTCACCTCACGAAAGCGGACGCTGTCCACTTCCGTCCCCTTGACGCCGCTGAGACGGAGCGAGCGGCCACGCGCCATGAACGGGTCCATCGAGTCGTGATAACACGAGACGTGGAACTTCTCCTCGGCGGGATCATCCGCGAGGCAGAGCATGCCGTTCTTCGACGGGCGGAGCACCTCCAGCTTGCCAGCCACCTTGTAACCCATCACCCCGGCGCCCTCGCGCATGGCTTCCGGAAGGGGCAAGATGGCGGCGGCAATTTGCTGGGCCGGAGGAGGGGCCGTCTGTGCGCCAAGGGACGGACTGCCTACCAGCAGTGTGCCAGCGCCGAGCATGAGGCGCGCGGCGACGGCAAGGGGAGTGCGGTACATGGATGTCTCCAGTAGGTGCGAATCGGGTCGAACGGCGGGATGTCCCGCGGGCATGGGTCGGTCCCAAACGATACTCTGCCGGTGTTGTCACGGCGACCCGCCGCGCCTTTCTTTCAGGGCATGAGTTCTTCCGAAGGCGTCGATAGCGCCCCGGCAGCATCCGCGAACACGGCCATCGAGGCGGCCGCGCCGCCAGCCGCGATCGGGTATTTCGCCCGAAAGCTCGCGCACGACCTGAACAACTTCGCGACCGTCGTGCGCACGTACAGCGAACTACTGCTCAACGACCTGCCCGACGGCAGCACGCACGATGATGTCGCCGAAATTCACCGGGCGGCGGATACGATGGTCGTGTACCTCCAACGGATCGCGCGATTCGCGCGCACCGCGAGTCTGCGTCCGGTGGAGTTTGCGCTCTGGCCGGCGGCGCAGGCGGTGGTCGACGATTTCCTCGAAGCGCGCGATCGAGCGCCGGTGCGCATCAGCGGGGCGAGCGATGCCGTGGTGATGGCCGACCCGCACTGGCTGCGCGATGTGCTGCACGAACTCATCGACAACGCGCGCGATGTGGCGCCGCCCACCAGCATCATCGACGTGGTCGTCCACGAGTCGCGCGGCACCGATGCCGCGCGCTGGGTGATTGTCGAGGTCTGTGACCGCGGGCCGGGCTTTGCGGATTCGGTGGCGCCAAACGCGGAGGACCCCTTCGTCACGACCAAAGACGGCATTCGGGGTGCGGGGTTTGGTCTGACGATCGCGTCGGTGTTTGCTGAGCAAAGCCACGGACGGTTGGTGCGGTCGCGCGAGGACGACGTCACCCGCGTGGGGCTCTGGCTACGCGTGCACGGCTGAACGGCGCAGCGATCCCAACAACGCGTCGGCGATGCGATCGAGCGGCAGCACATCGACGGCCGCTTCGAGCTTCACTGCTTCGCGCGGCATACCGTACACCACGCACGTCGCCTCATCCTGCGCAATCGTGTACGCCCCCGCCTCACGCATGGCCAGCATACCCTTGGCACCGTCGGCGCCCATGCCCGTCAGCAGCGCTCCCACGGCGTTCCGTCCGGCACACCGCGCGACACTCTGAAAGAGCACGTCAACAGCGGGTCGCTGGTGATGCACTTTCGGACCGTCCTTGACGCGCGCAACCCACCGCGCGCCATTCGCCTGCAGTACGAGGTGCTTTCCGCCGGGCGCCACGAGCGCCAGTCCGGGCACGACGTAGTCGCCGTCGACGGCTTCCTGCACGCGCATCGCGCAGACGGAATCGAGTCGCTTGGCAAACGAAAGCGTGAAATGTTCGGGCATGTGCTGCACAATCACCGTGCCCGGTGCATCAACGGGGAATCGTCGCAGCACCTGCTCCAGGGCCTGCGTGCCGCCGGTAGACGCGCCCAACGCAATGATTTTGTGCGTGGAATCGATGGTGGCGATCGCCGGTCGCGGCGCAATGGGCGCCACGTCGGGTGTATCGACCCGCTTGACCACCCGCGCGTGCGCCGCTGAGCGCACGGCACGCGCCAGTTCGTCGACAATATCGGCGGCGGCCAGCGAGGAGCCGGGTTTGGCAATGACTTCAACGGCGCCGAGGGCCAGTGCGCGCAGCGCCGTCTCGGAGTTCTGCGGCGTCAGCGAGCTGACGACAACCACCGGAATGGGAAAATGCTTCATCAGCTTGGACAGGAACGACAACCCGTCCATGCGTGGCATTTCGATATCCAGCGTGATCACATCGGGCCGCAACTGGACGATGCGTTCGCGCGCCACATACGGATCGGTGGCCGTACCGACCACTTCAATGTCCTCGTGCTGCGACAGCGCGTCGGAAAGAATGCGACGCACCAGCGCGGAATCATCCACTACCAGGACGCGCACGACGCCCGGCTTTCGCACTAGGGGTGCGAAAGGTTTCGCCGCCGCAGCAGCACCGAGTGGTCGTGCGGGAATGGTCACGCGACGCCTGCCCCGACCAGCGCGCTGGCGTCATCGAACACGTACAGCTCCGCCTGGACACGTCCGTCCTCGACGCCGAACGTCGTGGAGGCACGTGGCGCATCGGTTTCGCGCGAGCGCTGGCTGTCCTGTCGGTGAATCTGTGGCGCGTTCAGATGAAACACCGCCTCCGCACCGGCCACGATCGGCAGCACATTGCCACAGATGACGTTGGCCAATTCGCCGAGAGCATCGCGCTGTAATGGCGCGTGTTGCGATTCGACTTCGCCCAGCATGTTCGACGCAATGGCGGGCAGAATGCTCTCGCTCGCGCGCAGCACCAACCGGCCGGTCAGCGGACCACGAAAGTCCACGGACACGGTGACATCGAGTGGCGCCGCCGCCTGTTCCGGAGTGGGATCGGCTTCCGGGAACAGGAGCGCCAGTTCCTCAAAAGTCGCCGCCGTTGTCCGCGACAGGGACTGCTCCATAATATTCGACATCGGTCACTCCGGTGATGCGAAGGATGGTATCGCGCAACGTTTCGGGCGCGAAGGGTTTCCGAACGATGGCCGCGCCCAGTTCATGCAGCGCCGCGAGCCGCGTTTCACTGCCTTCCGTGGAGACCACGATGACGGGCAGTTCCGCCGTCTCGGGTTGGGCGCGCAGACGCCGCAGCATCTCTTCGCCGTCCATCACGGGCATGTTGATGTCCAGCAGCAGCAGGTCGACCCACTCATCCTGCAGCACGAACAGTCCTTCTTCGCCATTGGCGGCCTCATGGACCGTGCCCAGCGGAAGGCCGCTCATCTTGAGGGTACGAACGACCATCTGCCGCATGACGGCGCTGTCGTCGACCACGAGAACGTTGAAGGCCATAGTTAAAGTCCGGTGTGCGACGGTCAGAGTGAGGATTCTGCGCCGTTGATCTTCAGGGTCACGTCGCCGGTTGCGACGTCCACCCACATGGTACGCGAGGTTTGCACCCCGCCGGTGTCATTGGCGTGAATCATGACGCCGTTCTTCCACAGCAGTTTGCGCAAGGCGATCATGTTGCGCTTGCCGATCTGAAAGCGATCGTCGGCCTCGGAGGCGCCGGCGTGTGCGCCGCCCGCCACCTTGACCTGCATGCGCTCCTTTTTCGCGCCCAGCTTGTAGCACTCCTTGAACAGCAGTGGAATGCCGCTGTCCACGAACATCGCCGGCTTTTCCTGCATCTTGGCCGGATCGATCGTGCCGGTGGGCAGCATGACGTGCAACATGCCCGCAACCGAGACGACCGGATCGTAGACCACGATCCCGAGGCAGCTGCCCAGCGCGTACGTGATCAGCCGCTCTTCCGTAGACGCAGAGACCTTGAGGTCCGCCACACCAACGACGCGTTCCGATGCCCGGGTACTCACGAAGGCCGCCATGCTACTTCACGTAGACGGCAGGCTGCACGTACCGAAACCGGTGCGTGAGACCCGTGAGACTTTCACTGTGGCCGACAAACAGGTGGCCACCCGGCTTGAGCAGCGCGTGGTACCGTTCGACCAGTCGCTGCTGCGTCCCTTTATCGAAATAGATCATGACATTGCGGCACAGGATGGCATCAAACGGGCCCTGCATGGGCCACTTTTCCATCAGATTGAGTTTCGCGAAATGCACCAGCTTGCGCAGCACGGGGCCCGCCTCGAACACATCGCGCGCGCCATCCGTACGGCGCGACCAGTACCGCTGGAGCCACTGCGCCGGCACATCCGACATCACCTCGGCGGGATACACGCCGGCTTTGGCCGTCGCGAGCACGCGGTGACTGATATCGGTCGCCAGGATGCGCGCGTCGCGCATCGGCGACTTGTCGGACGCCTCCTGCAGCAGCATGGCGAGCGTGTACGGCTCTTCGCCACTCGAACAGCCGGCGCTCCAGATGCGCACCGGACCGCTGAGCCGAGGAAACACCGCGTCGCGCAGATAGTCGAAGTGCGACGCCTCCCGCAAGAAGCTGGTCTTGTTGGTGGTCAGCGCATCGATCATCTCGGCGAATTCGCGGCGGTCTTTCTCGCCGTCGACGAACGCGAGATACGCATCGAAATCCGGTAGCCCCAGCTTGCGCAGCCGCTTGGCGAGCCGGGCGCGCACCAGCCCTTCTTTGCCTTCGCGCATGCGAATGCCGGCGTGCTCGTAGAGCAACCCGGTGATGCGCGCGAACTGTGCCGGTGTCAGTTCGCATTCTGCGAAGACACTGGACGCGGTGACGGCCGTCATGGCGTCAGTCTCCGGCTGTCGTTCAGACCGCCGGCACGGTGATGTGCTGCAGCGCCTCGAGTTCGCTGGTCACGAGGACCTTGTCGATGTCGAGCAGCAGCTTGACGCGGCCGTTCTGCTTGCCGATGCCGAGGAGAAATTCGGTGTGAATGCCGGCGCCGAAACTCGGGGCATCTTCGATGTCCGCTTCGGCAATGGCCACCACTTCGCTCACGCTATCGACGACGATGCCGGTCTGCACACCCTTCATCTGCACCACGATGATGCAGCTGTCATCCTGACCGGCCACTTCCATGCCGAACTTGCGGCGCAGATCGGTGATCGGAATGACCTTGCCGCGCAGGTTGATGACACCGCGCACGAACTCGGGCATGCGCGGCACGCGCGTGACGGGCTGCATCCCGATGATCTCACTGACCTTCAGAATCTCGAGTCCGTATTCCTCACCAGCCAGAAAGAAGGTGAGATACTTGCCGGCACGGGACGCGGTCGCGACAGTCGAGGATTGAACGGGGTTGCTCATGAAAGACTCAGAAGAAATGAGGAAGGGAGGAGTCAGGCCGCGACGTCGCGCTGACGATCCCGATCGCGTTTCAGTGGCGCGACGTCGTGGCTTTGGGCGAGCGCCACCGTCTCGTTCACGTCGAGGATAAGACCGACGCGTCCATCGCCCAGAATGGCGCCACCACTCACACCCGGCACCTTGCCCAGCGCCGAGCCCAACGTCTTGGCGACCACTTGCTGCTGGCCCAGGAGATCGTCCACCAGCAAAGCGGACCGGCGGGTGCCGTCGCCGACGATCATGAGCAGGCCGTTGAGCGGACTCTGCACCGCGTTCGGCACATCGAAGAGCTGGTGCAGGCGGATGATCGGCATCAGTTCGCCACGCAGCAGCACGACTTCGCCGTTACCCACCACCGTCGACAACATGGACGGTTCCGGGCGGAAGCTCATGTGGATGTGCGTGAGCGGAATGATGAATCGCTCCTCACCCACGCGGACAAGCATCCCGTCCGTCACGGCGAGCGTGAGCGGCAGGCGAATGGCGAAGGTGGT
>Ga0075163_10009564_pt1 | contig 12722 bp, 8 predicted proteins | sample JI1023141ADNA_FD_71478 | JGI IMG/M metagenome (GOLD analysis project Ga0075163, IMG submission 71478) | Wastewater effluent complex algal communities from Wisconsin, to seasonally profile nutrient transformation and Carbon sequestration -... | ecosystem: Engineered > WWTP > Effluent > Algae...
TCTTTTAGCAGAAAATGAGCCTGCATATTTTTATCTTTACTATAAGAAAAAGGAAATATTTTGTTATGTTCATTTCATAGTTCAAAAAGAGCATATTTACGATTCGCCGCATTCGATTCGCTTTATCATGCAAGAACAATTGGTCATAGAAAAAGAAAGACTCGATTCTATAGCAAAACTAATTGTAAAATGGAATCAAAACATTCCATATAAATACCAGATGAACATATTGTATTTATCCGCTACTGATTCAATAAATGGAACTTACTATGGAGCATATGACCAGGTTTCCGTGAATATAGGATCTTTTCAAAAAGGCGTAGAAGAAATCGTTTTAATCCATGAACTTTCACACAAAGAATTTAATTGGCGACTCAAAGAAATCATGGACTTCGAAGAAGAAAAAGGAGAAATCTATGCAGAGATGTCTGCAAAATTTAATCGTATCATTGATAGAGAATATTCTTATATAAATGGAAAAGCTTCAGGCAAAGATTTAATTGCAAGTTATTTAGCAGAAAGTGCATTTTGGCAAGAACATTATCAGCTCGGTCACCCCCAAGATAATATAAGTGAATTATTCGCATCCTATAAAAATATAAAATTCTGGAAACCGCAAGAGCTAGAATTTCATTTAATCAAATTAAAAGTTCTATCAAAAGAAGCATGGATAGACATTCTAGAATTATTAATTCTGATAGATGAATTTTGTATGTAGAGTAGCTAACAATGAGTAGACTGTCATATCAATTTTTTGTCAATAAATGCCAAGCGATTTCGAATTGTTTATTTAAAGCAACTTGTAACATTAGCATTTCTAGATGACTCAATTTCGTTGGTTGAATTTTCTCTGCTCCTTCTTTTGAATACAAAGCTATCATAGGCTTTGCGATATACATTTGAAATTTTGCGATTGCTTCTTTGACTTCTTCTGGCGAAGCCTCTTTATTTTCTAAAGTAGGAATATTTAAGACAGGTATGATAATCAAAAAAAGAATTTTCCGAATGGATTGAAAAATGATTAAATCCTTTGGATTCGTTAAATCAAGATTATCCACATCAAATCGTATAGTTCTACAATCAAGATTGAATATATTCGTTCTAATTCCCATGATTACAAGACCCGCTTCAAACATAAGCGGATCATCACGATTAAACTCTCTCGTGCCCCTGTATCGCTCCAATAGGAATTGCTGGAATACATCTATCGTATCTGAAGAGTCCGAATCCTGAGAAGTGACCTCTGGACTTAGGTATCGAATCTTTGCTAGTTCATAAAAAGATAAGAACTGCTCATTATCAACCTCGCCTTTGGGATCGTTGGCTATACTTTCCTTGTATTCCGCTAATTTCGATACTTTGTTTTGATGGGTTACTCCGTATTTTGCGAGAGGTTGTAGAAGGTGACTGTAAGTGATGTCATAGGTTTGCATTGTGTTTTCTCCGTTTATCTAAGTATTTTATACTTTGTTTTACGTTGCTCTTTCCAACTTCTTTGGACTTTAGATTCTCTATTATTTATTTGATCCCCTCCGTGCGGAAAACAACGACTACACTGAACGTTTCCTTTTTTACTCTGCTCCAAAACAGCGACTCTTAAATTGCTCATTTTAGCAGGAAATGGAAATTCTTTCCAGTTTTTTACTATTCTGCATTTCATATTCATCACCTCGTTAGTGATGAAATCTAGTTGTCATAAGCATGACCGTTTCCTCCTATTGTAGAAAAATCTTTTGCCTACTGATTATTTTGGGGTTGTTCTGTTTGGACTGGAGGTGGATATCCATTGTAATTCACACATGTGTTCCATTGCACGCAACCTGGGTAAGAATTTCTTAGTAGTTCTTCCCTTTCTTGGACTGTATCTGTATGATTCACACTCTGACAATTTGTAAAAACCATTCCTTGCCAAATAAAAATAAAATTTAATATTAAGTTCTTCATGCTCAAAAATCTCCTTACTCTTATCTATATAGAGACAGGAGTTTGAATTATTTTGAAAAAATTTTTACTTCACTTCGCAATCCTAAAATCTCTTCCTGAAATATCGCGCGTAACCATTGGTATTTGTCTACCCTCTGTTAGCCGCTCAACACGGTTGAGAATGTATTTTCGCAAAGACTTTGCAGTGATGCTTGCTCCCTCTTTTGCTTTGCCTTCTAGGATAGCTTCTTTGATGGTAAAAGTGAAAGCGCCATTTTTCCATTTTGAAGATTCTAGAGCGGATTGAGTTCCCGAGGCAGCACTGATTTCAATGGTACCAGTTCCTCGTCTGAGTTCGGGAAACATTTTCGAAAGTTCTCGGAGTTCCCATTCAAAGGCAAAATTTCTATAGTACTTTGCTTCCCCCGAAAGTGATTCATCCTCTCCATCGCCTTTAATTCGAACAATTCCTTTTTCAGCGACCTGATTTTTAAAGTCTTGTCTTAACTTAACAATTTCATCAATTCGTTGTTGTGACGGTTTATAACCAGTAAGCGCAACGACTTCTCCAGATTGACAGGTATCAATTAAAAGTATTTTCTGTCTTGCTTTAATTCCATCTAGAGCGAAACGAAAGGACTCCATTGGAATTCCATTCTTCCAGGGTTCTTTACTAGAAGAAGTAGATGTCATATAATAATAAACATTCTGAGTTCCATTTTTATTAGAAGTTTCTCCAAGGCTTTGAGAAATTCCTAATTCACTGGCGATAGATTTTGCTGTCGAATCGGGAGTATCCGCTCGCATTCCATGACCGGAAACAAAGAAAATCACGGTATCATCCACTTCGGATTGATTTAGAGTCTTACGAATTTTGTTTACTTGTTCTCGGTTAATGTCTTCATTTGTAAAAAAAATAGGAATAACATCGTTATAGATTTTCTCTTTGTCATTCTTTTCTTTAAATAATTTCTGTAGGTCGTCTGCGTCTTTAATCGTATAATCCAAATTCTTCAAGTCACTTTTATTTCCCGATTTGTATTTTCCTGTTCCAAGCGTCACAAGGTATAAATTCCCTTTTTTATTTGTATTTTCACTTTCATAGTGCAAATACAATTTATACTTACTCGATTCGATACCATCACTCGTATAACCCATGATCTCAATGGAATTTGTCCCAGCACTATCTCCTATATCGGCTATTGTCGAAAGAGTAATCTCTTCTTCCACAGTCTTTCGCTTTGCAGGAGTCGGGAAATTTTTCATATACTGTCCATGTAAAGGAACTCCCTGCACAAACACCTTATAACCCACTACATCCAAGTTGGAACCTTTTTCATCTTCAATCACAAAGGAAAGTTTAACTTTTTGTTTTTTAGTTTTCGAATCAAACCCTTTACTTTCCACATCTTGGCTGTTAACTTTCACCTCCGAAACATCAGGCGCATGAATTTTATTTTCCCCACTCAACTGCTCTAATTTAAATCCATTTTGTTTGATTCTATGCTCGTAGTAGTTTCTATAAAGAGCGATTTTGTTTTCGTAGTCTTGGACTCTATTGTTATACGCGTTATTATCCTCATCTGGTTCTTGTTTGTGTAAGAATAAGCCTCGCATTCTATCCATTATTATATCGGGGCGGTTGAACTTGAGGTCGAACTGATCGAAGTCGTAGATTTTGTTTTCTTTTTTAAAAGTGACTATTTTTAAAACATCCTGCGATTGCACCATATAGTAGTGGTCTGGAGTATAATAGATGCTCTCGCCATTTTTGAATAAGAGTTGGGTTACTAGGAGTTTGCCGGTTTCTATGTCCCAGTAACGTAGGGAGGAGTCATTTGAAATTGAAAGAAGAAGTTTTTGACCGGTAGAAGTTTCTTTGAGGACTATTTTATCAACTTCGGAAGAATAATGATTTAGGGTTTGTAGCAATTTACCAGTTTCTAAATCCCATATCTTTATAGTGTTATCTGCCGAATAAGAAATGAGTTTCTTTTCGTCGCTCGTAAATTGGATTGTATATACCCATGAAGTATGTCCTTTCAAAGTTTTTAATAATTGCCCTGAGTCTAAAAGCCATATCTTTATTGTATTATCCGCAGAATAAGAAATGAGTTTCTTTTCATCTTTTGTTAGTTCAATTCCAAATACTAAATCTGTATGTCCTTCTAGGGCTTTTAATATTTTATCATTCTCCAAATCCCATATTTTTATTATTGTGTTACCCAAAATGGGATTCTCTAAAGAACAAAAAATAAGTTTCTTTTCATCCTTTGTTAGTTTAATCCTCATATCAATTAACCCATCTAAGAAACCTTTCTTTATTTTTTTTTTGTCCTTGGTTAATTGGATTCCATTTATAGAGCATGCATATGCCGAATAAAGGGTTCTAAGCAAAGGTGAAGATATCTGTTTTTTAATAGGAAATAAATCTTTAAAAAATTTAAATATCTGATCCAAGAATGTTACCGATTCAGGTTGAGGCAAAGATGATTTTGCTCCTTCGAAAGAGATGTCCCATATCTTTATTGTTTCATCAGCCGAATAAGAAATAAGCTTCTTTTCATCTTTAACGACCTGTATTCCATAAATGCTATCTTTATGCCCATCTAAAGTATGTAGCAAATTCCCATTATCCATATCCCAAATCATTATATTACCTTGATCCGCAAACGCCCCACCGGTATAAGAAAGAAGTCTTCTTTCATCCCTTGTTAGCCGTACTCCGTTTATTGTATGACCGCTCCCTTCTTCAAGGGTTTCGAATTGTTTCCCTTCCTTTATTGTCATTCGTCGTGTTTTCTGCTTATCATTACTTCTTATTGTTTTTAGTAAAGTTCCACTTTTCATATCCCATATCATTATATTATTTCGAGTATCTATGCCTCCTGCTGTATGTGCTATAAGTTTCGTTTCATCCTCGCTTAGCTGAATGCCAGTAATAAAACCAGTCTCCCCTTTAAAAGTATTATATAATTTTGCGTCCTCCACATCCCATATCTTTATGGTTCCATCCCAGTAAGAATAAATGAGTTTTTTTTCGCTCTTCGCGAGTAGAATATTAAATTTTGGAGAAGTATCTTTTTCTAAGATTCTAAATAATTTTCCACTTTCAATATCCCAAATTTTTATGGTTCCAAGGCTCGAAATCGTCCTTGAACCAAAAATGAGTCTCTCTTTATTTTTTGTCATCAGGTAAGACCAATATATCTTATCAGTATGTCCTTCCAAGGATTTGTGTAATTTCCCTTCCCCTAAATCCCAAATCTTCATTGACCCATCTCCTTCTGAAGATATAATTTTTTTTTCATCATTTGTGAGCAGAATTACATTTACAAGATCATTGCTTCCTTCTAATGATTTGCTTAATTTTCTTTCCTCTAAATCCCAAATCTTTATTATTTGACCATAAGAAATAAGTTTCTTTTCATCTTTCATGAGTCTAATTCCTGTTACCCGACTAGTATGTGACTCTAAAGTATTTAATATCTTTCCGCTTTTCATATCCCATATCTTTATCATATTATCCTCAGAAAAAGAAATTAGCATACTTTCATCCATCGTCAGTTGAATTCCGCTGACTGTATTGCTGTGCCCTTCCAAAGTCATGAGCAATTTTCCATTCTTCCAATCCCAAATCTTTATTTTGAAATCTGCTGAATAGGATATAAGTTTTGTTTCATCCTTTGTGAGTTGAATACCTATTACCCCTTCAATTTGTCCGTTTAAAGTTTTGATTAATTTTCCATCGTCCATATCCCATATCTTTACAGTGCCATCTTTTGAATAAGAAATGACCCGCGATTCATCTTCAGTTAGCATAATTCCTTTTATGTATCCAACATGTCCTTCTAGGCTCTTAAGTAATTTGCCTTCCTTGACATCCCAAATCCTTATCGCCTTATCACTTCGATAATCATTTGAATAGGAGAGTATTTTTTTTTCGTCCTTTGTAAGTAGGATTCCAGTTACAAAGGAAGTTTGTTTTAGAAATGAGCCATTCATATGGGACAGCTCCTCCATCAGAAGCTCCGTTCCCGATAATAAAGAAATCTGTCCAAATAGGGTCTTTAGTAATTTCCCTTCTTCTATATCCCATATATTTATAGTATTATCAATAGAATAACCCGCTGAATAAGAAATTAACTTTTTTTCATCTCTCATTAGCAGGATTCCTTTTATTCCACTAGTATGTCCCTCTAATGATAGAAGCAATTTTCCATTCTTCCAATCCCAAATCTTTATCGTTTTATCCTCGGAGTAAGAAATAAGTTTCCCTTCATCCTTTGTAAGTTGGATTCCATTGACTGGGTTGCTATGTCCTTCCAGAGTCATAAGTAATTTTTCATCCTTCATATCCCATATTTTAATGGTATTATCTTCTGAAAAAGAAATGAGTCTGGTTTCATCCTTTGTGAGTTGAAATCCGTTTACTTTATTACTATGTCCATTCTGAATAAGCAGTTCTATCTTACCTTCATTCGTTATAGTTTTTTGTGATAAGGAAATTAATGAGAGCAGAATAATACCAATTAAGCGAAATGACTTTCTCATGCAAATCCTCATCATCTACTACACTTCTCATTCACGATCACATCTTTCACTTTAACCAACTCTCTTTCCCAATAACCAATTCCTTTCTGATTTGTATCTTTAGATAACAAACTCAAAGAGTTTCCCAATTGCTCTCGAAAGGAATTATAATCTCTACCGCCTTCTTTAAAGTGATAATAAAAACTAACCGTTCGCATATAACCTAAGGCAAATGCCCATATGCCGGTAGCTTTACCGGAAGCGAAGACGAGTTCCGAGTTCGTAGAAATTTCTGGTTGTTTTTTATAAGAGTTTAACAACAAGTTTAATTCCTTTGCATTTAAAATAGCTTTCTCTGTAATTTTATCTACTGTGTCAGAATTTGGTTTCCCAGTCATATGCATATCTGCTACTTCCATTGCGATTAGATTTAATTCCCGTTCTTCTTCTGATTCATACATCTTGCGGGAAGATTCTTCTAGTGCAGATTTTGCTTTTTTTAAATACTCACCTGATTTCTTAAGATTAAAATTCTTCGATGGATTGGCGAGACTTGTTCGGATATCGACTTGGGCGAGCAGATAATAGGTAATAGCCAAATTGTTCCAAAGCTTTCCATTGTTCGGATATTTATCAAGCGCAAACTCTAGAATTGCCCTAGCGCGATTTAACTTTGCAAGGATTTGGGACCGATTCTTTTTGTATGGATCAATGCTAAGAATATTTCGAATCACTGTAAGCTTACAATAATCTTTCTCATCTTCCCAAGCTCCCTGCTCTGTTTTATTTCTAAACATTTGACCAAGCCCTGGGCTTGCTTCATAAAAAGGAAAGATAGGCATCTCGGGAGATTCATCTGCAAGTAGAACCGATTTTAATAGGATATAACTACGATTAACCGGAATGGAATAATGATCTGGCATGAGATGCATCGACCAAACCATTTTCTTTTCCGCAGATTCTAAGATTTGAATTGCTTCCTTTTGTTTACTCATGGGTAGCCGCGCCACTTTTTGGATATCCAAAATTGCACTCTTATATGATTCTGCAACAGAGTGTAATTGTTTAATCTTGGTCTTGAGCCTTTTCAAACGAAGCCTGTAAGGTGGATGATCTCCGTTTAATACAAGCGGCTTCTTTCGATTCCAGTATTCAAATGTTCTTAGATAATCTTCTCCTCTAAATCCAGATAAAAACGCATAGAAAAGCCCCATCTCGTCTGCTTCGTATTCTTGTTCCCAATTGAGTGCCCTTCTTTCTTTACTGGTTTCTTTTTTTATACTTCCTGTTTCTAAAAAATATTCCGGTGCGTCTACTGCCGAGCAGCCTTCTTTGAGATGTCCTCCTAACACATGTTGAATTTCATGACCGATAATTCCAGCAATCATTCCCTCAGCTAAATTTTCTCCAGCGGTTTCTTGTATTATACCCTCGATGAGACCTCTTCCAATGATAATATGAACTCCATCTCCATCAGGAAGCGCTTCCGCGTTTTCGTAATCAGCAACAGAAACTCTCACGGGAACTTGCAATTTCCCTTTTAGAAATTCATTTCGAATCATCTTTTGATAGATATTGACTACTTTTCGATTCAATTCAGAAGACTCCAAAATAGAAATATCTTTCTTAGCACTCGGTGAATAAAACTTTTTCGAAACTATTTTCTTCTCTTGTAGAGAGGTAAATCGAGAGTAACTTTCAGGCGCAAACTTTCGAAATTTCGTTGCATAGGTTTCCACTAAACTTGTCTTATTTTGAAGAATGCTTACTTCCATTAATTGAATATATATTTCTGAATTCTCTTTCCATACAGCAATTCCCTTTTCATAATCCTGTATCGCGCTAGCATATTTGCCTTCTATATATTCATAGTCTCCTTTCATTCGATAGTATTCAGAAAATAAAATTTTACAGGCTTGGGAAGAACAAGATTCTAATTTCCTGAGATTAGCAAAATATTTATCGATGTCGTCTCTGTGAAGTTTCCGAGAATATCGGGTAAAGTTTAATGGATTATTCAATTCTAGTTGGATAATGGCTAATACAGGACTTTCTATCGGTAAATCATTCTTATGCTCATTCAATAGACTTTCCATTTCATGCAGTTTATATTTTTCTTTATAATCTAAAAGTTTTCGATATAAATAGCCTTCCTTCGCAGAATATTCTAAGCGAATTAAATAATCTTTAGAAAGATTTGATAGATTCAATTCTTCTCTATCAATTACGTTCGTAAAAGCTTTTACGGATTCCTCTTTATGATTCTCACAATATGCTTTTAGTCCTGCTTGCAACTCAGTGGTATTTGCATGAGTTACTTTTAATGACAAGGCTTTCTTTTCTAACTCAGAGCATTCTCCTAATTTGCCACTCTTTGCATCTTCTAAGGCTAGTAGAACTGAATACATTTGAAGAAATGGTAAATCAGAATTCTTTGTTTGCACTTCTTTTAAAAATTGTTCACAGGCATTTCTTGCAGATTCCTTTTCGATAAATTCTTTACAAAGATACCAATGCTGCCCAAAGCTTTCTTGGCTCAAATCAGAAGACAATTGCGAGCTTACCGATTTTAAATAAGCGGGTAATGACTCTTCGCTTCCAGTAAATAACCCTAATGCTTTTTCTCTGACTTCTTGCTCGCTTGTATTTTGCGAATTCGTAGAAAATGTATTTTTAATTCGACTACAATTTACTAGGAGTAAGGCAGTAAAGAATACGAAGATCACTTTCATAAAAATATCCTCCTTATTACACTTTGAATGGAACTAAGTTTTTCTTTTCCAAAATAACTTTCGGAATCTTTGTAAAGGTTGACTAAATCTTCGTAAGGAATATTTTTCTTTTCAACGTCTGTCAGTTCGGACAAATAGCGATTAGCCTTTTCTATATTCAGTTTTATTTTTTCGTCGGATTTCTGAGTTAGAAGTGCAGCTTCCCATTGAATCAATGTTCTTCCTATAAATAATAATTTCGAAGGAATAGATTTTTCCAGATTTTGAATTAACTTTTCTTGATTATTAGAAAATACCTCTTTAGTAATTCTCCCTGATGTAAAATCCTTTCTTGTCTTAGTAAATGTATCGGTTACTTCTATTTTACCTATACTTTTCAAAACTGTCTCAAACAAATCGTAGACTTCTTGGACTTGTCCTTGGTTTGGATCTGTATGTAAAATAACTTCTGATAAAACTCCCAATCGCAGGTAGTTTATTTCCTGCATTATCTCTGAGCCTTGAAAAGACTTACTCGATTTCGTCGTTGGAATCTGGGTTATCAAGTGTTCTGTTGTTTCTTTATCCCAGAAAGAAATTGTAGGATTGACTTCCTGTTTATAGGATAATTGATAGTAGCCAAAGGCAAGTAATAAGATAAGTGCAAAGCCACCCGCAAGTGCTGGAATAGGAAATGGAAATTGGAATATTCTTTGAATCGAATCCCAGAAAGATACTTTTAAAGTCTCTTCCTTCTTATAGGCAGAGGAAGCTAAAATCCTTTTTTGAACATATTCATACGTATCCTCTACATCTTTTGGATCAACTTCGACTTCCATCGCTTGCATGAGGTCTTTATTTGTTTGCAGAAAAACCGCCATATCGAGTAAGTCTTCTGTATCTTCCTTTTGGAATTTCGCCTTATCTTTTGAGGATAATTTAGTTTCGCCTGCATTTAATTCAGCGAGTAATTTTTTAAATTCATCTTTCTTGTTAGCCATTATCCAGTACCATTCCCTTATCAATTCCTTTTTCTTTCAGGCATTTTCGCAGTGTGGATAATATCGCATAGTTTTGATTGTACAATTCGCTTGGTTTTATTTTCATCTCAGTAGCTATTTCTTTTATCTGTTTCCCAGAATAACGAATTTTATCTAGCAGGTCCCTCGAGGATTTAGAAAGAAGTTTCATGCATTTTTTTAAGGCGTCCAATATAAATGCATCTTTTTCTTGTGATTCGAAGGACTCTTCTGGAAGACTTCGAGTGTCTTTTGAGTCTTCAGGCAATTCATTTGTTGTGGGAATTGTTTTTCTTTTCTTGGTATCAAATTTTCGAAGAAGCCAGTTTCGATAGACTACTGCTATATAGGTTTTAAAGCTTGCACCCGATTTACCTTTGTATTGATAAACTGGTTTTGCTTTTAGTTCGAGTAGATACAGCGCGAATTCTGAAATGATTTCTTTTTCTTCCATTTCTAGAATTCGTGCTGCTCCTGTGCTACGGGTAATGATAAGAAACTTCTCCATTCCCTGTTTCATCGCATATAAAACTGCATCTTGTGGATTAAGTGAGTCTGAAGAAGATTCCATTTGTTTACCTACATGATATTGATTCTATCTACAATTTTAATAAGAAGATCAGCATACTTAGCATTCTCCTCTACACTCATACCTGCTTTTAATTCTTTAACAACACGCTCCAAATCTTCCTTGGTTTCTGTATTAAATTGACTACCATAAAGACGAAGGTATTCTGAAAGCATATCCACAAATGCAACGACATCTACATTTGCTCCTGCCTTCATATAGATAGCAGTGTTAGAAATTTGCATTCCCATCATTAGATGAGCAGCAAAGTCCGGTGCATCAGAAGAAACCGCAGCTTGAACGATTTTAGCTCCGATTAAATAAAATGCATTGCCTGCCTGCTCTATTGTAAACTTACCACTTGTCATTCCGTTACCTAAGGCAACAAAGTCACTTCCCCAGTCATAGCTTCCCACTTTTGTACCTAAACGTTGTGCAAAGGCTTTGATACCTTCCAAGGCATCCTTAAAAGCTGCTTCATCATTTGCTTTTAGAGCAAGTGCGGCTAATGAAAAGTTTACTCCTGCTAGAAATGCAATTGTATTTAGTGAATCAGTATTTCTGATTGTATCTTGTCCAAATGCTTTCCCTTTTTTGCCTTTTGTTTTTTCTAATTCCAATGCAGCTTTCTCTGCTTGGTCTTTACTAATTTGCAAATCTAAACTGACTTTTTCAAGTCCTTTAATTGCCCCTTTTTTTTGCTCTTCTTTTTTACAGCCTGCAAAAGCCAATAGCAGGATTGCCAAAACAAAAGCTCCTCTTACGATCGTTCGTTTCATACTTATCTCCTTGGTACTAATTATCTAAGATGCTCAATTGTAATCTCTTCCACTTTACTCGATTTATCAAAGACCACTTTTAAATTGCGATTAGGATAATGGCGAGTATCCTTTCCATCTATCTTTTGGGTTTTATCTGGCTTGTCTTCAAAGTATTCTCCAAAAGCAATACCAGAAATTTTTTCTTCCGATGCGGGAAATACTTGAATCGCATACAGTTTCTTATCCTCTAATTTAAAGATGAATGCTAACTTGTTATTTTTTTTCACTTCGATAGTATTAAACCTATTTTTTTCACCGGAGAATTTTTCATTGGAAATCGCAAGCCCTTGTTTCTTGATTGCAGTCTTTAAATCTTTTTCATACATATCCAATTTAAAATCTCCGACTCCTGTTATTACTTCCCCTTCTTCTCTTTTTTTTCGATCTGCTTCTTCCTCTTTCTCATTCTTAGCACAATTCACTCCGACCACTTCCAGCCAACCTTTCGTTCTATCAGAAGCATTACATCCGCCTGACAGTGTTATATATGCAGAGACATTTTCTTCGTAATTTTTAGATTTTTTTTGGGGATCGAAATAAAATTTTGCAAGATTAAAATGAATTGCCTTTCTCATTTCTTTTTGTTCTTTCTTATCACTCATTGTGTCTGTAAGTTTTAATGCATCTTTAAACCAAGTTTCAATAAGCGTTTTATCCTTTTCCATTTCAGCCTGACTTGCGATAATAGCAAGGTTATTCAAATACTTAGGATTATCCGCTTCTATTGCTTGCTTCAATTTATTATAATAATTTAAAAACCTTGGATTTGGATTTCCTTTTACCTTTTCGTCTTTTTTTTCATCATCAGAATACATCAAAAGTAGAAGGTAATTCATTATTACCTTTGAGTCATTTGGTACTTTTTCTAAATAGGATTTATACTTTCCCCTTGCTTCGTAGAATTCCAAAGAAAATTTCTGATCTCCAACCCCTCTCGTTGTATCTGAAGTCAAGTCTACCGGAAAATAAATAGTAGCCATATAATTCAGACCGGTGTAGCCAGGTTCTGTTAAGAGCCAGTGTTTGTGATTGATACTAGCTTGGGCAAATGTTAAAATAGGAATATTTTCCCCTACTTTTTCTTTGGAAAAAATCTTTTTCTGAATACTAATTATCGTTTTCGCCAATTCTTCCAAATCCTTTCCAT
>Ga0075163_10009566_pt1 | contig 12722 bp, 14 predicted proteins | sample JI1023141ADNA_FD_71478 | JGI IMG/M metagenome (GOLD analysis project Ga0075163, IMG submission 71478) | Wastewater effluent complex algal communities from Wisconsin, to seasonally profile nutrient transformation and Carbon sequestration -... | ecosystem: Engineered > WWTP > Effluent > Algae...
AAATAATCGCACCTGTAGTCACCATTTCAGTGTACAACACGACATTCGGATTAAATAGGCGAGCAAAAAAACGGTAGTCTTTTGTTGTCCAATCCATCATGGGTGCAACACTGATGCGAGGCTTTAATGATTTAAGTGCTTCCATAAAGGTTCTCGGAGATGAACAAGAAAAGAAAGGGCTCCATTATACGAGTTTTGTGAATGATTCACCAATTGCCTAACCCTGATTAAAAGATCATTTGTATTTAAAAATGATCAAATATGACTAATGCCATGATTTTAAATTAAAACTATTTATCTAAAAGTATAGCTATAGCTAAAGTGTGAAAAGGAAGCCTTCTGCTATGCTCTTCGGTTTAATTATCAAAGTATTTCCAATATTAATAAAATCACATTTTCTTCATTTTCGATTCGCTATTATCTGAAATCAAAACATTAAACATGTGTTGTTTATTACTTTTAGGCGGTCTCATTCTATGGTGCATATGACCCATTTTAATTCTGCCGATCTTTCAAGAGTCATTGAAATGGCTTGGGAGGATCGGACTCCTTTTGAAGCACTAGAACGTGAATATGGTCTGAATATATCGGCTGTTATAAAATTGATGCGAATGAACTTACAACCGAGCAGTTTTAAGCTTTGGCGCAAACGGACGGTAGGTCGAAAAACCAAGCATTTAAAATTACGCTCACCTGAGATTAGCCGTGGTTATTGCTCACGCCAATATAAACATCATTAATAGTCATGTTTTATATGCGAAGTTTTTATCTTATAAACCAAGCTATTTTTCATTTATGTTATTCATTTAAATCATGCTTAGGTCAATAAATGTCGGACTTATCAATCGCTTATATATTTCAACAACAACAGCTTTTAGTCGATGATGACTTCCAATTGCCACAGGTTGAAAAATTAAAAAATGATCTTGTACTTTCAACCGATCACCAAGTGATTGCGAGAGATTTATTGCACAATGAAATCATTCCTGTTGGCTATCAACTCGTACCTATTCGCCAATTATTACAATATTGGAATCATCAACAGTTTGAGGAAGCCAGTCGTGCTGTACAGCTTTTAGAGTGGAGGCGTAATCATCAATTTTGTGGGCGATGTGGTGTAAAGACGCAGCAAAGCATCGATCAGTTTGCAATGATGTGCCCTAGTTGTGGCTACAACCAATATCCGCGTGTTAATCCATGTGTCATTACGATTATTACGCGAAATGATGATGAAATTTTACTTGCAAGAACAACACGTAATAAAACGATGTATAGTTTAATCGCAGGATTTGTTGAAGTGGGTGAGACTCTCGAGCAAGCCGTCCGCAGAGAGACACTTGAAGAAGTCGGTCTCCAGATCAAAAATATTCAATATCTTGCGAGTCAACCGTGGCCATTTCCAAGTAATTTGATGGTTGCCTTCAAAGCAGAATATCATTCGGGAGAAATTGAGTTACAAGAAAAAGAAATCAGTGATGCTCAATTCTTTAAGTTCGATCAACTTCCTGAAATCCCATTTAAAGGGAGTATTGCTTACGCAATGATCATGCATATTATTTATGGGATACAAGTTGCAGATGACACATGTGAATGGTTGTAATCCTGCAACGTGAACCCATCAGCCATTTAGTGCTGTACTGTTTTGTTTCAGAGATATAACCACTCGATATGACGGACAGTAGGGTTATTTTCATTACTTGGCTGGCGTGATGAAATGTTAATAACCATCAGTGGCAGTATTTTTTTTCAGCAAAAAATTATCTAATACACTAAAAAATATGCAGGCAAACACAAGGCTAATTCCAGCGAGGCAAGTCATTGTCCATCCGCCGTGATTCCATGAAAAAATTCCAAGTGCTGAACCACATGCGCCTCCTGTAAAATAAGCGGTCATATAAATGGCATTAATACGAGATTTTGCATCAGGACGTAAACGGAAAATAATACTTTGATTACTGGTATGAACGAGCGCTAGTGCTAATTGGATGAGTGCAAATCCAAAGATATAACTAAATAAAAATGTTTGACCATAATAAAAACAAATCCAACTGAGGGTGAATAAGCCACAGCCCATCCAAGTCAATTGTTTGGTATAACCTTGATCGGCATATCGACCAATATATTGTGTTGATAATGCCCCAAAGATGCCCACTAAACTGACCATTCCGATCACGAGGTCTGGTAGGTGATGTGCAGCTGTCAACAGTAGTGCAATTGTAGAATATAGAATACTGACCGCAGCAAAGGCGAAACCACCAGTCAATGCACGTAATAATAAACGTTTTTCTTGTTTTAATAGCTCAGCCATAGAAACAAAAATTTGCCCATAATTCATTTTCATGCGCATGACATAAGGTAGGCGGCTTTTTAGTGCATACGCTAAAATCAGCATTAGGATGCCACTAATGATATAAATGACTTTCCAGTGGAATAAATTAGAAAATAGTCCTGCAAGACTGGTCGAAAGTAAGATGCCCACCAATAAACCACTCATGAGAAAGCCGACAATTTCACCAGTTTTTTCAGGTTCAACAGTCATGGTTGCGAGGGGAATCAAAACCTGAGCAGCAACAGAAAACAACCCAACCAGAATGGTTCCAATCCAAAGCATTGGCAAGTTCACTGAAAAAGCACACAGGAATAAGCCGACTGCACATAAAGCCATTAATAAAGGAATAAATTTGGTTTTATTGACGACATCGCCTAAGGGCACAATAAAGAGTAAGCCGAGCGCATAAGAAACTTGAGCAAAAGTAACGGTAAGCGCGGCTTGACCTTCCGTTACAGCAAAAAACTGCTGAATAGAATGAATGAGTGGTTGGCTATAATAGTTCGCACCTGCGCATAAACCGCATGCTGCCGCCATAAACCAAAGTAAGGCTTTATTTTGACTAATATTTTGTTGAGGGGCTGACATAATTCTCTCTTATCTGATCTATGCAGTATATGCGGTCGCTTCAATTTCAATTTGCATGTCTGATAATGCTAAGCCTGTAACAGGAATAAGTGTACAGACAGGAAAAACGTGATCTTTCCATAGACTTCGTATGTGTCTAATCAGAATCTGATGTTTTTCAGGATGATGATGAACAACAAGAATGCGTAAAACAGCAATATCTGAAAGCTGTGCTTGAGCTGAGGCTAAAGCTTGTTGAATATTATAAAAGACTTGTTGTACCTGTTGGTCAAAAAAAGGTGAAATTTCACCATTTTTATTTTCACCTCCTTGTCCTGCGATATGAATCACTCGCATATTCGGTGGTACAACAGCGATATGGCTATACCCGTTAGAGCGAGGGTTATAGAGTTCCTGTGGATTGATGATTTGAAAGGCTTGCGCATTCATTTTGTTCATTACTGCACTTCTTTCATGAGATTTGAGATGTGCTAGTATCAAAGCTCAAGTTAACTAGAGGTCAAGTGAATTTTGAAACAAGAATATTCAGAAGTTTGGCTCACGATTGGAGAACTTGCAAAACGTAGTGGGGTCAGTGTTGCAACCATTCGGTTTTATGAAGAAAAAGATCTCATTTGGAGTACGAGAACCGCTGGTAATCAGCGAAGATACCAAAGAGCGATGCTTCGGCGAATCGCGATTGTTAAAGCCGCCCAACAAGTGGGCATTAGTCTGAAACAAATCAAAGAGACCTTGAGTACTTTACCAAAACAGCAAGTGGCGACTAAAAAAGATTGGCAGATTATGTCTCAGCAATGGCAGGGGCAGCTTGATCAGCAAATTATGATGTTATTGCAGTTACGGCAACAATTGGATCAATGTATTGGTTGTGGATGCTTATCTTTAGAGCAATGTCCTTTACGGAATCCTGATGATTGTCTAGCTGAGAAGGCGATGGGAGCGCATTTTCAGGAAATTTTATTTTTATTAAATCAAAAAAATGAGTGATTTGTTCAATAGGTTCTTAATTTGCACTGTTTTTGTGCGTATTGTGGTGCGCAATTGGGTAGAATCATACAAATATCACTTGAAAAAATGCCAATTTAAATTTTTACATTTATTTTTGATAATGATCTTTTCTAGGTCTAAACCTTAATGATCCTTGATTTAAGCGAATCAATTTCGTTTCACGATTGCTAAAGTGGTATTTAGAAATAAATGAGCAAAAAGTCGCCGTAAAAACTGATAAAAGTTAAAACAAGCCAATCCTTCAAGTGAATTGCACGATTATGATGCCGATTCAATCGGTTGATTGGTGGAAATACAGTCACGATATTCATCAATATAACGCAACTGTAGCGATCAACTCGGCTTGAAGAATAAATCTGATTTTATTGATGACGTATCATTTTTATAGGTTGTGACCCGCCTAGATATGGAAATGAACAGATTGATATGAAATATATTCAAATTTTCAGATAGGACGTGTATGAGTGAAATATTTTACTGTATCAGCAGACAAACGTGCTGATCATACAAGGTCTAAATATAAATCTGAATCATTAGTTCAAAATATAGGTATTTATTAAATAAATAGTAGGTGGAATTTTAAAAAAGTTCCATTAGAATCCAAAATTCAACAAAGAATACTCCTGGGGGAAACATTGCTACCCGCGATGTTTACTTAAGAAAAACTAGCTTGAGGAACGCTCATGCAGATCGGAATCCCAACCGAAACTGTTGCAGGTGAAAGTCGTGTAGCGGCAACACCAGAAACAGTGAAGAAGTTGATTAACGCAGGTCATCGTATTGTCATTCAACGTGGCGCTGGTGTTAAAGCAGCCTATATTGACAGTGCTTATGAACAAGTTGGCGCAACCATTACAGATGATGCTTATACAGGCAGCCAAATTATTTTGAAAGTACGTGCCCCAAGTGGTGACGAAATTCAAAAACTTGCGGCGAATACGACTGTAGTGGCAATGTTTGACCCTTACCGCAATACAGAATTAGACCAGTTTGCTGCTCAGCAAGTGTCTGCTTTTGCGCTTGAGTTACTTCCACGTACACTTTCACGTGCACAAAATATGGATGTACTTTCGTCTCAAGCAAACTTGGCAGGTTATAAGTCTGTATTGTTAGCTGCGGCTGAATATCAACGTATGTTCCCAATGTTAATGACAGCTGCGGGTACAGTAAAACCTGCACGCATTGTGATTATGGGGGTTGGTGTTGCTGGTCTTCAAGCGATTGCAACTGCAAAACGTTTGGGTGCAGTTGTTGAAGCAACTGACTTACGCCCAACAGCAAAAGAGCAAGTTGAATCTTTAGGCGGTAAATGGCTTGATGTGCCGATGTCTGATGAAGAAAAACAACGTGCTGCTGAAGCTGCAAAAAGTGGTTATGGCTGGCAGCCTGGTGAGCAATATATTAAAGACCAAGCTGCGATTGTAGATAAAGCTGTAGCAAATGCTGACATCGTTATTACGACAGCATTGATCCCTGGTCGTAATGCACCACGTCTGATCAAAGCTGAAACCGTTGCCAAAATGAAACCAGGTTCTGTCATTTTAGATATGGCGGTTGAAACTGGTGGTAACGTTGAAGGTTCTAAAGAAGGCGAAACAGTGACAACTGAAAATGGTGTGAAAATTTTGGGTATCCCAAATATTCCAGGCACAGTTGCAACTGAAGCATCTGCATTGTATGCACGTAACGTTTTTAACTTCCTTGAAACATTATTCGACAAAGACAAAGCTTTTGCGATTAATCCAGAAGAAGAAATCCAAAAAGCGTTACTCGTGACTCATGGCGGTCAAGTACTGCTCAAGCGCGGTTAAGGAGAGTTCTCATGGTTGAAACGATTACAATTTTCGTCCTTGCCATCTTCGTAGGTTATTACGTAGTTTGGGGTGTAACGCCTGCGTTACATACACCACTTATGGCGGTAACGAATGCTTTGTCTTCAATTATTGTTGTTGGAGCAATGATCCAAACAGTCGGTATGCCAGCAATTGGTGTCGATGCCAATGTTGCATTTCAAAGCGTAAACGTTGTCAGCGTCCTTGGTGCTGTTGCTGTGTTCTTGGCAAGTATCAATATTTTTGGTGGCTTTGCTGTAACGGCTCGTATGCTTGAAATGTTCAAGCCTAAGCAAAAGAAAAAAGAGGGCTAATCGATGGAATTTATTCGTGAATCTGCCAACTGGTTTTACTTGATTGGTGCAGTCCTCTTTATCCTGACGCTGCGTGGTTTATCTAGCCCTAAAACTGCGATCTCTGGTAACCGTTACGGCATGATTGCGATGGCAATTGCTGTCGTGACCACCTTCTTTGTTGCTGAACACCCAGTTATTTGGATGATTGGCGGTGCAATGGTGCTTGGTGCTGTTGTTGGTATCGCGCGTGCGAAAACAGTACCAATGACTCAAATGCCTGAAACTGTAGCATTGATGCACTCTCTCGTGGGTTTGGCGGCAGTATTGATTGCAATTGCTGCGATCTTACACAATAACCAACTTACTGTGTTATTTGAACAAAATGAAGCTGCGTTAAAGGCAGTTGGTGTTCAACATGCGCATATGAGTTCGGTTCATTTATTTGAATTGTTTGTGGGTTGTTTCGTTGGTGCGATCACATTTACCGCTTCTGTATTCGCTTACGGTAAATTGGCTGCAAAGAAATGGGCAAAAACAATCTCTGGCGCATGGGTTAAACCAGTTCAAGCAACCATCTTTATTGCAATGCTTGCATGTGGTTTCACGTTCTTTACCACAGGTAATATGACTGCGTTCTGGGCAATGACTGCACTTGCTTTAGTTCTTGGTTGGGTATGGATTGCACCAGTTGGTGGTGGTGATATGCCAGTTGTGGTATCACTTTTGAACTCATTCTCTGGTTGGGCTGCAGCAGGTATTGGTTTCACACTTGAAAACAATATGTTGATCGTTGCAGGTTCACTTGTAGGTTCTTCTGGTGCGATTCTTTCTTACATCATGTGTAAGGCGATGAACCGTTCGATCATCAACGTATTGTTTGGTGGTGCGATGGGCGGTACAGCAGTTGCTTCAGCAGATAAAGGTGAGCAAGTTCAACGTAACCACCGTTCTGGTTCGGCAGATGACGCAGGTTTCTTGATGTCAAATGCAGACAGCGTTGTGATTGTACCTGGTTATGGTATGGCGCAGGGTCGTGCACAGAATGCGGTTAAAGAATTATGTGAAATCTTGAAAGAACAAGGTGTTAAAGTTCGCTTCGCGATTCACCCAGTTGCAGGTCGTATGCCTGGTCACATGAACGTATTACTTGCAGAAGCAGATGTTGCTTATGAAGACATCTTAGAGATGGATGAGATTAACTCAGACTTCCCGGCAACTGATGTAGTACTTGTAATTGGTGCAAACGACGTGGTTAACCCTGCGGCGAAAGACGATCCGACATCACCAATTTATGGTATGCCGATTCTTGAAGCACACAAAGCACGTACTATCATGGTGATCAAACGTTCTATGGCAACAGGTTATGCTGGCTTAGACAACGATTTGTTCTACAATGAAAAAACAATGATGATCTTCGGTGATGCGAAGAAAGTTGTTGAAGATATGACGAAAGCAATCAATGGTGGTGGTCACTAATCTGACCCATTAGGATTGTAGAAGCCACCCTTGGGTGGCTTTTTTATTGGTGTTTATTCAGCTAAAGATATTTTTTCACTAGATCCATAGACTGCGCATAAAGGTCACGCGCAAGTTGTTGGTTTTTAGCATGTGGTGATTTCCAGTCTGGCATATGTGCACTGACATATTCACCATTGCGGTTTGACCATTCATCTCCAGTTGCCATTTGTGTAATCAACTTTGCAGGAACAGAAGTGGGTACTAAACCTAATTTCATGACTTCATAAACAGGCTTTGGTAAATCACGATAAATATCCGAAGCAACACCACCAGGATGTAGGGCATTGTTTGTAATCGTGCTATTTGTCATTTGTTCGGCCAGTGCATTGCTGAATAATAGATTCGCTAATTTAGACTGACCATAATAGAACAGGGGATTATAAAAACCTTCTGCACGGAATTTATTGGGTTTGATTGAGCCTGCCCAATGTGCAATAGAGGCAAGATGCACAATACGAGCCTTAGGCGCTTTTTGTAAAACAGGAAGTAGTTTTTGAGTCAGTAGAAAATGACCCAAATAGTTGACACCGAATTGTTGTTCAAAACCATCAGCGGTGAGTTGCTTGGTTTTCGCAAAAAGACCTGCGTTATTAATTAAGACATCAAGGCTACCATAACGATCTGCAATCTCATTAGCTGCTTTTCGGGTAAGTTCAAGGCTGTTGAGGTCGAGGGAGATGAGGTCAACTTGTCCTTGATTGAGTGAGCGTAATTTATTTTGTGCATCTTGTGCTTTTTGCGGATTTCGGCACGCTAGAATCACATGCTGACCTTGTTTAACTAGCTGCTCTGCTGTGGCAAAACCAATACCTGTGTTGGCGCCTGTGATCAGTATTTTCACTTCCTGTACTCCAGTTATGCTATTTCTTAGTGAGATTTCAAGAGTCTGTATAGTGCTGTAGTTTTGACAATTTGTCATGTCAATTTTAAAGATGGGTGATGATTGGTATTTGATCAGTGCTGATAGGAGGGAATGTTGTTTTATGGAGCTTTAAAGAAAGCTGCTTTTAGATGATCTTTTGTTTTAATTGGGCACTAAGGGTGCTAATGTTTTATCGAGGTGTTGAACTTATTTCAAGAGGTTTTGGTGATCAAAAAAATAATATTTTTCGTAATTTCTCTTACGAGTTTTTTCTCTTCCTCAGTCCTTTTAGCAAACCCTCTTGAAGAGGCGAGTGCGAAATATGCAGATTGTTTGATACAACAGGTTGAGCCGCAAATAAAAATGAATAAAGATGAAAATGATATTTTGAATGATGCTTTTGCTAAGTGTAGACAAGAGGAGCAAGAATTGATGGTTAGTTTTGATATGAAAAAAATAGAAGGTGAAAATTATAAAAATATGAGTGAAGCGCAACTAAAACTGTTGGAAGGGATGATTGAGGGCATAGTAGGAAAAATGAGGAAAGAGATTTCCGAAACAATGCTTAAACTTATTCGAGAAGAGCGAAACGGTGCAATTACACAATAAAAAAATCGAGATCTAAAAAGAAGATTTGATCTGTAAATGAAAATCTAAGAAATTAAAAAAGCGACCTATTCGGTCGCTTTTTTTGAGAGCTTTAAGCTACAGATTCGGGCGCACGCCATAAGCTTTCTAAGTCATAGAACTTACGAGCAGTAGGCAACATAACGTGTACAACAACGAAACCTAGGTCAATTAAGATCCATTCAGCGTCTCGTTCACCCTCGACACCAATTGGTCGAAAGCCTGCTTTACGTGCTTCATCAGCAACATTATCAGCAAGCGCTTTGACATGGCGAGTCGATGTACCGCTTGCAATCACAATTGCATCGGCAACATTACTAATAGAACTCACATCAAGTTCTAGAATATCTTTGGCTTTTACATCAGTAAGGGCTTCATGTACAACTCTTAGGCAAGCATGCACATCTTTGTTAGCTGTTTTGATTTTTAGGTCGTGAGAATTAGAAGCGCTGGGCGATGGTTCTAAATTCATAGAGGGTATATTTTCCTGACAATTACTCATCGTCAAATATACCGTTTTTCTCTAGAAAATTCAAATTTTAGCAGTAACAGTTTATGTATTGACATCATTGGAAAAATATTTCTCTTTCCATGCAAAAGATTGATCTGATTGATCTTTTGGTCTGTATTCTGCACCAATATAACCTTGATAGTCACTTTGACGTAACCAATCAAAAATTTGCTTAAATGGGACATTTCCTGTGTCAGGTTCATGGCGGTTTGGGTAATCGGCAAACTGAATATGTCCGATTTGATGCAGATTCGCTTGTAATTCTGCTAAAACTTCTTCACCCATCATTGCCATGTGATAACAGTCATACTGCATTTTTAGAGCAGGATGATGAATCACTTCGAGCATTTCCTGTGCTTGAGCGATATTTTGAATGAGAAAGCGTGGCATATCTGTGCCATTAATCATTTCAAAAACAGGCTCGATACCTTGCTCAGTCAGCATGTGACAAGCGAGTTTTAGATTGCTTGCGAGTGTATTCAGACAAGGCAGTAGATCAGCATCTAGGGGTTGTTTACCTGCCAGAATATTGACACGAGGAACATTGAGTGCATTTGCATATGTGATGGCTAGCATGAGCGCATGATGGAATTCGATTTCTTTGCCTGGGATGCCTGCAAGTCCATTACCACCTTGCATTAAATCTCCAGCAGGGACATTAATGAGGCAAAGGGAAAGATCATATTGTTCAAGTTGAGTTCGAATATCGATAACATCTAATTCATATGGAAACTGAATTTCAATATGTTGGAAGCCATGTGCATGAGCTAAAGCAAAACGCTCAATCAAAGGAACTTCTGTGAAAATCATCGATAAATTGACTGCAAGATGGCTCATATTCAAACTCCTCGAATCAATTATTATTGCTCTATATATTGAATGATAGTCGCTAAATCATTCTCAGAAAAGCCATTTTCTTGGTGAGCTTGTAACTGTAATAGAGCTTTTTGTGCAACAGGTATCTTTAAATTAAAACTCTGTGCAAGTTTTAATGCATTATTAAGGTCTTTTGATAAGGTTTGCACTTTCCATTGTACTGGCTCAAAAGTGTGTGTTGCCATACGGGGAGCAAGAATTTGGAAGGGTTTAGAGTCTGCAAAGCCACCTGCGAGTGCAGGGGCAAGTAAGCGAGTATCTACACCAGCTTGGTCTGCTAGTGCAACGGCTTCAGCAATCAGTGTACTATTTGCTGCAACAATCAATTGATTGCAAATCTTGGTGGCTTGTCCCGTACCTGTTTCACCCATACGAGTGACACGTTGTGATAAGACCTCATAAATAGGTTTAAGTGCTTCAATTGTTTGGGCGTCACCGCCTGAAAAAATGACTAATGTGCCTTGTTCAGCCCCCATCGTTCCACCTGAAACAGGTGAGTCGATCCAAGTGACGTGTTGCTGTTGAGCGAGTTGTGCCAGTTGTTGTGTGGCTGCTACCGACAAGCTAGAGAAATCAACAATAATTTGCTCTGCTTTCAAATACGCTTGAATCTGAGCAAAAACACTGTGGACAGCCTGATCATCGGCTAAACAGGTCAAAATGACAGGGTAATTGCTAATTTTTTCCAACTCTAAGGCGGTTGCACCTTGTTGAATCAATGCTTCACATGCATGGGGGGTGCGATTCCAGACGGCTACAGCATAACCTGCTTGAAGCAGTCGGGTTACCATACGTGTACCCATTAACCCCATGCCTAAGAAAGCGATTGGTGTTTGTTGATTAACATGCATGTGAAATGTACTCAGTGAATAATTATTTGTATTGACGTGGCAAGAATTGAATGTCTGGATTCTTGTCTTTTTTACGTGCAAGGCTACTGTTTTTACCCAAGAGCAATTTAAGCTGCCAAAGTTTTTCTAAACGTAATGCCTTTTCTGGTTGATGCTCCATTGCATCCAACACCCGTTTCGCTGCCATAATCGCATCAGGTGAGCGTTGTAAGATTTCTTGAGCAATCATATTGGCTTTAGCTAAAGGATCATTGTCTAAGTGTGTCACCAGACCAATTTCTTTGGCATATCCTGCATCAAAAATACGTGCAGTCAGTGTCAATTCTTTAGCTAAATCAACACCGATGAGTCCTTTTAATGAACGTGTTAAGCCCATATCTGGAACTAAGCCCCAACGGCTTTCCATAATTGACATTTGAGTGTTTGGTGTTGCAATACGAATGTCTGCTGCTAGCGCAAGTTGCATACCTGCACCAAAACAAAAACCTTCGATTGCTGCAATAACTGGAATTGGTAAATTTTGCCAAATTAAGAAAGCTTTTTGAAACAGGCTTTGTCCTGGCTTAATCAGTTCCCATGCTGCAAATGCCGTATTTTTAGGATTATTCAAATCAGATAAGTCGATGCCTGCACTAAATACCTGTGCTTCACCTGTGAGGATGACACAACGAATCGAACGATCTTTCTCAATTTTTTTGGCAGTTGCAACCAGTTCTTTTAATAAAGCAAAGCTCATTGCATTGCGTTTATCTGGTCGGTTTAAAGAAACGATTGCGATTCCATTGTTCTTTTCAACGCGTAAAAGTGCCATTTGCCTTACTCTTATTGTGTTTGATTGAGGCAGCATAGCATGAGTCTTTCACTCGAAACATGACACGGCAGTCACATTAACTATCGTGAGAATGTAAGACTAAGTTTGCTGCTTGACGAACCTGTTCGATCGCAATATTCAATTCATTAAAACGATGATTGGTTTCTCGAATAAAGCCATCATCCGCTTTGCGTCGTTCCTTACGCAAGGTTGAGACAAATTGTTCAAATTCGCCAGAGACTTGCTGCAAATTAGGTACGCCGACATAACGTGTGGCTCCATAAAGGCGGTGCAGTACATGTTCAAGCTGAGGAAAATCTTCCATTTCAATGAGTTGTTGCATTTCAGTAAGTTCAGTATCAAAACTATCCACCAACATACCTAATAAATCTTGTGCTAGATCTTCTTTGTTGGCTGCTAATTGAACGCTTTGTTGCCAATTTAAAATTTGAGGATCAATGGTTTCAGTCGAACGCTTTTGTTCCGTATTTGCAGGTTGAGCCGAGAAATTGTTTTTCGTCCAATGCGTTAAGATCTGAATGATTTGTTCCATTTGGATCGGCTTGGTCACGTAATCATTCATACCAACTTTAAGCAGTTTTTGCTTTTCATC
>Ga0075163_10009567_pt1 | contig 12720 bp, 7 predicted proteins | sample JI1023141ADNA_FD_71478 | JGI IMG/M metagenome (GOLD analysis project Ga0075163, IMG submission 71478) | Wastewater effluent complex algal communities from Wisconsin, to seasonally profile nutrient transformation and Carbon sequestration -... | ecosystem: Engineered > WWTP > Effluent > Algae...
GCGGCCAGGTGGGCGTTCAGCTCGGTGATCTGGGCCGGCGTGACGCTGGCGCACAGTTGCCGGACCATGGCCGACTCGACGAGCTGGCGCACCTCGAAGACCTGCCGAGCCTCCTGCACGCTGGGGCGGGCCACGAAGGCACCCCGCGCGGGTTCCAGCGTGACCAGGTGATCTCGGCTGAGCTGGTTCAAGGCCTGGCGCACCAGGGTGCGGCTGACCTTGAAAATGTCGGCAATCTGCTGCTCGGCCAGCTTGGTGCCAGGCATCAGGCGCCGCTCGACGATGGCCGTGGTGATGGATTCGACGATCCGCCGGGTGGCGGTGTCCGGCGCCGGGTCCGCTGGCGACGGCACTGGCGTGGCCCGGCGGCCGGTGGCGCGGATGGCCTTCAGCGGGTTGCGGGCGGCGGACATCTCGGGGTTCGAATCGCTTGACGTGTATGCCAAAGTGTATACACTTTTCCGGAGGCCGCAAGCGCGGCCTGCCCACGCGAAAGACACCCATGGGACACCTCAGTACGCATGTGCTCGACACCGCCAACGGCTGCCCGGCGGCCGGCATGTCGGTGACACTGCAGCGGCTCGATGGCGACGCCGCCCAGACCTTGCAGCGTCTCACGTTGAACGACGATGGCCGCGCCGATGGCGCGCTGCTCGACGCCGCTGCGATGGCGGTGGGGCGCTACCGCCTGTTGTTCGAGGTGGCACCGTACTTCCGCTCGAGGGGCCTGCAGCTGCCCGAGCCGCCGTTCATTGACGTGGTGCAGCTCGACTTCGGCATCGCCGACGCCTCCGGCCACTACCACGTGCCGCTTCTGGTCAGCCCCTGGGCCTACAGCACCTACCGCGGTTCATGACCCTCGCCGGTCGCGTTGGCACGCCGGTTGCTGCACGTCTCTTATCACTTCAAGGAATCCCATGACCCGATCGCTTCACGCGCTGGCGGCCGCTGCGCTGCTCCTGACCACGAGTCTGGCCCAGGCTGCCTGGGCCGACAAGCCGGTGCGTCTGGTCGTCACGTTCGCAGCGGGCGGCGCCAGCGACATCGTCGCGCGCGCCATCTCCGAGCCACTGGCGAAGGCGCTGGGCCAGCCGGTGATCGTCGACAACAAGCCCGGCGCCGGGGGAACCCTCGGCGGCGCAGAGGTGGTGCGGTCGGCACCCGACGGCTACACGCTGATGCTGTCCAACAGCACGCCCTTGTCGATCGGCCCATGGACGGTGCCGAAGTCTCCCTATGACCCGGTCAAGCAGTTCACCCACATCGCGATGCTCGGGGTGGCGCCCGTGGCCATCATGGCCAACCCGAAAACCGGCCCGGGCAGCCTGAAGGATCTGCCCAAGGCGGCTGCCGACGGTGCGTTCAACTTCGGCAGTGGCGGGCCCGGCTCGATCGGCCATGTCGTGGGCGAGATGATCAAGCACGACATGAAGCTGGCCATGACGCACGTGCCTTATCGCGGTGGCGCGCCGATGACCACCGACCTGATCGCCGGCACCATCCCGCTGGGCATCGACGTGGTGACCGCTTTCGTGCCGATGATCAAGAGCGGGCAGATCAAGGCCCTGGCCGTCACCACGCGCCAGCGCACGCCGCTGCTGCCCGATGTGCCGACGGTGGTGGAGATGGGTCAACCGCAGTTGGTGGCCGAGAACTACTTCGGCGTGTCCGGCCCGGCCGGTCTTCCCAAGGAGGTCACCGACAAACTGGCCAAGGCGCTGGCCGATATCGTGGCCGACCCCGCCACCGTCAAGCGGTTCGAGGAACTGGGCATCACGCCGGTGAAGATGAGTTCGGCCGAGTTCGCAGCCTTCGTGGCGAAGCAGATCAACGACTGGGCGCCGGCCATCAAGGCGGCCGATCTGAAACCCTGAGCGGGCGAATCCGGCAAACGAAGGAGCCCTTGCGTGGACGCGTACCTGCTGGACTGGGCCAACCTGCTGCTGCGGTGGGCCCATGTCGTCACCGCGATCGCATGGGTGGGCTCGTCGTTCTATTTCGTCTTCCTCGACTCCAGCCTGACCAAGCCCACCGACCCGGCGCTGAAGGCCCAGGGTGTCGATGGCGAGTTGTGGGCCGTGCATGGCGGTGGCTTCTACAACCCGCAGAAATACCTTGTCGCGCCCCCCACGCTCCCTGACCATCTTCACTGGTTCTACTGGGAAAGCTACAGCACCTGGCTGACCGGCTTCGGCCTGTTCAGCGTGCTGTACCTGTTCAATGCCGGCAGCTTCCTGATCGACAAGACGGTGTTCGACTGGTCCGCGCCAGCCGCCGTGGCGGTGGCGTTGGGCTTTCTGGCGGTGTTCTGGGCCGTCTACGACAGCCTTTGCCGCTTGTTCGGCCAGCGGCCGGGCGGCGACCGCATCGTGGCGGCCGGCGTGCTGTTGCTGGTGGCCGCCACCGCTTGGCTGGCCTGCCACTGGTTTGCTGGCCGCGCGGCCTTCCTGCTCACCGGTGCGGCGATCGCCACCGCCATGAGCGCCAATGTCTTCTTCTGGATCATCCCGAGCCAGCGCACCGTGGTGGCGCAGTTGAAGGCAGGCCAGCCGGTCGACCCTGTGCATGGGCAGCGTGCCAAGCAACGCAGCGTCCACAACACCTACTTCACCTTGCCAGTGCTGGTGGCCATGCTGTCGAACCACTACGGCTGGCTGGTGCAGGGGCGCTTCAATTGGGTGGTTCTGCTGCTTTTGATGACGGCCGGCGCGCTGATCCGGTACGCCTTCGTCGCGCGACATGCGTCGCTGCGCGACGGCCGGCCGGTGTCCTGGCTGGGTGCCATCGTCGGCGTGCTGCTGCTGCTCGGTGTGGCCGTGGCGCTGGCGCCGTCACCCTCGCCTCGTGCTGGTGCGTCGCCAGAACCGGTGCGCTTCAACCAGGTGCAGGCGGTGATCCAGCAACGCTGCGTGCTGTGCCACAACGCCGAGGTTCAGAACAAGAATGTGGCCCTGCACACCGAGGCGCTGATCCGCAGCCAGGCCCAGGCCGTTCTCCAGCAGGCCGTGATCCTGAAATTGATGCCGATGAACAACGCCACCCAGATCACCGAGGACGAGCGCCAGCTTCTTCGCCGCTGGTTCGAGAGTGGCATGCCCTGATCCACGCTGGTCTGTGCGGTTTGCACGGCGCTCCCCCCTGAACAGGGGGTGAACGACACGTAACCAAACGTAGAACATCGCCCCCAACGAAAACCGCTGGAGGGCGGCATGAACCCACAAGAGAAATCGGGGCCCATGGCGGCCCGGGCATCGCTCGGCCTGTCGAGTCTGGCGCTGGCGTCTGTGATGCTGCTTGCCGCCTGCGGCGGCGGCCAGGACGACGCCGAGCCGGCCGCCCAGAGCGCTCGCCGTGCCCGCGCCACCAGCCTGCCGCCGGGCACCACCATCCCGGCCGACGCTGCCACCCGGGGGATGTACGGCACGTTGCAGAGCTGGCCGCTGATCACCGTGCACGCGGTGCTGATGCCCGACGGCCGGGTGATGAGCTATGGCACCGACGGCTCCGGCAGGCAGACGGCCTATTTCGGCTACGACCTGTGGGACAGCACCCAGGCACCCGGCGCCGGCCACACCACCCTGGCCAACGGTACCGCCACCGACATCTTCTGCAGCTCGCAGGTGCTTCTGCCCGAGGCCGAGAACCCTTCGGTCTTCATCGCCGGCGGCGACAACTGGACAGGCACAGGCACCACCAACACCGGCAACAACAACAGCAACCTGCTGAACCCGGCCAACAACAGCCTCGCGCGTGGCATCAACATGAACCGCCCGCGCTGGTACTCCACCTCCACGGTGTTGTTGAACGGCGAGGTGCTGGTGCAGGGCGGCTCCGGCGGCACCGACCGGCCCGAAATCCGTGGCCGTGACGGCAGCTTCCGCCTGCTGAACACCGACACCAGCGGCCTTGACTTCATGTACCCGCGCAACTTCATCGCGCCAGACGGCCGGGTCTTCGGCTACGACAGCAACGGCCGCATGTACCACCTGGACACCGCCACCGGCGCGCTGACCCTGGCGGGCCAGTTCGGCGGCGCCTATCGAGGCTCCGACGCCAGCGCGGCCATGTTTCGTCCGGGCCGCATCCTGCAGTACGGCGGCAACTCCAACGGCGCCATCGTCATCGACATCACCAGCGGCACGCCGGTGGTCACGCCGACGCAATCGATGGCGACGCAGCGCCGCCTTTCGACGGCCACGATCCTGGCCGACGGTCAGGTGCTGGCCACTGGCGGCAGCCCGGTATGGAACGACATCGCCGGCGCTGAGATGAATGCCGAGATCTGGAACCCGCAATCCGGGCAATGGACGGTCGGTGCCGCGGGTGCCGTGGCACGCCTGTACCACTCCAACGCCCTGCTGCTGCCGGATGCGACGGTGTTGGTCTCCGGCGGCGGCGCTCCTGGCCCGCTGAACAACCTGAACGCCGAGATCTACTACCCGCCCTACCTCTTCACCGCCGACGGCCACGAGGCGGCGCGTCCCAGCATCCTGGCCACGCCGGACTATTTGCAGGTCGGCAAGACTGTCACGGTCGACATGGCCGACGCCGGCGCCATCGGCCGCGTCACACTGGTCAAGACCGGTTCTGCCACGCATGGCTGGAACATGGAGCAGCGCTTCGTCGAGCTGCCGTTCCGCGCCGAGGGCAGCCGCCTGCATGTCCAGGCGCCCACCCGGGCCGCCGACGTGCCACCTGGCTACTACCAGCTCTTCGTCTTCGACTCGGCGGGTGTGCCCTCGGTGGCCAAGATCCTCTACCTGGGCGTGGCCGCCGATCCGAACCCGCAGGTCGTGCCCACACTGGCCTCCCCGGGCAACCAGAGCAGCACCCTCACCAGCACGGTCAACCTGGCCCTGGCGGCCAGCGATCCCAACGGCGACACGCTGGTCTTCTCGGCCGCCGGCCTGCCGCCCGGCCTCGTCATCGACAGCCGCACCGGCCGCATCACCGGCACGCCGACCGCGACCGGCAGCTACGACGTGGTGCTGGGTGTCAGCGACGGCTACAACAGCACCTCGGCACCGCTGACCTGGCAGGTCAGCGGCGACGTGCCGCTGCATCTCGACCCGCCGCCGCCGCCCACAGCCGTGGTGTCGGGCGCGGCGGCCAGCTTCAACGCCAGCGCGCAAGGCCAGCAGGTCGAGTTCAAGTGGAACTTCGGCGACGGCAGCCCGGAGACCGCCTGGTCACCGCTGGGGGCCGCCAGCCACGTCTACGCCAAGGCAGGCGCCTACTTCGTCACCGTCACGGTGCGAGACGCCTACGGCGTCGAGCAGAGCCAGAGCTTCCTGCAGGTGGTGTACATCGCCGCGAATTCGCCACGGCCTTCGTCATCCGGGCCGGTGCTGGCGGAGGGCGGCCGCCTGTGGGTGGTCAACCCCGACAACGACAGTGTCAGCGTGTTCGATGCCGGCACGCGCACCCGCCTCGGCGAGGTGTCGGTGGGCGCAGCCCCGCGCATGCTGGCACGGGCCGCCGATGGCCGGATCTGGGTCACGAACCTGCGTGGTGCGAGCCTCTCGGTCATCGATCCGATGACGCGCAGCGTCGTCCGCACCGTCGCCTTGCCGCGAGCCAGCCAGCCGTCGGGGCTGGTGATGTCGGCGAACGGGGGGCTGGCATACGTGAGCCTGGAGGCCAGCGGGGTGGTGGTGAAACTGGACACCGCGAGCTATGCACAGACGGGCAACGTGAGCGTGGGCCCGAACCCGCGGCACCTGGCACTCAGCGGGGACGGGGCGGCGCTGTACGTGTCGCGCTTCATCACCCCGCCGCTGCCGGGCGAGGGCACAGCCGGTGTGGCCCCCACGCCATCGACCGGTGGCGAACTGGTGCAGGTGAACACCGCCAGCTTCAGCGTCGTGAAGACCATCGTGCTGCGCCACTCCGAGCAGGCCGACTTCGAGACCCAGGGCCGGGGCATTCCCAACTACCTGGGCGCGGCGGCGCTGTCGCCCGACGGCAGCCAGGCCTATGTGCCCGCCAAGCAGGACAACATCCTGCGCGGTGCGCAACGCGACGGCCAGTCATTGAACTTCCAGAACACCGTGCGTGCGATCAGCGCAAGGATCGAGTTGGGCAACGGGCAGGAAGACCTGGCCGGGCGGATCGACCACGACAACGCCAGCGTGGCCAGCGCGGCGCTGTTCGACACGCGTGGGGTGTACCTGTTCGTGGCCCTGGAAACCAGCCGCGAAGTGGCGCTGGTGGACGCGCACTCGCGTGCTCAACTGCTGCGGGTGGACGTGGGCCGGGCCCCGCAAGGCCTGGCGCTGTCGCCCGACGGCCTGAGCCTGTACGTCAGCAACTTCATGGACCGAACGGTCAGCGTGATCGACCTGAAGCCGCTGCTGGAGCGGGGCCAACTCAATCTGCCAGTGCTCGCCACGCTGAACGCCGTGGGCACTGACAAGCTCAGCGCTCAAGTGCTGCAAGGCAAGCAGCTGTTCTACGACGCACGCGACCCGCGGCTGGCGCGCGATCGCTACATGAGCTGTGCCAGCTGCCACCACGACGGCGCGGCGGACGGCCGGGTGTGGGACCTCAGCGATGCGGGCGAAGGGCTGCGCAACACCATCAACCTGCGCGGGCGTGCGGCGATGGGCCAGGGCCGGTTGCACTGGAGCGCCAACTTCGACGAATTGCAGGACTTCGAAGGCCAGATCCGGCGCCTGGCCGGGGGCAGCGGGCTGATGAGCGATGCGGCCTACTTCGCCGGCACGCGCAGCCAGCCGCTCGGCGATGCCAAGGCCGGGCAGAGCGCAGAGCTTGACGCGCTGGCGGCTTACGTGGCCTCGCTGAACGCCTTCGAGCCGAGCGTGAACCGGCAGGCCAACGGCAGCCTGAGCGCGGCGGCCACAGCGGGCAAGGCGGTGTACCAGGCGCACAACTGTGCGGCCTGCCATGGCGGCACGGCGTTCACCCAATCGGCCACGCTGGGGCTGGTGGACATCGGCACGCTCAAGGCCACCAGCGGGCAACGGCTGGGGGCGGCGCTCATCGGGCTGGACGTGCCCACGCTGAGGGACGTGGCGCGAAGCGCACCCTACCTGCACGATGGCTCGGCGGGCACGCTGGAGGCGGCGGTGAGTGCGCACCGCGGTGTCACCATGGCAGCCAGCGATCTGAGCAACCTCGTGGCCTACCTGAAGGAGATCGGCAACGAGGAGGCCTCCGCACCTGCCGGCGGCGCACCCGGCTCCGGCACCGGCCTCACGGCGCAGTACTTCGCGAACGTCTCCCTGTCGGGTGCCTACGCATTGCAGCGCAACGAACCGGTCGACTTCGACTGGGGAACGGGATCACCGGGCACCGGGGTGCCCGCCGACAACTTCTCGTCACGTTGGACAGGCAAGCTGCTGGCCCCGACCAGCGGCCTGTACCAGCTGCAAACTGTGTCGGACGATGGCGTGCGCCTGTGGGTCAATGGCGCGCTGGTGATCGACAACTGGACCGACCACGCCCCCGCCACCAACACCAGCGCGGCCATCGCCCTGGCGGCCGGCCAGCAGGCCGACCTGAAGCTGGAGTACTACGAGCGCGGCGGCGGCGCCGTGATGCGCCTGCAATGGTTGCCGCCCGGCGGCGGGTCCTTTGCCGCCATCCCGCAGGCGCAACTGCTGCCCGCGGTCACCGTCGGCAGCGGCCTTGCAGGGAGCTACTTCAACAACAAGACCTTGTCCGGCACCGCCGCGCTGACACGGACTGAGGCCATCGACTTTTCCTGGGGCACCGGCTCCCCTGGCGCCGGCGTGAACGCCGACAACTTCTCCGTCCGCTGGAGCGGCACCCTCGAGGCTCCCAGCACCGGCACCTATGTCTTCCAGACGGTGTCGGATGATGGTGTCCGGGTGTGGGTCAACGGCGTGCAACTGATCAACAACTGGACCAACCACGGGTCCACCACCAACACCTCTGCCGGAATCTCGCTGACCGCAGGCAGGCGCTACACCGTGAAGGTGGAGTACTACGAGAACACTGGCGGTACCGTGATGCGGTTGCGCTGGAAATTGCCGGGAACCACCACCTACGTGGCCGTGCCGGCGGCCAAGCTGTATCCGGGGTAGGAGGCCAAGGCCGAAGTCCGCGTACATGTGAGCGCAGACTAACCGCCGCATCTGGCGATCCCCGGTGTCAGTGGCGGCGTTTCTGCGCTGCGGGTGCCTGCAGGGAGGACCGAGGCGGTGCATCTGACGGGCAGGCTTCGGTTGGCGAACAACATGGGGCCGCCTGAATCGTGCCGCTGCCCATGCCCCGGCCCGATACGCCGGGGGGTGGTTGATCTGGCGCAACACCATCTTGGCTGGCCTGAGGAACATTGCCAGCACGATGGAACACCGCCACGTCAGCTCCGCCGCCACGTTGCCCCTGCCCCCTGAGAGGGCGCCCCTGACACGTCTTCGTGCCTCGGCGAGGCCCGCACCGCCGCCTCCGCCGATCGAGGGGCCGGCGGGTGCTCGTGCCTTGCTGCCCGATGCTCGGTCCTGGGGCGAACTGTTTGCAGCCGGCCCGGTGCCGGTCGCCGAGGCCCAGGCCCTGAATGATGCCGGGCAGGTTCGGCAGGTGGCGGCCGGCATGATGGTCTTTCACCAGGGTGAACCTGCCCGCGCACTGGTGATGGTGCAAGGCGGGGATGTTGCACTCGGCATGCGCGGCGAGGAGGGCAGCTTTCGCACCGAGCGTCACGTTCATGGGCCGTCCTGGCTGGATCTGAGCGCAGGGTGGCTGGGGGAGACGCACGCATTGGATGCCCGAGCCATGACGCTTGTCACCGTGGTCGAGTGGCCGCGCGAAGCGCTGTGGTCCGTGGTGGAGCGCCACCCGGCGCTGGCGCTCCGGTTGATCCTCGCGCTGGCTCGGGAGGCACGCTCGCTGGCCGCGAACACGCACGAACTGATGCACAAGGACGCCCCGGGCCGCTTGGCTGCGTGGCTGAACAGCCACTGCCACCCAGTGGCCGATGCACCCGGCCGGGGCGTGGTTCAACTGCCGATGCGCAAGCGCGACATTGCCTCACAACTGGCCATTACCCCGGAAACGCTGTCGCGCCTGATGCGCAGTTTCACGGGGCAGGGGATCATCCAGGTGGCGGGCTACACGGTTCATGTGCTGGACCGCAGCGCCCTGGAGAAATTGGCCGGCGCCTGAGATCCCTGGAGGATCTTTCGGCAGGGCCGAGCGCCGGACCGCTACCCCGACACCGGGTGCCCCAACTCAGACCGTGAACATCTTGATCGCCACCGCGCCCAGGACGACGGCGATCGCATAGCGGATGAAGGTCAGCGGAGCGCGGGTGCTGATCACCGAACCGATCAATACGCCGGGGATCGATCCGAGCAGCAGGTTCACCAGCAGCGAATAGTTGACGTTGCCCAGGGACAGGTGGCCCAGCCCGGCGATCAGAGCCAGCGGGATCGCGTGCGCCAGGTCGGTGCCGACCAGCTTGCTGGCATTCAGGCGCATCGGGTACAGGTAGACCAGCATCACCGTGCCGAGGGCGCCCGCGCCGATGGAGGTGAGCGTGACCAGCACACCCAGCAGCACACCGGCGAGCACCGTGGCCACCGGCTGCAGATGCTTGAAGTAGCTCGCGTCCGTGACCCGAAGGCTGCGGCCCACCCGGTGCAGCCAATCCTTCAGCAGCATGCCGGCGGCGGTGATCAGCAGGGCCACGGCCACCGCGCTGATGATGAAACCGCTTTTGACCTGATGGGACTCGCTGTAGTGCATCCAGACCAGTGTGGCGGCGGCTGCGGGCAGGCTGCCAATGGCCAGGCGGCGGACAACGCCCCAATCCACCGTGCCATGGTTGTGGTGCACGGCGACGCCGAACATCTTGGTGATCGACGCGTAGAGCAGATCGGTCCCGACCGCGGTTTGCGGCGCAATGCCGAAAACCAGCACCAGGATGGGCGTCATCAACGCGCCGCCACCGACCCCGGTGATCCCGACGATGGTGCCCACGAGCAAGCCGGCGAGGGCAGTCAAACCGTCAATATTCACAAAAACTCCCAAAGCGACTTTGCTTATGCATTCATTGTCGCTGCCGGCCTTGCTGGCGTCCGCATCAAACGCGGGATGGACGATCAAGGATTCTCGGAAACTGCCAACAGTTGCGCGGCGACGGCGACCGCGATGACCCCGGGCTGCTTGCCCAAGATGCCGGGCAACCCGATCGGGCAGCTCATTCGCAAGAGTTGTGCCGCGCTAAGGCCACGATCCTGGAGCCGGTGTTCGAATCGTGCCCGCTTGCTGGCCGAGCCGATGAGGCCGAACCAACCGAAATCGCCCCGCCTCAGAATGGCTTCTGCCAGGGCGAGATCCAGTGCGTGGCTGTGGGTCAGCACCAGGTAGAGATCGCCAGGCCGGCCGGCGGCCACCTCGGCCTGCACCGGCTCGGCGCACACCTGGCGAACATGGGCAGGTGTGGGCCCGTCCGGAAACTCCGCTTCGCGTTCATCGACCCAGTAGACCTCGCAGGGCACTCCCGCCAGCACGTTGACCAGCGCCCGACCCACATGGCCGGCGCCGAACAGATGCAACCGGAACAAGGGGCGCGTGGTCGGCCAGACCTGCACCAGTGCCGGGGTCAGGGCCTGCAAGCGCAGGGTCAAGGTACCGCCGCAGCATTGGCCCAGCGACGGGCCCAGCGCCACCACCCAATCCAGCGGCTCGGCGTTCGCCGCGGCGAGGCGTTCACGCGCCAGGGCGATGGATTGCAACTCCAAGTGGCCGCCGCCGATGGTGCCAGCCACACCGTGGGCATTGACCAGCATGCGCGTGCCTGTACCGCGCGGCACCGAGCCCCGCGCCTCGATCACTTCGACCAGCATCGCTGGCGCTCCCGAGGCGAGCCACCGTGCGGCGGTATCGATGTCGGGGTCCAACGAGCCCGGGTTGCTGGGGCTCACGACGACCGCACCGCGGTGACCGCACGCAGCAGCGCTTCCGGCGTGGCCGGTGCCTGCAGGGGCGGCCGGCAACCCTCGGCTCCGCAGGCGGCCACCGCGTCGCGCAGTGCCAGGAACACCGAGAACGCCAGCAACAGTGGCGGTTCGCCGACCGCCTTGCTGCGGTGGATGCTGTCCTCGACGTTTTGGTTGGTGAACAGGCGCGTTGTGAGGGCCTCGGGCACGTCGTTGGCGGTGGGGATCTTGTAGGTCGACGGCGCGTGGGTCAGCAGCTTGCCGGTCTGCGGATGCCAGACCAGTTCCTCGCTGGTCAGCCAGCCCATGCCTTGCACGAAGCCGCCTTCGATCTGGCCGATGTCAATCGCCGGGTTGAGCGAGGCCCCCACGTCGTGGAGCAGATCGGCGCGCAGCAGCTTCCACTCGCCGGTGAGCGTGTCCAGCAGCACTTCGCTGACCGCCGCGCCGTAGGCAAAGTAGTAGAACGGCCGGCCGGTCAGCGTCGCGCGGTCCCAGTGCAGGCCCGGTGTCGCGTAAAAGCCCTCGGACCAGAGCTGCACACGCGCCTGGTAGGCCTGCTGGACGAGGGAGTCGAAGGCGATGGCCGCGCCACCACCGGCGACGCGGACCTGGCCGCCCTCGAACCGGAGCGTGTCCGGCGGGGCGCCCAGTGCCGCGGACGCCAGTTCGGCCAGCCGCTGCCGGATGCGCCGCGCGGCATCCTGCGCGGCCTTGCCGTTCAGGTCCGACCCGGTCGAGGCGGCTGTCGCCGAGGTGTTGGCGACCTTGCTGGTGTCGGTCGCGGTGCAGCGAACGCGCGCGAGTGGCAGGCCGAGTTCGTGCGCCACCACCTGCGCCACCTTGGTGTTCAGGCCCTGGCCCATCTCGGTGCCACCGTGGTTCACCAACACCGAGCCGTCGGTGTAGACATGGACCAGCGCTCCGGCCTGGTTGAAGTGGTTGACATTGAACGAGATGCCGAACTTGACAGGCGTCAGTGCCAGCCCCTTCTTCAACACCAGGCTGGCGGCATTGAACGCCGCCACGGCCGAGCGGCGTTCGGCATAGCCGGCGCTGTGGTCGAGCTCGTCGACCAGTGGCGCAATGATGTTGTCGGTCACCGTCTGCAGGTAGGGGGTGACATTGCGCTCGCTCGTGCCGTACCAGTTGGCGCGGCGCACGGCGAGCGGGTCCAGGCCCAGGTGGCGGGCGATGTCGTCGAGGATCAACTCAATGACCAGGGCACCCTGCGGCCCACCGAAGCCGCGGAAGGCGGTGTTGCTCTGGGTGTTCGTGCGCGGCAGGTAGCCATGGATCGCCACCTCGGGCAACCAGTAGGCGTTGTCGACATGGCAGATCGCCCGCGTCATCACGGGGGGCGACAGATCGGCCGAATGGCCGGCGTGGCCCAGCATCGTGACATCGAGGCCCAGCACCCGGCCGGCATCGTCGAAGCCGGCCTCCCAGTCGAACTCGAAGCCATGGCGACGGCCGGTGATCAGGAAGTCGTCGTCGCGGTCCGGGCGCAGTTTCACCGGCCGGTTCAGTGCGCGTGCCGCCAGGGCCGCCACGCAGGCGAACAGCGCGGATTGCGACTCCTTGCCGCCGAAGCCGCCGCCCATGCGTCGGCACTCGACGCGCACCTCGTTTGCCGACAGCCCGAGTGCATGCGCCACCATCTGCTGCATCTCGCTGGGGTGCTGAGTGGAACAGTGAACGACCAGGCCACCATCGTCCTGCGGCAAGGCGTACGAGATCTGCCCCTCCAGGTAGAACTGTTCCTGCCCGCCGAGCGAGAACTGGCCGTTGA
>Ga0075163_10009569_pt1 | contig 12718 bp, 10 predicted proteins | sample JI1023141ADNA_FD_71478 | JGI IMG/M metagenome (GOLD analysis project Ga0075163, IMG submission 71478) | Wastewater effluent complex algal communities from Wisconsin, to seasonally profile nutrient transformation and Carbon sequestration -... | ecosystem: Engineered > WWTP > Effluent > Algae...
AATACTTGTTTGAGTCCGCACACCAATTGCCGAATGTCGCTGCCGGGCACAAATGCGGGCGCATGCATGGTCATGGATTTGAAGTCATCGTGCATGCTGACCAAGACATCGCGAATAGCGAAATGGGCATCGACTACGACACCATTGACGCCGCATGGCAACCCTTGGCTGATCAATTACACATGGCTTGCCTGAACGATATTCGCGGCCTTGAAAATCCCACCAGCGAAGTCATCGCGGCGTGGATCTGGCATCGTTTGAAATCTGAATTGCCTGCGCTGTCGTGGATTACGGTATATGAAACCGCCAGCGCCGGCGCGCATTTTGATGGCACCAATTACCGCATTTGGAAAGAGCAGAGCTTCGATAGCGCCGTTTTGTTGTCCGCCGCGCCAGCGGGTCACGCAGCAAGACGGCTACATGGCCATACCTATGCATTGCGTTTGCACTTGTCGGCACCGCTTGACGCGGTGATGGGCTGGACAGTGGATTACGGCGACGTGAAAGAATTGTTCAATCCGATTTTCGATCAACTCGATCACCAGCCGCTGAACGAGGTTACTGGATTAGCCAATCCAGACCCGGCGAACCTCGCGCGTTGGATACGTCAAAACGCACAAACCAAATTGCCACAATTGGATCGCGTCGATGTCTATCAACAACGCGGCTGCGGCGCGATTTTGTCGTGGGGCGTCCTTGGCCCTGCCCTACCGATTTAAGCAAATACAAATGACTTATTCCGTCAAAGAAATTTTTTACACGCTGCAAGGCGAAGGCGCCAACGCCGGACGCGCCGCCGTGTTTTGCCGCTTCGCCGGATGCAATTTGTGGTCGGGCCTGGAGCGTGATCGTGCCACTGCTATTTGCAAATTTTGTGACACGGATTTTGTTGGTGTGGATGGTGAGGGTGGCGGAAAGTTTGCCGATGCAAATGCCTTGGCGCAACGGATTGCGAAGGAATGGCCGCAAAGCAGCGAAGGAAAAAAATTCGTCGTCTGCACCGGTGGTGAGCCGCTGCTGCAAATCGACACCGCGCTCATCGACGCCTTCCACGCGCAAGGCTTTGAAATTGCCGTCGAGACCAATGGAACTGTCATGCCGCCCGCAGGTATCGACTGGCTCTGTGTCAGCCCGAAAAGCACCGCGGCAGTCGTCGTGCAATCCGGTGATGAACTTAAACTTGTGTTCCCACAAGCCGATGCACCACCGGAAAAATTCGCCGGTCTGAATTTCAAAAATTTCTTCCTGCAACCAATGGCGGATGGCGCCAAGACCGATGAAAATACTCACGCTGCGATTGGCTATTGCATGACAAATCCTAAGTGGCGCTTGAGTTTGCAAACACACAAAATTACGGGGATAAAGTAGCTAAGTAACAGCGTGTGGCCACCACCAACTGGCGCGCCCATGGCTTGAGTTTTACCTTTGAATATTTGGAGTAAAAAATGGAATTGATGAAAACTTCGTCCGACACGCTATTCATCTTGCTCGGCGCCATCATGATTTTGGCCATGCACGCGGGGTTCGCATTTTTGGAACTAGGTACCGTGCGGCGCAAGAATCAAGTCAATGCGCTGGTCAAAATTCTGTCCGACTTTTCTATCTCAACCATTGCTTATTTTTTCATCGGCTACCAATTGGCCTATGGCGTCAATTTCTTTGCTGATGCGGCAACGCTCTCAGAGCGTAGCGGCTACGAACTGACCAAATTCTTTTTCCTGCTGACTTTTGCTGCAGCGATCCCCGCCATTGTCTCGGGCGGAATTGCCGAGCGCGCCAAATTCAATCCGCAACTCGCCGCATCATTTTTGCTCGTTGGTTTCGTCTATCCATTTTTTGAAGGCATTGCGTGGAATCAAGCGTATGGGATTCAAGCTTGGTTAAAAGCGTCTTTTGGTGCGGAGTTTCACGATTTCGCCGGTTCAGTGGTGGTGCACGCAGTCGGCGGATGGATAGGCCTTGCTGCGGTGATTTTCCTTGGCGCGCGACGCGGACGTTACACTAAAGATGGCGCTGTTTCGGCACATCCACCCTCGTCGATTCCTTTCCTTGCGCTAGGTGCTTGGATATTGGTAGTGGGCTGGTTTGGCTTTAATGTCATGAGCGCACAAACGCTGGACAAAATCTCTGGCCTGGTGGCGATGAATTCATTGATGGCGATGGTTGGCGGCACACTCGCTGCGTTGGTCATTGGCAAGAATGATCCGGGCTTTGTGCATAACGGTCCGCTCGCGGGATTGGTAGCAATTTGCGCTGGTTCGGATTTGATGCATCCGCTAGGCGCACTTGTCACCGGCGGCATCGCCGGCGGCTTGTTTGTGGTGATGTTTACCCTTACCCAAAACCGTTGGAAGATTGATGACGTGCTTGGTGTGTGGCCCTTGCACGGGCTTTGCGGTACCTGGGGCGGAATTGCAGCGGGCATTTTTGGTTCGACCGCGCTCGGTGGTCTCGGCGGAGTCAGTTTTATGAGTCAAATGCTCGGCACTTTGCTTGGTGTCACAGTTGCCTTTGCCGGTGGTGTGATTGTCTATGGTGGATTAAAGCGCACCGTAGGTATTCGGCTCGATGAAGAAGAAGAATTCAACGGCGCGGATTTGACTATCCATAAAATCGCCGCGACGGCGGAACGAGATACTTCTTGGTGAGACAATACGCACGAGGTGAGCTTGGCGCATTCGCAAGCTATCAATTCAGATGGGAGTGAAAATGAAAAAAGTCATTGTGAGTATTGCGGCAGGTGCTTTGTTGGCTGGTGCCATTGTTTCGACGGCATTTGCACAGACGCCAAACTGGTTGGCGGATTTCAAACGCGCTGATTTGAATGACAGCGATGGCTTATCGTGGGCCGAGTTAGAGAAATCACGCTCAACACTATTGCAACCCCTGCGTGAAAATTTTCGCGCAATTGATGCCGATGGCGATGGGCATGTCACTCAATACGAGTACAACAATTACTTGAATCAAGCTCAGCGCCAAGACAATTTCGTCACCAAATTTCGCCAGTTGGATTTGAACGACAGCGGCGGTATTTCGCGCAAAGAGCTGGACAAAGTTAGCGGCAATGAATTCGCCAACGTTAAAAGAAATTTTGATCAAATTGATAGCGACCGTGATGGACAAGTCAGCCTGGTCGAGTACCAGAACTATCAAGCTGCGATGACCAGAAACGCCGCGCCGCTTGGCGGCGCCTTAGGAATACCGTCTGACCGGTGTCAGTTTGATTGCGGTGTAGTCACACAAGTTGAAACTTACCAAACGAAAGGCGAAGGCAGTGCCATGGGCGCGATTGCTGGTGGTGTCGCTGGCGGTGTGCTCGGAAATCAAGTTGGAAAAGGCGATGGCAAGAAACTAGCAACCATAGGTGGCGTGGTTGGTGGTGCGCTACTTGGTCGGCAGCTCGAGAAGAATATGAAAACCAAAGAGATGGTGAAGGTGACGGTCAAATTTGACAACGGCCAAACCCACGGTTTTGATTTCGAAGCGGGTGCAAGCCCCGTGATGAAGGGCGATCGCGTCCAGTTGATCAACGGCCAAGTTACCCGATACGGCGGTCAGTAAGCTTAAAAAATCACCCCAGCACCCCGGTCGCAATTGCCACATAAATCGGGATCCCGAAAAGAATATTCAACGGGAAGGTGACTCCCAACGAGAGGCCAAAATACAAAGATGGATTGGCCTCCGGAATGGCATAGCGGACTACCGCTGGCACAGCAATGTAGGAAGCGCTGGCAGCTAGCACCATCAGCAGGGCGCCATTACCTGCCGAAAGTCCGGCGGCTGCGGCCAGTGCCAGTGCAAACGTGGCGTGGGTAATCGGTGCCAGTACTGCATAGGCGATCAGCCACGGCGAACTACCTTTGAGCAGCGGCAGATTGCGCGCGGCGGTGAGACCCATATCCAGTAGAAAAAAGGCCAGCATGCCTTTGAACAGATCGACTGAGAAAGGCTGCATCACGGCCTTGCCCGCATCACCAGTGATCAGACCGATCAACATCGCCCCTAACAGCAATAGTTGCGCGCCGTCGGTGAACGACTCGTGGAGAATCTTGCTCAGCGGAGTATGCGGGTGCGTACCTGCAGCTGCCCCGACTTCAGCGCGGGAGATATTGCGCAGCTGATTGGCAAGCACTACCGCCATGATGATGGCCGGCGATTCCATCAGCGCCATGGCCGCGGCCATATGCCCACCATAAACAATTTGATGATTTTCCAGATACTGCGCCGCAGTAATGAAGGTCACCGCACTGACTGAGCCATAGGTTGCCGCTACCGCCGCAGCGTCGTAACCGGATATGAAGCGTTTCAGCAGTCGAAAACTTAGCGCGGGAACGATGATGGCAAGAAGAATCGCCAGGCCCAGACTGACCGCGACCTCGCCGGTGAGTCCGGATTTAGCCAATGCAAATCCGCCCTTAAGGCCAAGCGCCATCAGCAGATATAACGACAAGAAGCGCGAGATTTGCGGCGGAATTTCCAGATTGGATTTAACCGTTCCGGCGAAGACGCCGAAGACGAAAAACAGAATAGCCGGATCGAGCAAACTGGACATCTGATTTCCCTTGGTGTTGACGCTAACAGGTTTGCATTTTGGCATGCACTTTGACGCGCACTACGGGTAGTCTCAAAGCACCGCGCTTAGCGTCATTTGTTGTTCTGCTGCCGATACCACGGCTGATTGATGAAGGGTTGTGCGAAGTCAAACATCTCGCCAACGCGAGGCGAAATAACTTGAACCGCTTGCGTCTTTGCAGCGGACAGGGTACGCAAAATAGGTTCGTCCCAGTCGTGATACGCGAGGTTGAAGGTCGCCCAGTGGATCGGCAACATCGTCCCCGCGCCCAAGTCTTGATGTGCCTGAATTGCCGCCTCGGGATTCATATGAATGTCCAGCCAGGTGTCGCCATAAGCACCGATTTTTATCAGCGCCAAATCGGGCGCTCCCAAGTGTTCGCGTATTGTCTTGAAGTGATCGGCATAGCCAGTGTCGCCGCTGAAATAAGCGGAGTGACTTGGTCCTTTTAGCATCCACGAGGTCCAAAGCGTAGCGTTGTTCATGCTGGTGCGCCCGGTATAGTGGCGCGCCGGTGTGCAGTGAATTTTGACGCCTTTTATCTCGGCTTCCTGCCACCAATCCATTTCATGAATCTGCTCGGCTTTGACATCCCATCTTTCGAGGTGCGCGCCGATGCCGAGGCCGACATAGAAATGCGTACCGCCTTGCGCTAGATGCCGAATTGTCGCCATATCCAGATGGTCGAAGTGGTCGTGCGAGATCACCACCGCGTCGATGTTTTTCCATAGCTCGAGTGCCAGCGGAACTTCGTGCAGCCGGGCGGGGCCAATGAACTGAAACGGTGAGGCACGTTCTGAAAACATCGGATCGGTCAGCACGCGCACCCCATCAATCTCCACCAACACGCTGGCATGACCCAGCCACCAAGCGCGCAAACCGGGTGCCACCGTTGCGCCCAGATTCTGAGCCGACATGGCGACAACCGGAATTTTGAAAGTTGGCTCGCGAAGCTCTTTGCCAAAATAGGCGTTTAACTCGCGCATGATCGAAAAATCGCTGATGTAGGGCGGTGTGTTTTCAAGTCGCCCGCCATGAAACTGTTTCGATTGCTGCATTCGCGCCAGGCTCGCGCCACTGGCTTCGCCACCAAAAACCGGCAATCGGACAACCCACCAGGCAGCGAGTGCAACTACGGCGAGGACGATTATCAAGGCGAGACTGATCCGCTTCACGGTCGTCATTGTGTGACCTCCGGAATTTGTGCTGCAATCAAATAGTGTCCGATCACGCGCTGTAAATAGTCCTTGGTTCGCTCAGGGTTGGCGGGTCGGGCGAGGGCATGGGTGCCACCGACAATGGCCAAATAAAACAGCGCGGCGAGTTCGCCGGCAGTTTTTTCGTCTCCAGTCAGCCGCAGAAATTTGGTTTCGAAAAGCCGCATCCGCATGCGATCAACCTCAACGAGTTTCGCGGCGACCTCCGGATTGCTACGCCCAAGGCCACGTAGTGCGAGTTCGAAACGCAGGTATTTGATCTCGGCTCCCGCATGCGCCAGCGCCGCTTCAAGCATGCGCTCCAGATCAGCTTTTGGTTCGAGTGGTCTGGCCTCCTGTGCGCGCTGATGGGTATCCACCTCGCGCATTCGCCAGCGTTCGACTAGTGCGGAGATCAGCTCTGCATGATCTGTGAAGTGCCAGTAAAAACTGCCTCGCGTCACGCCCAGTGAGGCGGCCAGGGTGAGTACGCGCACGCTATCGAAGCCGCTTTCAGCAACCGTTTCAAACGCTGCATCGAGCCAGTCGTCGCGGCTGAGACGCAGCGCCGGGGTGTCACCGTTGGTTGGCTGAATGGGAGGATTCGCCGCTTTCATTAGAGTGTGTCGACTAAGTTTTCTGTTTGACTCGCGGCAAACAATACACTAGTGTACGGAGACTGTCCAATCAAACACGGATTTCTCAAATGAACGATGGCTATCTGAATTTTGCTAACTCCGCCGTAGGCGCCAAACTTGCCGACGCGCTGGGTTTGCCCAAACCGATTGTGCTTGACCGCTACAAAGAAGGTCAGCCGGTGATCAAGGGCTCGGTGCTGGTGGGTGGCGGGAATGACGCCAAACTGCTACCAGTGCTAGCGAAGATTTTCAAATCAATCGGCGCACAAACAGTGGCGCATCGACAGCTACCGCAATGGTTGCCCTTGGCGAATGGAGCCGGCCTGATGAGCGGGCGCTGGGGTGTTGACGATCAACCGGGCGAGAAGGTGAAGGCGTTGGTGTTTGACGCCACCGGAATGACCGACAGCACGCAATCTGATGCGCTGTATGAGTTTTTTCACGATGCAGCGCGCTCGGTTTTACCGTGCGGCCGTGTCATTGTTTTTGGTCGCCCTCCAGAGCAGTGCGCGAACCCGCGCCAGGCAACGATTCAGCGCGCGCTCGAAGGCTTGACTCGCTCATTGGCCAAGGAGTTGAAGCGGGCGATTGCGGTGCAGTTAGTGTATGTCGCCGAAGGTGCGGAAGATCAGCTTGAATCTACCGTTCGCTTCCTGCTCTCGCCGCGTTCGACCTATGTCTCGGCGCAGGTAATTCGCGTAGGTACGCCAGTTGGTGCTGGTGGTACGCCGTTAAATTGGGACAAATCATTGGCTGGCAAGAAAGTTCTCGTCACCGGCGCTTCGCGCGGCATAGGCGCGTCAATTGCCGAAATCATGGTGCGTGAAGGTGCAACGGTGATTTGTCTCGATGTGCCACAAGCGCAGCCAGGTCTGAACGAGATCGCTGCCAAGCTGGGCGCATCCGCCATTGAACTCGACATTGGCGCGGCCGATGCACCGCAAAAATTGGTCGACGCGGCTAAAGCTGACGGCGGCTGGGATGTCATCGTACATAACGCCGGCATCACACGTGACAAGACGATTGCCAATATGAAGCCGCATTTCTGGCAGATGGTGATGAACGTGAATTTGTCCACGCAGGAGCGCATCAATGACGCGTTGGTTGAGTCCGGGGCCTTGAAATCGGGCGCGCGTATCGTCTGTGTTTCTTCAATCTCCGGCATCGCCGGCAACAATGGTCAGACCAACTACGCGCTGTCAAAAGCTGGTGTCATCGGTATGGTGCAAAGCACTGCGCCGATGTTCGCCAAACATGGCGTGACGATCAACGCCGTTGCTCCGGGTTTCATTGAAACCCAAATGACTGCTGCGATTCCTTTCGCCATGCGCGAAGCCGGGCGGCGGATGAACTCGATGAGCCAAGGCGGCTTGCCGGTTGATGTGGCCGAGGCGATTGTCTGGTTTGCCAACCCCGCATCAAGCGGGTTAACCGGCAACGTGGTTCGCGTTTGCGGCCAAAGTTTGATCGGCGCTTGAGGACAAATATCATGACGAGTTCAAAGAAATCCGCACTGCAGATTATTGAAGTCACCGAGGAGCTAAGCCCAGCGGGAATGTTCTTTGGCGCACTTAAATCCAGTCGCAAAAAGCCCGGTGTAGTGACAGCGCTGCCGCCAATCACTTACGTTCGGCCCAGCGTGAAATTGGATGCGGCGCATATCGCTGCCTATGCCAAAGTCTGCGGCTATTCGGAAGCGCAAGGCGTGCCGATCATTTATCCGCAAATGCTCACCTTTCCCTTGATGATGGCGTTTTTCGCCTCGCCGGAATGTCCGTGGCCAGGCATGGGAACGGTGCATTTGGCCAATCGCATTGCACAACACGCAATCTTGAAAGCGGGTGATCAGTTGCGCGTTGAAGTCGCCACCGGCGATTTGATCGCGCATGAAAAAGGTCAGGTCTTCAACATGGAGATGAAGGTTCTGCGCGGCGATGAATTGGTCTGGGACGCGACGCAAACGCTGCTTCGCATCGGCGTCAAAAATCCCGCCGGGCCGAAATTCATCAGCGCGCTCAATGCCGATCTACCCTTGTCGCGCCAAGCCGACATCCGCGCGGCCAGCGACATTGGTCGTCGCTACGGCAAAGTGTCGGGGGACATGAATCCGATTCATCTGTCGGCACTTTCTGCCAAGCTGTTTGGTTTTCGAGCTGCTATCGCGCACGGGTTGTGGACCAAAGCACGAGCGCTGGCGCAGCTGATGCCGCCGTATGCGGTGGCGCAGGCCGCGGTCAATGTCGAATTCAAAACGCCGCTTTTTCTTCCGGCAACTGCGTCGCTATGGGCAACGCATAGCGAACTTTCCACTGCGTTTGAAGTGCGCAATCAAAAAGGTGACAAGCCGCACCTGCGCGGACAAATTACCTACGCTTAAATCGTCGGTCATTTCGCCCGAATTTTTGTCAGTTGGTGCTGGTCACACGCCGTCATCTCGAAATTTTCTAAGGAGCAAAGCATGAATACCATTCGTCGCGTCGCCATCATTGGCGGTAATCGCATTCCCTTCGCACGATCCAACAGCGTCTATTCCTCGGCTTCGAATCAGGAGATGTTCACTGCAACTTTGCAAGGTTTGGTGGATCGCTTCAATCTGCACGGCGAGCGGCTGGGCGATGTGGTCGGCGGCGCGGTGATGAAGCATTCGCGCGACTTCAATCTGGTACGCGAGTCGGTTTTGTCGACCACGCTCTCGCCGCAAACACCAGCCTTCGATATTCAACAAGCCTGCGGCACCGGCCTTGAGGCGGCGATGATCGTCGCCAACAAGATTGCGCTGGGGCATATCGAATGCGGTATGGCCGGCGGCGTGGACACTACGTCCGATGCGCCCATCGGCGTCAATGAAAAAATGCGCAAGATTTTGCTGGAAGCGTCGCGCGCAAAGTCCACCGGCCAGCGCTTGGGTAGCTTGGCCAAGATGCGCCCCGGCATGTTGGTCTCGCCGACCTTGCCGCGCAACGGCGAGCCGCGCACCGGCTACTCAATGGGCGAACACGCCGAATTGATGGCGCGCGAATGGAACATCAGTCGCGAAGATCAGGACGCACTGGCGCTCAAGAGCCATCTCAACTTGGCGCGTGCCTACAAGGATGGATTCTTCACTGATTTGATGACGCCGTTCAAGGGGGTTGCCGTCGATAACAACCTACGCGCCGATCTGACCATCGAAAAACTGCGTTCGCTCAAACCCGCATTCGACAAGAAGGTCGCACCCAACCAAGGGACGCTGACTGCCGGTAACTCGACACCACTGACCGATGGTGCCTCAGCCGTTTTGCTCGCCAGCGAGGAATGGGCAGCCGCAAAAAATCTGCCGGTGTTGGCCTATTTGAGTTTCAGTGAAGTCGCAGCGGTTGATTTCTTTGACAAGAAAGAGGGCTTGCTCATGGCACCGGCCTATGCCGTGCCGCGCATGTTGGCACGTGCCGGGATCAGCTTGCAGGACTTTGATTTTTACGAGATTCATGAAGCCTTTGCGGCACAAGTGCTGTGCACCTTGAAAGCGTGGCAGGACGAGGCTTACTGCAAAGAAAAGCTCGGTCTGGACAAAGCACTCGGCGCAATCGACCTGAGCAAACTCAACATCAACGGCAGCTCACTTGCCGCCGGTCATCCATTCGCCGCCACCGGCGGGCGTATCGTCGCCACGCTGGCAAAAATGCTGAATCAAAAAGGCAGCGGTAGCGGCCTGATTTCAATTTGCGCTGCCGGTGGTCAAGGCGTTGTTGCAATATTGGAAAAGTAAAAGCCTTAGACAGGATGAACAGGATTGACAGGATGAAAACCAAAGGCGCCGGTTGGATTCTGTTTCTATCCTGTACATCCTGTTAATCCTGTCAAAAATATTTTCTTGAAAAGGCAAAAAGCGAAAATGCCAACTTACAAAGCCCCGCTGCGCGATATGCGCTTCCTGATCAATGAAGTGCTCGACTACTCGTCGCACTACGCCAGCCTGTCGAACGGCAAAGATGCCACGCCCGATATGGTCGAGGCAATTTTGGAAGGCGCGGCAACGCTGTGCGAGGAAGTGCTGGCACCGATCAATTTGTCCGGCGACGCGGAAGGCTGTACCTTTTCCAACGGCAACGTGAAAACGCCGGAAGGATTCAAAGAAGCCTACAAAGCCTTTGTTGAAGGTGGCTGGCAAGGCTTGTCGTTCCCGACTGAATACGGCGGCCAAGGCTTGCCGATGTCGGTCAATGTCTTCAAATCCGAAATGGCTGGAACGGCGAACTGGTCGTTCAATATGTATCCGGGATTGTCGATCGGCTGCATCAACACGCTGATGCAATACGGCACGGACGCGCAAAAGAAATTGTTTTTGCCACCGCTCGTCGCTGGTGAATGGACCGGCACCATGTGCTTGACCGAGGCGCAATGCGGGACAGATTTGGCGCAAGTCAAAACCCGCGCTGAACCGCAAGCTGACGGCACTTACAAGCTCACCGGGACGAAGATATTCATCTCCTCAGGTGAGCACGATCTGACCGACAACATCATTCACATCGTGCTGGCGCGTCTGCCCGGCGCACCGGCAGGTACCAAAGGAATCTCACTATTTGTTGTGCCTAAAGTAATCGTCAATGCAGACGGTAGCTTGGGTGCGCGCAACGCAGTAAATTGCGGCTCCATCGAACACAAAATGGGCATCCGTGCATCCTCCACTGCGTTGCTCAATTTCGACGACGCGACCGGCTACATAATCGCCGAGCCGAACAAAGGTCTGGAGGCGATGTTCACCTTCATGAACACCGCACGCATCGGCACGGCGATACAAGGCGTGGCACAGGCCGAGGCTTCGTTTCAAGGCGCGCTGGCCTACGCTAAAGAGCGCCGCTCGATGCGCGCACTGAGTGGAAAAAAGGAACCCGAATTCGCCGCTGACGCGCTCATTTGGCATCCGGATGTGCGTCGCATGTTGCTTACGCAAAAAGCGTTCGCAGAAGGTGGGCGCGCGATGATTTACAGTGCCGCGCAAATCGCCGACAACATGTTTAACGCAGTGGTTGAAGGCGATACCAAAAAATATGAGGACTACGACAGTCGCTTAGGTTTTTATACGCCGATCCTTAAAGGCTTCCTCACCGAAATGGGATTGGAGGCGGCGAACCTCGGCATGCAAGTTTTCGGCGGCCACGGCTACATTCATGAACATGGCATGGAACACATCGCCCGCGACGCGCGGATCAGCACACTTTACGAAGGCACTACTGGAATTCAAGCGCTGGATTTATTGGGTCGCAAAGTGCTACTCGGCACACGCGGAAAATGCGTGCGCGACTTCACTGGCCTCATGTGGAAATTTTCCAAATTACATTTGTTCGCCTCCAGTTCTGTCGGCAGCATGGCGCGAGAACTGACCAAACGTTCGGTGCAGTGGAACATCCTGACCACCCGCATCATGCTGCGCGCGCCCGGCGACAAAGAGTCCGTCGGCGCGGCGAGTTTTGATTTCCTGATGTATTCCGGCTATGTCATGCTGGCCTACTTTTGGGCGCTACAAGCAGGCAAGGCGCAGGAACTTTTGGCGTCTGGAAAAGGCAAGGAATCAGCAGATTTCTACCGCGCCAAAATCCAAACCGCCGAGTTCTATTTCGCCCGTCTTCTGCCACGCGCCGACGGCCATCGCAAAAATGCATTGGCATCGACGAAATCGGTGATGCAAATGGACAAGGAGCATTTCGCGTTTTCGTGAAGTAATGTAAAAACGCCAGTTGGTGCTGGCCATACGCCGCTATCGACTGGAGGCACACTACAAGAGGGAAAAATGATGACACGCAATATCCTTACCGTGTTTGCTGTGATTTTTCTGATATCCGCCTGCAACAAAGACGCTCCAACTCCAACATCGTCAAGTGAAGCGACTGCAACGACGGTAACCAGCAACACCGCCTTAGCCAAATCATTAAACCTCGCCGAGCAGCAAGGCTTTGAAGATGCCAAGCGTGGCCTGATCGCCAAACCAACGGGCAAGGTTTTGGCTGCCGATGGTTCAACCGTGTGGGACTACGACCGCTTTTCTTTCATTCAAGGCGATGCGCCGCCCACGGTGAATCCGAGTTTGTGGCGGCACGCGACATTGAACAATGAAGTGGGTTTGTTCAAGGTAGCCGAGGGCATTCATCAATTGCGCGGTTTTGATATTGCCAACATCACTTTGATTGATGGCAAGACCGGCTGGATTTTGGTCGACCCGCTAACCACGCGAGAAACGGCGGCGGCGGCGATTGCTTTTGCGCGCAAACATTTGGGTAACAAGCCGATCTCGGCGATGATCTTTACCCATAGCCATGTCGATCATTTTGGTG
>Ga0075163_10009570_pt1 | contig 12717 bp, 10 predicted proteins | sample JI1023141ADNA_FD_71478 | JGI IMG/M metagenome (GOLD analysis project Ga0075163, IMG submission 71478) | Wastewater effluent complex algal communities from Wisconsin, to seasonally profile nutrient transformation and Carbon sequestration -... | ecosystem: Engineered > WWTP > Effluent > Algae...
ACGTTCCAGGCCCTGCAGCACAAGGCGGCCATGCTGTTCATCAACAGCGAACTCGCCGCGGCCTCGGCGTGGGATGCGGTACGCGGCGCGGGCCAATCGGCCGTCCAGCACCACATCGCAGCCGCCGGCGCCGCGGTCACCGCCATCGGTGGCCTGCCCGAACTGGTGGTCGATGCGCTCACCATGTTCGGCGCGATCGGCTATACCTGGGAGCATGACCTGCACCTGTACTGGAAACGTGCCATCAGCCTGGCCGCCGCCATCGGACCGGTGACGGATTGGGCACGCGCCCTTGGTGATCCGGACCTACCCGGGCGAGACTTCACCATCGAGCTCACCGCGGTCGAGCCGGATTTCCGCGCCGGTGTCGCGGCGGCACTCGACGCCGCGGCGGCGTTGCGCAACGAGAGGCCCGGTCGGCAGAACCCCGAATATGCGGAGTACTGGACCGGCCCGCAGCGCACCGCGCTGGCCGATGCCGGCCTGGTCGTGCCGTATCTGCCCGCACCGTGGGGTCTGGATGCCTCACCGGCGCAGCAGTTGATCATCGACGAGGAATACGACAAGCGACCCCACCTGGTGCGGCCGTCGCTGGGCATTGCGCAGTGGATCCTGCCCACGGTGCTCACCGCGGGCTCCGACGCCCAGCGCGAGCGGTTCGCGGTGCCCACGATGCGTGGCGAGATCGGTTGGTGTCAGCTGTTCTCCGAACCCGGTGCCGGATCGGATCTGGCCGCGCTGTCGACCAGGGCGACCAAAGTGGATGGCGGATGGGTGATTCAGGGCCAGAAGGTATGGACATCCTCGGCGCAGCGTGCCGACTGGGGTGCCCTGCTGGCGCGTACCGATCCGGAAGCCAAGAAACACAAGGGTATCGGGTACTTCCTCGTCGACATGAGCACCCCGGGAATCCGGGTCCGACCGCTGCGCACCGCCAGCGGAGACGAACACTTCAACGAGGTCTTCTTCGACGACGTTTTCGTTCCCGACGAGATGCTGGTGGGCGAACCCACCGCGGGCTGGTCCCACGCACTGGCCACGATGGCCAATGAACGGGTGGCGATCGGCGCCTACGTGAAGCTGGACAAGGAAAGCGAGCTGCGCGCCCTGGCCCGCCGGGCCGGCGCGGCGGATGTGACGGTGCGCCGGGCGCTGGGGGAGGTCCGGGCGGCGACCAATGCCATCGGCGCACTGGCGGTGCGCGACACCCTGGGCCGGCTCGCCGGGCACGGCCCGGGCCCGGCGAGCAGCGTCGGGAAGGTCGGCACCGCGCTGCTGGTGCGCCGGGTGACCGCCGACGCGCTGGCCTTCAGCGGGCGCGCGGCCATGGTCGGCGGCGGCGAGCAGCCGGCCGTGGGGCAGAGCCTGATGATGCCCGCCGAGGTCATCGGCGGCGGCACCATCGAGATCCAGCTGAACATCATCGCGACGATGATCCTCGGGCTGCCGAGGAATTGAGGCCGCCATGACCGACATGCCCGGCTACAAACAGGCCCGCCGGTCGCAGATCGTGGCCGCCGCGCAGGCTCTGCTGAAGGCGCAGGACTACGACCACATCCAGATGCGTGATGTCGCCGACGCGGCCGATGTCGCGTTGGGCACGCTGTACCGCTACTTCAGCTCCAAGGAGCATGTCTACGCCGCGGTGCTGATGGACTGGGCGCAGCCAGTATTCGCGCCCGCAGTCGCCGACACCGGCCCGGCGGAGCGGCGGGTGCGGGAGAAGGTCCGCGGCATCATCGCCACCTTCGAGCGTCGTCCCGGCTTCTTCAAGGTCTGCATGCTGTTGCAGAACACCGCCGATGCCAATGCGGCCGCCCTGATGGAGGACTTCGCCGCGATCGCCCTGCGGGCCCTGTCCGCGGATTTCGCCTCACTGGGCGACCAGGAATCCGCGGACACCGCGATCATGCTGTGGGGCATCGTCAACACCATGCTCTCCGGCGCGCTTCTGCACGGCAAACCGATCGCCGACGCGTACCGGGTCGTCGACGCCTTCGTCGACCTCGTCGCACCGCGATTGTCCCCGGGTTAGCGGATCACCGGCGGCTCATGCGCCCGCACCGGTGGCAGGTGTTGGGTGAACTTCTCCAGCTGCACCAGCACATGGGCGCCGGTGCAGCCACGGGCCAGCGCCGAGGTGCCGATGTCGTCGGTCAGCACATTCGGGTTGCCGTGCACGCACAGCGAATCCGGGTCGCCCGGCTCGAGCGGATCGAACCAGGCGCCGGTGGACAACTGCACCACCCGCGGGCGCAGCCGGTCGTCGATCACCACGCCGGCCAGGCAGGCGCCGCGGTCGTTGAACACCCGCGCCACGTCCCCGTCGGCCAGGCCACGGTCGGCCGCGTCCGCCGGATGGATCCGGATGGGTTCGCGGCCTTGTACTTTCGACTGCTGGCTGGTGGCGCCACCGTCGAGCTGGCCGTGCAGCCGGCTGGCGGGCTGGTTGGCGATCAGGTGCAGCGGGTAGGTCCGCGCGCGCTCACCGCCCAGCCACTCGGTGGGCTCGAACCAGGCCGGGTGGCCCAGGCAATCGTCGTACCCGAAGCTGTCGATCTCGGCGGAGAAGATCTCGATGCGGCCGCTCGGAGTGTTCAGCCGGTTGGTGTGCGGGTCGGCGCGGAAATCGGCCAGCAGGGTCAGCCCGGGCTCGGTCGGCAGCCGTAGCTGCCCGTCGGCCCAGAATTGGTCGAAGGACGGCGCATCGAAGTCCACACCGGCCGACCACGTGGCATACAGGTGCGCCAGCCATTGCCGGGCGGTGCGGCCCTCGGTGAACTCGTCGGCGACGCCGAAGCGCCGCGCGAGTTCGGCGAAGGTGGTGTAGTCGTCGCGCGCCTGTGCGTAGGGCTCGACCAGTGCCGGCATCGCCATCAGCATCGGGTCATTGCGGGAGCCGGAGTAGTCGTCGCGTTCATAGGCGGTGGTGGAGGGAACCACGATATCGGCGTGCTTGGCCATCGCCGTCCAGTACGGGTCGTGCACGACGACGGTGTCCGGCCGGGCCAGCGCGCGGCGTAACCGGCCGATGTTCTGGTGGTGGTGGAACGGATTTCCCCCGGCCCAGTAGACCAGGCGGATATCCGGGAACGTCTGGCGCCGGCCGTTGTAGTCGTACTCCCGGCCGGGGTGCAGCAGCATATCGCTGACGGCGGCCACCGGAATGAACGTCGAGACCGGATTGTGGCCCTGCGGCAGCACCGGCAACGGGAAGCGCAGCGGTGCCAGCCCCGGTTCGTTCATCGATCCGTAGCCGTGCCCGAAACCGCCTCCGGGCAAGCCGATCTGGCCGAGCATGGCGGCCAGCGTCAGGCCCATCCACGGCGCCTGCTCGCCGTGGCGGATGCGTTGCAGCGACCAGCTGATGGTCACCAGGGTGCGGCCCGCGGCCATCCGGCGGGCCAGCGCGGTGATGTCCTCTCCCGCCAGCCCGCTGATCGTCGCGGCCCAGGCCGGCGACTTCGGCACGCCGTCGTCGGTCCCGAGCAGGTACCGCTCGAAACGGTCGTACCCGACACAGTAGGTGTCCAGGAACGCGCGATCGGCGAGGTCCTCGGTGGCCAGCACATGGGCCAGCGCGAGCATGACGGCCACATCGGTGCCGGGTCGTGGGGCGTGCCATTCGTGGTCGCCGTCGACATCGTCGCGCAGCGGGGAGAACGACACGATGCGCCCGCCCCGCTCCCGGAACCGGCGCAGCGCGTCGCGTGCCGGATGTGCGGTGGTGCCACCGTGGTTGATCCCGGTGTTCTTCAGCGCCAGACCGCCGAAGGCCACCAGCAGATCGGTGTGTTCGACGATCACCTCCCACTGCGTGGAGCGTTTGAACAGATCGTCATGAGTGCCCACCACCCGCGGCATGATCACCCCGGTCGCGCCGAGGCTGTAGGAGTGCCGCGAGGAGGTGTAGCCGCCGATGAGTTTGAGAAAGCGATGCACCTGGCTCTGCGCGTGATGGAACCGGCCGGCGCTCGCCCAGCCGTACGACCCGCCGTAGATCGCCTCGTTGCCGTGTTCGGCGATGATCCGTCGTAGTTCGCCGGCGAGCAGATCGGACAGTTCGTCCCAGGACACCGCCACGAACTCGTCATCGCCGCGACGAACACTTGGCCCCGGCCCGTTGTCCAGCCAACCGCGCCGAATCGCCGGGCCCGCGACCCGGGAGCGGTGCCGGATGGAACCGGGCAGGTTGCCCAGCAGGGGCGAGGGGTCGTCGTCACCGGCGTGCGGGCGCACGGCCGTGAGGTCGCCGGCACTGACCTCGGCGGTGAAAGCGCCCCAGTGGGCCAGGCTGGCTCGCGACACGCACCGATCCTAGAGCCCCGGCCGGCGGCTCTACCAACCATCTGGTTGGTATATGTTGGGCGCCACGCACCCTGATACCAGTACCGGAGGTCACACGATGGGCGTCGTCAAATACGACCGCACCCTGTTCGAGCCCGAGCACGATCTGTTCCGCGAGTCCTACCGCGCCTTCCTGGAGCGCCATGCGGCACCGTTCCGGGAGGAGTGGGAGAAGGCCAAGATCGTCGACCGCGAGGTCTGGCGTGAAGCCGGTAAGCAGGGCTTTCTGGGCATGGCCGTTCCGGAGGAGTTCGGCGGCGGCGGCAACCCGGACTTCCGCTACAACGTCGTCATCACCGAGGAGACCGCCGCGGGCCACCACAGCGGACTGGGTTTCACCCTGCAGAACGATGTCATCGCGCCGTACCTGATCGAACTGGCCACCGAGGAGCAGAAGCGGCGCTGGCTGCCCGGATTCTGCAGCGGCGAAGTGATCACGGCGATCGCAATGACCGAACCCGGTACCGGCAGCGATCTGCAGGGCATCAAGACCCGCGCCGTCCGCGACGGCGACCACTACATCCTCAACGGGTCCAAGACGTTCATCACCAACGGCATTCACGCCGATCTGGTGATCGTGGTGGCCTGCACCGACCCGGAGAAGGGCGCGCAGGGCTTCTCCCTGCTGGTGGTCGAGCGCGGGATGGCGGGCTTCGAGCGGGGACGCCACCTCGACAAGATCGGCCTCGATGCCCAGGACACCGCCGAACTGTCCTTCACCGATGTGCAGGTTCCGGTGGAGAACCTGCTCGGCCAGGAGGGCATGGGCTTCCTCTATCTGATGCAGAACCTGCCCCAGGAACGCATCAGCATCGCCGTGATGGCCGCCGCGGCGATGGAGTCCGCGCTCGAGCAGACCCTGCAGTACACCAAGGAGCGCAAGGCGTTCGGCAAGCCGATCGGCAGCTTCCAGAACAACCGGTTCGTGCTGGCCGAACTGGCCACCGAGGCGACCGCGATCCGCATCATGGTCGACGAGTTCATCCGGTTGCACCTGGACCGCAAGCTCACCGTCGATCAGGCGGCGATGGCCAAGTGGTACAGCACCGAGGCGCAGGTGCGTTTGGTGGACCGCTGCCTGCAGTTGCACGGCGGCTACGGCTACATGCGTGAATACCCGATCGCGCGGGCATTCCTGGACTCCAGGATCCAGACGATCTACGGCGGAACCACCGAGATCATGAAGGAGATCATCGGCCGCGGCCTGGGGGTGTGAAGGTCCGACACGCATAACGCGCAGGTGGCGATATCCCACGACTTCGTGGTCGGCTGACGCAAAGTTGACGAACGCGATACTTTCGTGTGGTTTTGCACGACTTCGGGGAGGACCGATGACCAGGCAGCGATCCCGGCTTAGCAGGATTGCCGGGCGGCTTGCGGTAGGGCTCGTGAGCGCCGGATTGTTCGCGTCGGTGTTGATGGCGCCGCCGGCCGTCGCCACGCCGGAAAGTGATGCCGACGCGGCGATCACCGCGGCCTGGGAGACCGGCGGCGGTGAGACCGGTCCGCTGGGCCCCAAGGACGGTGGCGTCTACCCGGCCGGTGACGGTTTCGGGCAGAACTTTGCCTCGGGCAAGATCTTCTTCACCCCCGATACCGGCGCGCATATCGTCTCCGGCGCGATCCTGGAGAAGTACGAGTCGCTCGGCGGTCCTGCCGACAGTGACCTGGGCTTCCCGACCATCGACGAGGGCCCCGGCCGGGCGGCCAACAGTCGCAACTCCACCTTCAGCGCGCCGGACAAGCCGGTCATCTTCTGGACGCCGGACACCGGTGCGCGGGTCGTGCGCGGCGCCATCAACCAGGCCTGGGATGCGCTCGGGGGTTCGGCCGGAGCGCTCGGCGTACCCAGCGAGGATGAGACCACCAATGGCGATGTCGTCACCCAGAAGTTCACCGGCGGTGAGATCTCGTGGAACCGCAAGACCAAGGCCTTCACCACGGTGCCGCCTGAGCTGGCAGGTCAGCTCGGGGCCATCGAGGTCCCCTCGGACGCCACCTCTGCCATCGCCGCCGCCCGCCGTGCCGCCGGCGGCGCACTCGGGCCGCTGGGCGCCGAGGAGGGCGCGCAGTACGCGATCGGCGCCGACGGCGTGGGGCAGAACTACGCCGGCGGCAAGATCTTCTACAGCCCCGACACCGGCGCCAACGTGGTCACCGGACAGGTGCTGGCCAAGTACGAGAGTGTCGGCGGGCCGACCGGCGATCTGGGGTTCCCCACCACCAGCGAGGCCGATGGCGGACTGACCCCGCAGAGTCGGGTGGTCGAGTTCGCCGCCGAGGACCAGCCCGTCATCTTCTGGACACCCGATTTCGGCGCCGTCATCGTGCGTGGCGCGATGAACGCCGCATGGCAGAAGCTGGGTGGCGCCACCGGTGAGCTCGGGGCGCCGAAGGCCGACCAGACCGAGAACGGCGATATCGTCAGCCAGCAGTTCAACGGTGGTTCGATCTCGTGGGACCGGGCGGCCAAGAAGTTCAGCACCGAGCCCGCCGGTCTGCAGTCTCAGCTCGCCGGACTCGAGGTGCCGGGCGCGGACGCGCCGCAGGCCCCGGCGGACGGGCCGCAGGCCGACGGCGATTCCGGCAAGGGCGCCAGCTGGTTCTCCTGGTGGTGGCTGCTCGGCCTGATCCCGCTGCTCGGTGTGCTCGCGCTGATCGGCGTCGCGGTCCTGCGTAACCGCCGTCCCCGCGACGGTGACCACTTCGGTGACGGCCACTTCGACGACGGTCACCACGACGGTGAGGATCCCTACGAACGCGGCTACAGCGGCGGATACGGGGACCGCTACGAATCCGGGTACCCCAGCCGCCCGGAACCGGCTCCCTACACCCCGCAGAGCCCGTGGGCGTCGGCGCCGCCGGCCGAATCCGGCACCGAGGACGGTGACGACTACAGCGGTGACGACTACAGCGGTGACGACTACAGCGGTGACGACTACAGCGGTGACGACTACGCCGACGAGTACGACAGCGACGAGTACGACAGCGACGGATACGACGCCGACGACCACGACGGCGAACCCGCCGCGGAGCGCGATGTCGACGCCGACGATCTCGAAGAGCTCGACGCCGAGCAGGATGCGGTGCTGAGTTTCGACGACGACCCGGACGCCGTGGACACCGCGCCGACGCGGATCGAGTCACCCACCGCGGTGATCGCGCCGGCGCCGCCGCAGACCGCGTACGAACCGGATTTCCCGAGTGGGCGTCACGCCGCGATACAGGACGACGAGCCCGAGGACGCCGGATGGACCTCGATGCGGCTGGCCACCGGTGACCGCTACCGGGCGCCGGAGGGCTACCCGATCAAGGCGGACACCAAGACCGGTTTGTACTGGGCTCCGGGGAGCCCGGGCTACCGCGACACCGAGGCCGAGATCTGGTTCGCCAGTGAGGAATTCGCCCGGACGAACGGATTCGTCCGGGCGGACTGAGGGTCCGTCAGATCTTGCGGATCACGGTGACGACCTTGCCGAGCACCACCGCGTCGTTACCGTCGATCGGTTCGAACGCCGGGTTGTGCGGCATCAGCCACACCTGACCGCGGGTTCGCTTGAAGGTCTTCACGGTCGCCTCGCCGTCGATCATGGCCGCGACGATATCGCCGTTCTCGGCGACGTTCTGCTGGCGGATGACCACCCAGTCGCCGTCGCAGATCGCGGCGTCGATCATGGACTCGCCGACCACCTTCAGCAGGAACAGCGAACCCTCGCCGACCAGCTCGCGGGGGAGCGGGAAGACCTCTTCGACGGCCTCTTCGGCCAGGATGGGGCCACCCGCGGCGATCCGGCCGAGCACCGGCACGAATGTCGGTTCGGGGAGCGCGTCCGACCCGGCCACATCGGTGGTCACGATGGGGGTCACCACATCGTCGAAACCGCGCACGTCCACGGCGCGGGGTCGGTTCGGGTCCCTGCGGAGGTAACCCTTGCGTTCCAGGGTGCGTAGCTGGTGCGCCACCGACGAGGTGGAGGTCAGGCCGACGGCGTCGCCGATCTCACGGATGCTCGGCGGATACCCGCGACTGGTCACGGAGGTGCGGATGACCTCCAGGATGGTGCGCTGACGCTCGGTCAGGCTGGAGCGTGCCTCAGGGGTTTCGGTGCTGTCGCTCATGTGCCCGAATGTAGTCGCCACCGCACAGATAATCAAACATGTGTTCGAGGCGTGTCGTGTTCGCCCTCGGCCCGGCGGGTGGCCGCGCGGGACGCGTCCACTTGTCGGTGCCCCGGTCTATCGTTTCGCAACAGTTCGATCACATGTTCTATTCATCGAACACATGATCGACTAGTATTCGAACACAGAAGCGAAAGACCCCTACTCGGAGAGGCGCTCAGATGACGATTCTCGAAGCTCGCCCGGACACTCGGCACAGTGCGTACGCCCCGGCTCGGTCGCCGCGGCCCGCAATGGCCGCCGAGGTATGGCCGCTGCCCCGCGACGTCGTCGTGCGCCGGCGTCGTGTCCCATCCTCGCGCCGCCCCGGTGGTGCACCTCTGGGCCACCGCGGCAGCGGGGTGCTGATGTCCCGCGCCTCGCACCGGCGCCGGCCGATCACACCGGCCGCCACGGTGCTGCTGGCCCTGCTGGCCGGCGCAATCACCCTGTGGCTCGGGCTCGTCGCCCAGCTGGGCGGTCCCACCGAAGAGCCCGTCCAGCTGCCCACCCGCCTGTCGGTGGTGTACGTGCAGGACGGTGAGACGCTGCAGCACATCGCCCACCGGGTGGCCCCGGATGCGCCCGCGGGCCAGATCGTCGAGCGCATCCGCGAGCTCAACAAGCTCGAAACAGGCACGGTGCAGGCCGGGCAGACGCTCATCGCACCGATCGGCTGACGCGTGCTCTGCGGTACCCAGGTAGGCTCGACGACATTCGAACTGGTCGATCTGCGGTGCGGCGAAGGAGCGGTGATGCACTGTCCGTTCTGTCGTCACCCGGACTCACGTGTCGTCGACTCCCGGGAAACCGATGAGGGCCAGGCCATCAGGCGTCGCCGGTCCTGCCCGGAATGCGGCCGTCGATTCACCACGGTCGAGACCGCGGTGCTCGCGGTCGTCAAGCGCAGCGGGGTGACCGAACCGTTCAGCAGGGAGAAGGTCATCAAGGGTGTGCGCCGGGCATGCCAGGGCCGACAGGTCGACGATGATGCGCTCAACCTGTTGGCGCAACAGGTCGAGGACGCCGTGCGGGCCGCGGGTTCGCCCGAGATTGCGAGCCACGACGTGGGACTCGCGATCCTCGGCCCGCTCCGCGATCTCGATGAGGTCGCCTATCTGAGGTTCGCCTCGGTGTACCGGTCCTTCACCTCGGCCGACGATTTCGAACGGGAGATCGAGGCGCTGCGCGCCCACCGTGTCTCCACCTCCGGCTGATTCAATCCAGTCGGACGCCGGTGTCGGCTACCACCCGGCCCGCGATCTTGACCCAACCCGCCGGGTCCCACCACGTACGAATCTCGGAGCCTCTGCCTTGGGTGATGAGCAGATCTCGGCTCAGGTGGTCGGTCATCCGTACCGCCGCCGCGCCGGTCGCCTCGTCCTCGGCGATGCCGAGGTGCGGCGCAAACATCCGGGACCGCAGAGCGCCCCGGCCCTCGTCCGTCCACGCCCAGAGGTAATGCTCGACGTCGTCGGTGTAATCGGCGGTGTCGGCGGCCAGCACCTGCTCGACCGACTCCAGGTGGTAGATGGCCATATCGGGTGCCCAGTCCGATCGGGCGCTGATCACGGTCCACTCGCCGTCGGCTTCCGGCAGATACTCCACCTGCACCAGACCCGCCGGGACGTGCAGCGTCCGCACCGGTGTGCCGCGCTGCTTGAGCCACCACGCGGTGCCCACCGTCGGGTGCCCGGCGAACGGTAGTTCGGCGACCGGAGTGAATATCCGCATGTGTGCGCTCGCCGCTCCCGGCTCCGGAAGATCGACGAACACCGTTTCGCTGTAACCCAATTCGGTGGCCACGCGTTGGCGGTCGGCCGGATCCACGGTCGCCGCATCGATCACGCCGAGGGGATTGCCGAACTCGCCCCGTGCATCGGTGAACACTCGCAGGACTGCAACATCGACGGTCATACCCCGATGGTAGTCAGGTGGCGCTGCGCTCGTCGGCGCCCATCGCGTCGAGCACGGCGACCCTGGTGTTCAGCGAACCGGTGATCGCGCGTTCGCTCATACCGGTGCGCAGCAGGCCGCGCAGCAGTTCGTGGTCGTACTCCGCGGGAATCGTGGTGTCGATGAAGTGCTGCACCACGTCGACGAAACGGTCAGGGTCGTCGTGAAAGGGGAAATGCCCGGATCCCTCGAAGATCTCCAGCGTCGAGCCCGGCATCGCGGCATGTGCGAGCCATGCGTGGCTGACTGGGATCACCGAGTCGTGGGTACCCCAGACCAGTTGCACGGGAACGGATTCGGTCAGATAACAGCGATCCAGCATGGTGACCACCTGGCCGCGCCAGTCCACGACAGCGCGCAGCGTCCTGGCGAACGCCGAGGATGCCGTCGGCTCGGGGAGATCGGCGAGCACGCGCAGGGCGTCGGGCAGGTCGCGGCCCAGTCCGGTCGACCCGAACAGGGCCCCGCCGATGCGTCCGGCCGCCTGCAGGGCGGGCAGCACCAGCGGCAACCGCAGCAGCGCCAGCGCTTCGGTGGCCCCCGGCAGTGCCGCGACCCGCAGCGCCACATTCACGTCCTTGCTGACCCCGCCCGCGCCGACCAGCACCAGCCGGTCGACCAGCTGCGGAAATTGGTAGGCGAACTGCATGGCGACGCCGCCGCCCAGGGAGTGGCCGACGACGGTCACCCGGTCGATGTCCAGCACGCTGAGCAGATCGCGCATGCCGTTGGCGTAGGCGGCCACCGAGTAATCGGCGCGCGGCTTGTCCGACTGTCCGTGGCCCAGCAGATCGGGCGCGATCACCGTGAAACGCCGCGCCAGCATCGCCTGCACGGTGTGCCAGGTCGTGGAGTTGTCGCCGATGCCGTGGATCAACAGGATCGCCGGACCCGAACCCGCGACCCGGAACGCTCGACGATAGCCGTGGATGGTGCGGAACTGCAGGGCCGGAGAGATCTCCGGCACGCTGCGCAGGTTCGGCTTGCGATCGGTCATGTCGGTCACTCCTCGCCGTCGGTGAAGCCCTCCCCGAACTTGCCGTCCGCCTGCTGGGCGAGGAATTTCTCGAACTCGGCGCCCAGTTCGTCACCGCTGGGCAGTTCCTCGTCACGTGCCAGCAACGAGCGATTTTCCTGAGCGGCAACGAACGCATCGTACTGACGCTCCAGCTGGGCCACCACTTGAGCCACCTCGGCGCTGGCCTCAACCTGCTCGTTGATCTTGGTGTGCACCTCGGCGGCGGCCTCCCCGAGCGCGGCCAGGGGGATCTGCAGCGCCCCCGCCCGGGCGGCCTCGGCGAGCAGGGTCTCGGCGGCCGGCGGGTAGGCGGTCTGGGCCAGGTAGTGCGGCACGTGCACGGTGAATCCGACCGCGTCGTGACCGTGCTGGCTCATCCGGAATTCCAGCAGGCTGGACACGCTCGCCGGTACCTGAACCTCACCGACCCACGGGGTGTAGTCGGCGATGAGCTCGGAATTGGCCGAGTGCGCGGTCAACGTGACCGGCCGGGTGTGCGGGACCGCCATCGGGATGGTGCCCAGGCCGATGGTCTGCCGCACCCCCAGCCGTTCGGCCAACAGCCGCACGGCGGTGACGAAACGCTCCCAGCGCAGATCGGGCTCCATGCCGGCCAGCAACAGGAACGGGGTACCGACGCTGTCATGCAGCGCGTAGAGGTTCAGTTCGGGCTGGTCGTAGCTGGCGAAGTGATCGGTCTTGAACGTCATCATCGGCCGCCGTGACCGGTAATCCAACAGTTCGTCGATGGCGAACGACGCGACCAGTTCGGTGTCGAGAGTGTCCTTCAGATGCTGGGCCGCCAGCTTGATGGCGTGACCGGCATCGGAGAACCCTTCCAGCGCGTGGATCATCACTGGCCCACGACCGTCCGTGGCGGACAGTTGTGGGGCAGGAAACTCCAGCTCGTACATACCGTTCTGCTCGGGCTGGTAATGCTGCTCCTGGTTATCGGCCATGTGGTTCACCTCCTGTTCACTAGTGTCTCGCACTTCGTCGCGGTGCTCGTTGCGACCCCGGACATTGGTGCAACACAGGGGAGGTGGCGGGAAGTCCCGTCAGCGCTTGAACTGGCTGAGCGCGCGCAGTTTGTTCATCACGTCGAGTGCGGCGACCTTGTAGGCCTCGGAGAATGTCGGGTAGTTGAACACCGCGTCGACGAGGTACTCGACGGTCCCGCCGCAGCCCATCACCGCCTGGCCGATGTGCACCATCTCGGTGGCGTTGGTGCCGAAGAT
>Ga0075163_10009571_pt1 | contig 12717 bp, 13 predicted proteins | sample JI1023141ADNA_FD_71478 | JGI IMG/M metagenome (GOLD analysis project Ga0075163, IMG submission 71478) | Wastewater effluent complex algal communities from Wisconsin, to seasonally profile nutrient transformation and Carbon sequestration -... | ecosystem: Engineered > WWTP > Effluent > Algae...
GTGGCTGGCGTTGGCGGCGCTGCCGCCGTTGCCGATGGCAAACACCTGCGCGTCGGCGCGGTAGGCGTCACGGAGCGTCCCAATCAGGGGCGCGAGCATGTCGGGGGTGACCCCGGCGAGGGCCTTCTGCTGTGCGGTGATGTACGAGGCAATCCAGTCCTTCATCGGACGCAAGGATTGCGGCCCGCGGGAAAAGGGCCAAGCGGAAATGCGTGGGCCGATCCGGACGGATTTTCATGCCCCCTCGCGAAGAATGAACAGCGCCTTGTCCAGGCCCACGGTGGAACGTTGGGATCAACGAACCGGCGGGCTTTTGAGCACACCCACAAAGGGGAGATTGCGATGGCGTTCATCGAAATCGAGGCCGTAGCCCACCACGAAAACGTCTGGAATCATGAAGCCCACGTGGTCCGCCTGGATGGATTCCAGCCGGCGCTCAGGTTTGTCGAGCAGGACGCAGGTTCTCAGACTGGCAGGCTTCAGTTTCTGAAGCCGGGCGGTGACCGTCTTCAGTGTTCGCCCGGTGTCCAGAATGTCATCCACAACCAAAACATGGCGTCCGCGCACGTCGAGGCGAAGCTCCCGATCCATGCGCAGCGTTCCCGACCGCGTGGCGCTGCCATAGCTTGAAACGTTCAGGAAATCCAGGCGGAGCGGCAGGGGAAGGCAGCGGATCAGGTCGGCCAGGAATACGACGGTTCCATTGAGCAGCGCCACCACCACCAGTTCCCTTCCGGAATACGCGGCAGTCAGCTCCGCACCCAGTTGGGCCACGCGCCGGCGCAGGCGGTCGGGTCCGATCAGGACGGACTCCACCTCCGCCCGCACTGCGGCGGGCGGGCGCATCCGGCCCAAATGGACCCGGGGAATTCGGGAGAGGGACATCGATGGGAAACGCTTCGGGGGCGGACGAACAATGACGCGAGCAAGGGCACGACAGGACTCGAATCCCTCCTCACTGAACACTTGAAACTTGAAACTGAAAACCCCGCGCTCCGCGCGGCTCAGATGTGCTTGGAATCGTCGTGATCCTTGGCGGCGTATCCGGTGTCCTGGCGCTTGAAGTTCACCTCATTCTTCTTCACGTAGGCCTGAAAGACGTCGTCCGCACTCATGCCCAGGACCTGGGCCATCGAAATGAGGAAGTGCAGCAGGTCCACCACCTCCACCCGGGCATTCTGTTCGTCGAACTTCTGGTACTTCGCCCACCACTTCCACGGAACACTGTCGGTCAACTCCGCCAGTTCCTGGGTCATTGCCCGCGTATAGTTGAGGATCCACTGGGTCTTCGCCGCCTCATCCATCTGATCGGTAAACACACCGATGCGCTCGTTCAGGGCCTTCTGCATGCGAAAGAGTTCGCGAAACTGATCCGGAGTGGACGACGTCATGCGGCCGAGTGTGGCGGGATGCCGGACCGGTTCAATGCGGAATGGCGCGGTGGGAAGCCGCTCCTTGACCCGGAAGCGATCGTCGCGGTCAGGTGGGGAATGTTGAAAGCGGCTTGCGGTGGATGGAGGGCCCTGGTTCTTGGGGTGCTGGGGTGGGGACTCCCACTGCTGGGATCCGATTGGCCGCAGTGGCGGGGACCGGTGCGCGACGGACATGCCGACGCGACGGAGGTTGCACTGAACGGATTGCCGGCGGATCCCAGGGTGGCCTGGCGGTTAAAGCTCGGCGCGGGATGGGCCTCGCCGGTGGTGGCCGGGGGAAGGGTTTTCTATTTGGACAGTCAGGACCGACGGGAGGTGCTGCACGCAGTCGCCGCTTCGGACGGACAGGAGGCGTGGAGGGCGGAGGTGGACGCCGTCATGCACGACGAGCAGGGGCCCGACGGTCCGCGCGGGACCCCCCTCGTTCATCAAGGACACGTCTACGTGTTGTCGTGCCTCGGCGAGTTGCAATGCCGGCGGGTAACCGACGGCCAATTGGTTTGGCGAACCCATTTCCAAAAGGACTTTGGCTCGCCATGGCTGGGTGAGGACAGCGTGATCCCCGGCGCCGCGGAGCATGGGTACACCGGATCGCCGGTCCTGGCCGGAGGGCAGTTGATCGCCTGCGTCGGTAGCACCAATGGCGCGGGGGTGGTCGCCTTCGACCCGGCTACCGGTGCTGTGCGCTGGAAATCCCAGGATGACCTGGCGGCGTACGCGGCGCCGTTTTTCACGGTCCTCAACGGCGAGCCGCAGGTGATTTGCTTCACGGTGTCGGGACTGGTGGCGCTGGCTCCGGCCGATGGACGTGTCTTGTGGCGGGTACCGCTGAAAACCAACTACGGCCGTAACTGCCTGACCCCGGTGGTGGTCGGCGACCGGGTCATCACCGGATCGTATCAGTCAGGGTTGCTGGGGGTGCAGGTGTCGCGATTGGGTTCTGACTGGACGGCCTCCCGGGTGTGGACCAATCGGGAGGCGACCATGAATTTTGCCAGTCCGGTCGCGGTGGGTGGATTTGTCTATGGCGTGGGACCGCAGAAGAATCTGGTCTGCGTCGAGGCAGCCACGGGGAGGCTGGCGTGGTCCCAGTCCGGGTATTTCACCAGTGCCGCGGGAAACTCCTTCGCGGCGCTGATCGTCGTCGGCAACCGGGTGCTCGTGACTACCGACGGTGGAGAGGTGCTGTTGATCGCCGCCGATTCCTCGGCCTGCCGGGAACTGGGACGCGCTCAAGTCTGCGGACGGACGTGGTCCCATCCGGCCTATGCTGACGGCCGATTGTATCTGGCCGACGGAATCAGCGCCGCGGGTGTGTTGCGGTGCGTGGAAATTTTTGGACCCCGTTGAACCTTTTTCGAAGATTCGCATTCCACTCGGCAACCATGGCGTCCCTCGCTGAATGCGAACCTCTGCCGGTGTCGCAGGCCCGCGCGGGCTCGCCGGAGGCCTGGGACACCTTGTTCCGCCGCTACCAACGGCCGCTCTACGCCTATGTCTTTGAACTGGTCCATCACGAGCAGGCGAGCCTGGACATCGTTCAGGAAGCCTTCATCAGCGCCACGCGCAATCTGGGTGGATTGCGGGAGGATCAGAAGTTTGGAGGCTGGCTATTCGGCATCGCGCATCAGAAGTGCATCCAGCGCTGGCGACGTCTGGGACGCGAAGTCCCGCTCGACGACGATCCGGGCGAACTCGCCCACGAAGGCTGCGGGTTTGCCGAGGCACCCGATGAGCTGCTCATCCGGGAGGAACAGGAGTCGGAGTTTATGAAGCTCGTCAACCAGTTGCCCCCGCTGCAGCGCTCGGTGCTGTTGCTGCACGTTCTCGAAGATTTTCCCCTGGAAGAGATCGCCACCATCACCAGTGCCCCGTTGGGCACGGTCAAATCCCGTCTTTTTCACGCCAAGAAAGCCCTGCGCCAACTCGTCGCGCAGAACGCCTGAGCCCGCCTGCACTGCCATGAAAACTGCCCGTGAACTGTTGCTCGAGCGCCATCAGAGTGCTGAACCCCGGCTGAATGCCCTGCGCCAGTCGGTCGTGGACGACCTCGCCAGGACTGCGGTTTCGCCACGCCATTCATTAGGCGGATGGGGGGCGGGAATGGGTGCGTGGGTATCCGCGCTGCGTCCCCTCCAGCGGCAATGGGTGGCCCTGGGAGCCGTCTGGATTTTGGCCGCCGTTTTGAATCACGAGTCCGAGCCGGCAATTCCTGCTGCCTTGGCAGGGCGCGCGGTTCCCGCGCCCCATCGGATCCTGGCGGCGATTCGGGAGAATCGCCGTCAGGTATGGGAATTGATCCACGGGCCAGTGCTTCCTCCTCCTCCGCCTTCCGTTCCCCAGGCAGGCGCTTCCGGACGCCGACAGGAGGAGATCTTCCCCGTCGCCCTCGCCTGACCCGCCCCACCGCAGAGAATCGAACCGAAGGAAACTTCATGAAACACCCAACGACCGATCCAAGCGCCCCACCCTCCTCACTGTGGGAACGCAGTTCCCTGGTGCGGTTCTTCCGCTGGCTGTTCAGCGGACGCATCCTTCGCCGCATCGCCCTGGGAGCCGCCTGGGTTGCCGCGCTGATCGCTCTGGCCTATGGCGTGGAGAACTGGCGGGGTCGCCGCGCATGGAATCAGTACCGAACACAACTGGAGGCGCGGGGAGCCCAGTTGGAGCTGGCGGCGCTGATTCCGGCGCCCGTTTCCGACGATCAGAACATGGCAGCCACGCCGCTGATCCAGTCCTGGTTTGACCGGAATTCCACCTGGGATGAGCGGTGGTACGACAACTTCGGGAATACCTATAGGCAACGAAAGGATCCGAACGCCTCTTCCGGCTCCTGGGGTCACTTGGACTTATCCCAATGGGCCTGGTCCCTCCAGGAGGCAGCGATGAACCGAGAGAAGTCCCCCAAGTATCCCCAGCGAAAGTCCGGTCCGATTGCCGATGCGGCAATTGATGCTGCCTTTCCCTCACGTCCCCTGGCAGCGGCGGCCGTGTTGCGGGAACTGCAATCGAATGAAGCCCAGCTCGCCGAGTTGCGAGAGGCGGGGAGGCGTCCGGAGGCGCGCTATCCGGTCTCTTACGACCTCGACAATCCCTGGGGGATCCTCCTTCCGCATCTCAGCGGTGTGCGGGGAGCTTGTCGGCGACTCCAGCTTCGAGCCTGCGCTGAGCTGGCGATCGGCGATTCCGCCGGTGCCCTGGATGACGTCCTGCTGTCATTGAGGCTGGTGGATTCGTTAAAGAGCGAGCCGTTCCTGATTTCGTCCCTGGTACGCATTGCCTGTATGCAGATTGCGCTCCAGCCCGTGTGGGAGGGATTGGCGGATCGGCATTGGTCCGACGCGCAGTTGTCCAGGCTCCAGACCCGGCTCTCCGGCTACGAATTTCTGGGCGACTGGAATCGCTCTCTGGAGACTGAACGGGCGGCCACGCTGTTGAGTGCGGATCTGCTTGAGCGGGGAAAGTATCGCGTAAGTCAGTTGGGAGATGCAGCCGCGGGTGGGCCACCGGACCTGTGGGGAGAGGGATTCCTTGAGGTTGCCGAACGTCTTGCGCCGCGGGGCTGGTACCAGTTGGAGAAGGTCAACTATTGCCGCTTGCTGGATCGGCAGACTGCGGGAGTCCTTGATGAGAAGAGGCGTCGCATTTCACCAGCTCGCATCGCCGCCAATACCCGGGAGTTGGAGGCCGACATTGCCTCGGGACGCCTCAATGGGAATTTACACGGGTTCCTCAGGCACGTGTTGCTGGCCACCCAATTGTTGCCCGGGTTGTCCGGACTCCCCCTCAAGATGTCCTCGGCACAGACGGCTGTGGACGAAGCCGCATTGGCCTGCGCGCTGGAACGGTATCGCCTCGCGCACGGGTCCTATCCCGAAGCCCTCGCCGCGCTGGTGCCCAAGTTCGTGGCCCAATTGCCCACGGATCTTCTGACCGGGGAATCCTATCGGTACCGGCGCACGGAAGATGGAGCGTTCGTTCTGTATTCGGTGGGATGGAATGAGAAGGACGATCAGGGGGTTCCTGGAAAAGTCCCGTTTGATCCGGAATCAGGCGACTGGGTTTGGGAGTATCCCAAGCGGTAGCGTGGGAAATCGAGAGACGAACGCGAAGTTCATCCCTCCGGGTGGCTCCATCTGCGCGGCATTGGCAGAAGGACGTGACACCGATAGCGTCGCGACATGATTGCTCGCGGCCATGGCCTCTTCCTCCTGCGACTCGCTGCCCTGTTGGTCTCGGCCTCGGGTCTCACTGCCGCCACCGATTGGCCGGAATTTCGCGGTCCGACCGGACAGGGCCTCGCCGGAAATCTTCAGTTGCCGCTCCACTGGAGTGCCACCAGCAACGTCGTGTGGTCGGTCGCCATCCCCGGCAATGGCTGGTCGTCTCCCGCACTGGCCGACGGGCGAATCTACCTCACAACGGCCGTGCCCGCCGCCGAGGGCGGTGGGCGTTCGCTCAGGGCGTTGTGCGTGGATGCGGGGAGCGGACAGATTCTGTGGGACCGGGAGGTCTTTCCACCCACCACGTCCGGTCCCGGCATTCATGGAAAGAACAGCCACGCGAGCCCAACACCGCTGGTCCGGGACGGACGAATTTATGTCCACTTCGGCCACATGGGAACCGCCGCCCTGGATCGCGAAGGGACGGTGCTGTGGCGCCAGACTTCATTGACGTACCCGCCAGTCCACGGCAATGGCGGTTCGCCGATTTGGGCGGACGGTTCGTTGGTGTTCAGTGCGGACGGAGGGAGTGATCCGTTCGTGGTGGCTCTGGATCCGAAGACGGGGGACATCCGCTGGAAGACCCCCCGCGTGACGCCGGCACAGAAAAAATTCTCCTTCAGCACACCGCTGCTGATCACCAATGCCGGCCGGCACGAAATCATCAGTCCGGGCAGCGGCGCCGTGTGTGCCTACGATCCCCAGGATGGCCGTGAACTGTGGCGGGTCCGCTACGGCGAGGGATACTCGGTGATCCCGCGTCCGGTGATTGGACACGGCTTGATCTTCGTGGGTTCCGGCTATGACCGGCCCATCGTGTATGCCATCCGCACCGATGCCGTGGCAGGCGATGTCACGGATTCCGCCATCGCCTGGAGCGCGCCCCGCGGCGCGCCCAATACGCCGTCCATGGTTCTGTCCGGCGACGAACTCTACTATGTGTCCGACGCGGGGGTGGCCTCGTGTGTGGAGGCGCGGACCGGGAAGGTCCACTGGAGCGAGCGTCTCGGGGGCGGGTTCTCCGCCTCGCCGATCCTCGCCGACGGCCGGCTCTATTTTCAAAACGAGGAGGGCGTCGGGTTTGTCGTGGAGGCCGGGCGTGAATTCCGCCTGCTGGCCCGCAACGAGCTCGGTGAACGCACGCTCGCCACTCCCGCAGTGACCGAGGGCACACTCTTTATTCGGACCGAGGGTCACCTGTACCGCATCGGACAACGGAATCCGACGCCTTAGCCATGCAGATGATTTCTCTGGGGAGCGCACGCGCCTCGCGTGTTGACCGGGGCGCCCTCGCCCCGGTCGGTGCGCGTAACGGCTCACTGAATGGTGGTGACTCCACACGCCCTATGCGGACGGCGAGGGCTGGTCGCGAAGCGACCCGTCCCACTTCCAGTTCCATCGTCCGTCCGCAGCACGCGAGGCGCGCGCGCTCCCCAATCCTACTGAATCGTTACGGCTTAGAGCCTGTTTGAAAATTGAAAGGGGTCCTGCGGGGAGGGGGTTTGGTGGTGGCCAAGGCGACGAAGGATAAAGTCATCCATGACAAATCCGCTCCCGATGTCGGTGAGCACTTCCCCGACCTTTTCGAATCCAGCCCGGGCATAGGCCCGAAGCGCCCGGGTGTTTCCCCGATTCACCCGCAATTCCAGAAGACGCGCTCCGGCGGCGGCTGAGGCGTCCGCGACCGCCGCGAGCATCGCCTGTCCCACGCCGCGACCATGCCACTCCGGGAGCAGGTACAGCTTGTGCAGGTGGACAGTGTCGCCCCCTTCGAGGGTTTCCCACGCCAGATAGCCCACCGGGGTGCCGTCCATCTCGGCGATCCGGTAGTTCACCCCACGGCGGATCTCCGACGCGAGTTTGTGCGGCGCGTACATCCAGGCCAGCATGTAGTCCCGCTGCTCCCGTGACAGCAGATCCGCATAGCAGGCATGCCAGATGCGCTGGGCCAGGCTCTGGAGAAGGGGGACGTCCGTCTCAAGGGCAGGTCGCAACAGCAGCGGCATGAGGGGCAGCGTCCTGTTCCGACGCGTCCGCGGCAAGTCCGTTGCCCGGATCACCCCGAGCGATCTCCCGTGCCCCGGCTTGCCGGACGCGGGTCCGCTTCCTACTCTGGCCGCCATGCAGTTGACCCCAGAACAGCAGGATCGTGTCCGTGAGTGGATCGCCGAGGGCCTCAAGCTTTCCGACGTTCAGAAACGTCTGGAGAACGAGTTTGGTCTCCGGCCTACCTACATGGAGGTGCGCTTCCTGGTGGATGATCTCAAGGTCATGCCCAAGGACCCGGAGCCGCCCAAGGCTCCGGAGAAAACCGAGGCGGCCCCCGCAGGATTGGCTGAGCCGGCAAGCGCAGAACCCACACTGGGCGGAGTGCGTGTAACCGTGGATGCCGTGACCCGACCCAATGCGCTGGTGAGTGGTCGGGTGGTGTTCAGTGACGGCCAGGGCGCGGCGTGGCTGGTGGACCAGTATGGCCGTCCGGGATTGGTGGCCGACACCAAGGGATATCGCCCCAGCCCGGCGGATATGCAGGATTTCCAGGTGCAACTGGAGAAGGAACTTGTCCGACTCGGACTTTGACCTCCTTCGACCGGGAAAGCGGTCAACGACAGGCCGTTTCCATTCTAACTCCCACTCCCTTTTCCGCCCAGTTTGCGGTGGGATCGGGCCCCGCGGTACCGGCTGGGATGCCGATTGAATGCATCCTGTTCGGGACGGCACTCGTTTCTCAGGTCGATGCAGGGATGCGCCATGACGGCAGACGCAGCCGGGGAATGGGGAATCCCGGGCTTTCGTTTCTTGGGATTTGAGGGAAGTTTTTCGCCGGCTGGCGGGCCGACCATGAGCACTGTGACTCCCCTGAAATCCTCGACCGACGTCGAGGTGTTTGCCCGCGTTCAGGGGGGCGACACCTCGGCCTTTGCCGAATTCTACGACCGCCATTCGTCGCTGCTGTACGGCATTGCCCTCAAGGTACTGGGAAATGAACACGATGCGGAGGATATCCTGCAGGAGGCGGCCGTACTCATCTGGGAGCGCGCACCGTTGTATTCCGCTGCCCTGGGACAGCCGGTGAGTTGGGCCGTTGCCCTGACCCGCAACCGGGCCATTGACCGACTGCGGTCCGTCCGTCGGCGTACGGAAGTGATGGATGCCGCGGCCCAGGAGCCGGCATCGGCTCCCACCCCCGAGCCGCCCAGCGCGAGAACCTTGGCCTCGGAGACCGGAGAATTCGTGAAACGCGCCATGGAATCGCTAGCGTCCGATCAGCGTGAGGCCATAGAACTCGCCTTCTACGGGGGGTTGACGCAGCAGGAGATCGCTCTCCGGCTGGATCAGCCCCTGGGAACCGTCAAGGCCCGGATTCGTCGGGGCATGATGGCGATGAGGGACATGTTGGAAGGTCAGCCATGAACTGTAGCCGTTTGCAGGAACTCGCCGCCGCCCATGCTTTGGGCGCACTCGACCGGACGGAGGCAGCGCAGTTGGAGGCGCTGGCCGACAGCGATCCGGACATCCGCATCGAGGTGGATGCCTTTCTCGCGGTGACCGCCGCCCTGATGAAACCCGTGACCCCGGTGACGGCCCCCGCCGGTGCCCGCGACCAAATTCTGGCCCGGATTCGCGTCACTCCGCAGCAGCGTCCCGGAGGATCTCCCCCGTCCACCGCGACTCCCGATCTTGCCGGGTTCCGCTTCCTCCGCCCTGCCGAAGGCGCCTGGACCGAGGCGCTGCATCCGGGGGTACGCTTCCAGGTGCTGGCCTCGAACATCCGGCGAAATTACATGATGGTTTACCTCGAGCTGGATCCCGGTGCGGTCTATCCCGCCCACGACCATAGCGGGACCGAGGAGTTGTTCGTGGTGCGCGGGGATTTGGTGACCGAGGGACGCCGGATGTTGGCGGGCGATTTCCTGCATTCAGAGCCAGGGACGCATCACCACGATTTGCTGTCCCCGGGAGGCTGCCAGGCCCTCCTGGTCACCCCGCTGACCTCCGCGCTCGGCGACGCCGCCAAACTCGCGGTCAAACGGACCGCCGGAAAGGTGTTGGACACCCTCGGCCTCGGCTCTCCATAGACACCACGGATCGTTGGGAAAAGACGTTTTGACCACGGATAGCACGGATCAACACGGATAGGGGAGGAAGCCCAACTGAGCCGACTTCCTTTGCTTGGTAGATTGGGCGAATTCGACGCGGTTTCCTCCCACTGCTTTTCAAGGTTCGCACTCGAACCTTTCCTTCCCCCAAGGGCCTTCTGCGATCTCCGTTCCCCGAAAGAAGTGTCTTTTCCCCTATCCGTGTTAATCCGTGCTATCCGTGGTTAAACCCTCCCCTCCCAAGATCCGTGGTTTGCCCACCGTGGTGGCACGAAATTGTCGGTTTGCGGTTACGGTGCGGCCCCCGTTAGGCTCGGACTTCCGCGTCCGGATCCCCCCGGGTTGCGGACCACATTTTCCATGAGCCAGACCCGTCTCGAAACCGACACCATGGGCGCCATTGAGGTGCCCCACGACAAGTACTGGGGCGCCCAGACCGCCCGGAGCGTGCACTTCTTCGCCATCGGCGACGACGTCAAACCCCGCGCAGTCATCCGCGCCATGGGCCTGCTCAAGAAGGCCTGCGCCCAGGTCAACTGCGAGCTCGGCAAGCTGTCCCCGGAGAAGATGACGCTGATTGTCGCCGCCGCCGACGAGGTGATCGAGGGCCGCTTGGACGCGCATTTCCCCGTTCGCGTCTGGCAAACGGGTTCGGGAACGCAGTCCAACATGAACGCCAACGAGGTCATCGCGAACCGTGCGATCGAGATGGCGGGCGGCGTCATGGGATCCAAGAAACCCATTCATCCGAATGACGACGTCAACATGTCCCAGTCGTCCAACGACACCTTCCCCACCGCCATGCACATCGCCGCAGCGGAGGAAGTCGTGCGGCGGCTCCTGCCGGCCTGCCGGACGTTCCGCGATGCCCTGGAGGCCAAACGGGTGGAGTTTGCCGACATCGTGAAGGTGGGCCGCACTCACCTGCAGGACGCCACGCCGGTGACCTTCGGACAGGAATTCTCCGGCTACGTGTCCCTGATGGACCGCAACATCGCGCGCCTGGAAGCGGTCATGCCCGGGCTGCTGGACCTGGCGGTGGGCGGCACGGCGGTGGGCACCGGACTGAACTCGCATCCCGAGTTCGGGGACCGCACCTCGAAGCGGATTGCCGAGCTGACCGGACTCCCCTTCGCGAGCCATCCCAACAAGTTCGCCGCCCTCAGTGCACACGACGAGTTCGTGTTTGCCTCGGGAGCGCTGAAGACCCTGGCCGGCTCGCTGATGAAGATCGCCAATGACATCCGGTGGCTGGGATCGGGTCCCCGCTGCGGACTGCGCGAGCTGCAACTGCCGGAGAACGAGCCCGGTTCCTCCATCATGCCGGGCAAGGTCAACCCGACCCAGAGCGAGGCCATGACCATGGTCGCCGTGCAGGTCATGGGCAATGACGTCACCATCAGCATCGCCGGAAGCCAGGGCAACTTTGAGCTCAATGTGTTCAATCCGGTGATGGTCTTCAATTTCCTGAACTCCGTCCGGCTGCTCTCCGACACCATGGTGAGTTTCTCCCAGCACTGCCTGGCGGGACTCAAGGTCAACCGGGACGTGGTCGCCCACTACCTGAACATCAGCCTGATGAACGTCACCGCCCTGAATCCGCACATCGGCTACGAGAAGGCAGCCGCCATTGCCAAGAAGGCGCAAAAGGAAGGGACCAGCCTGAAGGAAGCCGCCCTGGCCCTCGGCCACCTGACCGCGGAACAGTTCGATGCCTGGGTCAATCCCGAGCGCATGACCCGGCCTTGACCGGAAGGTCCTGCCCGGGCGTGGGTCCTGGAGGCGAACGGCAGTGGATCGCGCAAAGCCCTGCTTGACGCTCTCCGGGGCCATTCCTAGTTTGCTGCCCGGTTGGTGGCCGTAGATCAATGGTAGATCCCCAGATTGTGATTCTGGTTGTTGCGGGTTCGAGTCCCGTCGGTCACCCCAACCCCCTTTCCCCCTGATTCGTTCCGCAAGGACCCGGCCTGGATGGGCTCAAGCGATCCTCTCCATCGCCTGCCTATCGGCACTTTTGTTGCCGTCCTGGGCGGATTCAACCGAGCCTTCCGACTGGTTCCAGCCCCCCGATTGGCGATCTCCAACGCTGTCTCCCAATGGGGAATGGACTGCCGCTCTGACCGACCGCGGTGCAGGCTCGGAACTGTGGATCCTTCCGACGCAGGATCCCTCCCGCTGCCGTCGGGTAGCGATGCCAGCCAAGGAACTGCGGGCGGTGGATGCGGTGTGGTCCGGACCCGATCAACTCGTCGTCCTTGCGCTGGATTCCGTCGGCTCGGGTGGATTCTGGACGGCGGGGATAGGGGATGGATCCGTGCGTCCACTACCGACGCCCCAGGGTGCGCGTTTTGTTCGACTGCTGCACCCACCGAGTCGCGCCCCCAGCATCGTTTGCCTGGAGGGGATTGCCCCGGGCCATCGACCCCGGGGACCGCAGGGACGGTGGTTGGATCTCCTGCGGGTGGATACCAGGACCGGACAGATTCTCAGCCACATCGAGAACCCCGGGGATGTCGTCCAGTGGACCGTGGACGCCTCAGGAACGCCCCGCTTGGCGCTCGCGGTCCGTGGGAATCAACAGGAACTTCGGGTGGCCAACCCGTCGTCCTCCCGCAACGCATGGCGCACCGCCGAGACCTTTGACCTCGTTCGTGACTCGATGGCGGTGGCCGGCATTGATTCCAACGGCGGGCAAGCGTGGATCACGGCGCGTCTCGGAAGGGATACCCTCGGTGTCCATGCCTTCGACGTGGATCGGGGAGCGTTCACCCGCACGCTGGTGTCTGACGAGCGGTTCGACGTCGAGGGCCGGCTGCTCCTCTGTGAAAGCGGTCCGGTCTCCCAGTCCTGGCAACGTCTGCGGACGTCCACGCTCTGGCTGGACGCCCGCTGGACGGCCTCCGGGCAGCACTTCGCTGCCGACCATTCGGTGGACGTCGTTCCGGTGGACGTTTCGGCGGA
>Ga0075163_10009572_pt1 | contig 12716 bp, 5 predicted proteins | sample JI1023141ADNA_FD_71478 | JGI IMG/M metagenome (GOLD analysis project Ga0075163, IMG submission 71478) | Wastewater effluent complex algal communities from Wisconsin, to seasonally profile nutrient transformation and Carbon sequestration -... | ecosystem: Engineered > WWTP > Effluent > Algae...
CCAGCCGTTTCCAACTCGAAGCCGTTGACCTCTGTTAGGTCGCGATAGAACTCCAGAATTTCGCCTGGCTGCACAACCCGAAAACGCTTCGACACCACCGCTAACGGAGCCTTGCTGTCGGAGCGATATAAGACCTTCTGTTCTGGGAATGCGTTGATTGATCCAATCCCATTCTTCCCAGAGATGTAACGAACCTCGGACTCTTCAACCGTCCAGTTCATGCCTGCGCTTTCTTTCCAGGCATCAATGGACTGCTCCCGCTCCAGCTTATTACCAAGCCCGTGCCAAGGCTTCTCGCCCGCGTAGGCCATTGTTTCAACCAAGTGCATGTTCTTTCCTTTTTTATCGACGGCATAAACGCACAAGGCCCGGACTGTCCGGGCCTTGTGCGTATTGCCAATGGTGAATTGCGGATCAGGGCAACTTTGGGTTGCAGCCTGAGCATCTTGCGATAGCTACCAATACAGCAGCAGTAACGACGAAGATGCACGTAAGAAAATCAGACTTCTCTTTCATGTCGTCAGAGCACCCCTCGGAGCGAATCGTTGCGGAACGCTCTTACGCGAGACTAGTTTCTCCGGTCTCGTGGGGGTGATATGTGTTTGAGATTAGTTTGAGTAGGAATAACATTTAAGCTCAACTTCATACAAAAATTGGCTTTAGCTCACGGGTGGCCCAATGAGGGCTACATCTTTCCAGCCATAGTCAAAAGTGTATGTCTTAGTAAGCGCTACAGGATTCTGGATCCGAAGTACGCGCGTATTTGTGAAATCAGAAGCGCACTCGACAACATATAGCCAGTACGAATCCCCCTTCTCACGTGCCAGATCGAATTGAACATGCGACAGACCTACAGGTCGATCGCGCAATGTCCCAGTCATGGCTTTCACTTCAACCCACTTAATTGCTTGTTCAGCGGTGCCGACACCGAAAAGATCGAAGCCAGGGTTTCCTGGCGGAGTTCTACGCAGATTTGGTTCAAGCGCAAGAATAGTTTTTATAGCCTGCTCTTCAAGTTCCATGCGGTTGTTTTTGTCGAGGCCGTCCGGATCTTCACCGTCGTCTTCGAAATGAGCGCCGACGTAAGAAATGAACGGTCGTCCTCTATTATTGCTGGGCGACCGTTTCCCATGTCCTCCGCCACCGGTTGCGGCGCCTTTGTTGCCATGACCGGGGTCGCCACCTGAGCCACTCGGAGCGCCGCCGTTGCCCGGGCTGCCGCTACGTGGAGCACCATTACCAGTGCGACCTTGACCGCCACGACCTGCGCCGCCGGTCGCGCCGTCACCGCCATCGGGGTCTGGCGTCCCGGGCGGAATGTCAGGCATATCGTCACCGTACAGATCCTTCGCATCGCCATAGACATCATCGTCCGAGGATCCGTTGGCCTCCGGATCAAGCATGGACTCCACTTCGCCCTCGGATGGCTGGTCGATTATTCCAAGACGCGAAGTTAGGTCCGCGACGCTAGTTATTCCGAGCTTCCGCAACAGATCGATGGCAGCAGGATCAATGCCAGCCTCTTTGGCTAGTTGGTCGATGATCGGCGGCTTGAAAGCGAGCTTGGCAAGCAGGAAGGGGTTTGGTTTCCATCCGAGCGTATCGAACACGACAAGGCCTGGCGGCAGCAGTTCTCCGTTGGCAGTGGGCACCCAAGACGCCTTGTTGAGCTGGCGCAGGAATGCTGCCGGAAAAGGCGGTGTCCTACGATCTCCGTAGTGCGACCAACTGTACGACCCATCAAAGATGCCACGTCCACGACGTTCCTCAAGGTCGCCCAAGCTCTCCCAGATCAGGCGGGCGCGCTCGGTGCGTTGTTCGGGAGCAAGCTTCGGCATTAGTTCTATCAAACCGTCAAAGCCTAGAAGCAGCCAATCTGTGATCCGGTCTTTCACATGAGACGTTTCCTCATGGCCTGTTTGCCGCCGTAGATGCAGCTTTTCCTCACGCGTAAGCGCATTAGGAGCATCCACGGGGCGTGGGTAACGCAAAGCGCCACACGCTTCGAGAAGCTCTCGCATGTTCTCGCCGCGTAGACAGTCATACGCGTCATCGACAATGAAGATCCCAGGAACGTTTGCGAAAAGCTGCTTTAGGCGATCCGTAGCGATGTAAATGCCACCTGGCTTGGCGACATAGCCGTTGCCATCCCCGGCGTCGATCACCATCACAAAAGTAGCTTCTCGTAGAGCCGAAAGGAGCTTTTCACGCTGAACCTTTGAGTCAGTGCTGAAGGCCGAGCGGATACGCTCGATGTCGGCAGCGTAAGCGTCGTCTTCTACCTCGACCAGATCCTTCCCGTATTTCGGAAGAACATTCCGGACGACGTCATCGACTGGGTCTGGTTCCGTTATGCCGAGAGAGATTAGGAAGCTGCGCACTTCCGCCGTCGCGCACACCGAACGGCGCATTGTTGGGAATCCCGTCTCGATGTCACTTGGCAGGAATGCATTCGACTTACCGTTTTCGCGAGCAACGACATGGGAACCGTCGTTAAGGCGGATAAGGGGAATCGAGTCGAGGCGGCGGCGCAAAGCCGCCTCCTGGCCGCTTAGAAACGTATACAACCGCAACACCCACTCGTCAGTCTGGGCTTCAAGAAATTGTCGACTTAGACGTGGCACCAGTGTTGCGGGTGTCACTTCCGTCACGCCTAACTCGCGCATCAAGTACTGGCGGACTTCAGGCGCTCTGTCTTGCGTAATGTCGCCAGTGAGCCAAGCAGTGACTTTCGTATCGAATAGAGAAGCGACCTGACGGGAGCTTAAAAGCTCGCGCAACTCTTGCGTGCGCGACAACTTCGCTTGACCGGCAATAACGTAACCGCCATCGAAGTCTGGCAGCAGCGGCTGATCCAGAAACGCTTGGCGAACGGCATCAAAAAGCGGCGCGAACATCGACCCTTCATGGAACTTCTCGCGGTCGAGCGGTAGACAAAGCAACGAGGACGTATCAAGCATCGCGCTGTCCCGCAACCACCGCATCGCCTCTACCAGCAGACTGGCTGTTTCCTTGACGAGATGCTGATTCCAAGGGTCGCCACGCGGAATGTTGTCCCGGCTAGGCGTCGTACGGTAAGGCCCTTGTACTAGAAATCCGAGGTTAGTCGAAACCACCGTCGGGAAGAACACCACCAACGGTGAAGTCGCCACCGGTTGAACCGCCCAGCGGCCAGGGGAATCTTTGATGGTGGTAAGCGAGAAAGCAATCTCTACACGACCGGCCATCTCTTTGTCGGCTGTGAATACATCGCGGTGAAACACAAGCCAGTTTTGGTCTACTTCTTGCTGACCGCTTTCTTGGCCAATGACGGTAATCCGCTGAACGTTAAGGCCGAGCGATTCCGGGGTGCTGCGTAGATAAACGCCAGACACATCGCCCTGGACACTCCAGTTGATCTCGTCGATGTGGCGCAAAAATAGCAAGGCACTTGGACCGAGTCGTTTGAAGCCTACAGTGATCTCCTCAAGGGCAGTTGCATCGCCAGGCTTCAACGGCAGGATTATCTGCGTCTCATCCGAGTGGCGCTCGCGGCGATCCACGCGCTTGGGTTGCACGTAGTTTTCAACAACGAAGTCCTCTTCACCTGAATGAATCTCGGGGCGGTCAGTGAACGTGTAGACAGACTTGAATCCAATCCCGAATCGGCCAATCGCAAACTTGTCCTTGGTGCTCTCTGCAATACCACACACGCCTTTGACATCAGCCTCGTCGAATGGCCTACCGAAATGTGACAGCACCAAACTGTTTGTTGTCAGCTCGAACGTTACCCGGCGAGCGCCGTTCCAGGCACGGCGCCGACTAAGCGCATCCTCCGCGTTCTGGAGCAATTCGAAGATAAAGTGCGTCCGGTCGTCGTATCGGTCGGCAAGCAGCATTGGGCCTATACGACCGATGTCGGTACCATAGCGGAGGCGGTTTTCTTCGCAGATTGTTTCGTAGTTGGATGATGCCACCGCCCCCCCCCTGAATACTGCTTCCCGACATCTTTTGCGTGTCAGGTTTGCTCATGTTTACCTAATCATGCCACCTTATGACAGATTCACCTGTAAACCAACTGAGCAACGTAGGCGAAAAGGTTACTAGATGAGACACAAGCCGGACGAGATTCTCACGATTGACGAGGTTGCCGCATACCTGAAGGCAGGTAAGCGCACGGTCTATCGGCTCGCGTCGAGCGGCAAGATCCCGGCATTCAAGCTCGGTGGTACGTGGCGATTCCGCCGAGCGGAACTGGATCGGTGGATCGCCAGCCAGATCGGAGATGCAATTGACTCGGCGGACGACGGGGGCACGGAATGACGAGCCCCGACCTAAACCTTCAAAGCAAGGCCAATCCACAACAGCTCGAAGCCATCCTGACCACCGATGGCCCTGTCCTCATCATCGCGGGCCCGGGCTCCGGGAAGACCTTCACCCTTGTAGAGCGCATCGTCTACCTCATCAAGCACAAGGGCGTCGCGCCGGAGTCGCTGTTCGTCGTTACGTTCACCGACAAGGCTGCGCGCGAGCTGACTACCCGCATCTCGAACCGGCTTAGCGAGTTGGGCATCAAGTTCAACTTGAACGAGATGTACCTCGGCACTTTCCACTCGATCTGCTTGCGCATCCTCGAGGACTTCCGCGAATTCACCCGGCTCAAACGCAGCTTTACGCTGTTTGACCAGTTCGACCAGCAGTACTTTCTGTACCAACGCATCAAGGACTTCCGCGAACTGCCCGATTCCCAGCTCGTCATGGGCGACGACCAATCGGGCCGCTGGGCGCAGTCTGAAAACCTACTCAAGTGGCTCAACAAGGTCAGCGAAGAAGCCCTAGACGCCGACACGCTGGCGGCTGCGCCTGAAGTTGAAATCCGGGCGCTTGCCGCGTGCTTTTCCAAGTACCAGGCGCTGCTGCATGAGAATAATTCGCTCGACTTTTCCGGCATCCAGTACGAGGCGCTGCAATTGCTAGAAAAGCGTCCCGAGGTGTTGGCTCAACTGCGCGAGAAGCTGACCTATCTAATGGTCGACGAGTACCAAGACACCAACACCATTCAGGAGCGCATCCTCCTGCTGCTGGCGGGCGAGAAACGCAATCTGTGCGTCGTGGGTGACGACGACCAAGGCTTGTACCGCTTTCGCGGTGCCACCATCCGAAATATTCTGGAATTTCCCGCTCTGTTCGATGAGGGTCAGTGCAAGCGCGTCACCCTCTCGGTCAATTATCGCTCGCACCCGGACATCATCCGATTCTATAACGAGTGGATGGGAGAGCAGACGTGGGATGACGGCAAGCGAACATACCGATATGCCAAGCAAATTGTTCCCCGCGAAGACACCTTCCCAGACATGCCCACAGTGGTGCGGTTGGGTGCAAACGTAGAAGATGGTGACACTACCAACTGGCACGCAGAAGTACTGTCCTTCCTCAACGACCTGAAAGCGTCCGGCAAGCTGTCGGACTGGAACCAAATTGCCTTCCTCTTTCGCTCGGTTAAGAACGATAAGGTGATTGCACTAGCCCACTTTCTTGAAGCCCAAGGTGTACCTGTGTTCTCGCCGCGCTCGAACATGTTCTTCGAACGCGAGGAAATTCGCTTGATGATCGGCGCACTGATCTTCCTCTTCCCGCAGTTCCCTAAAGTTCGGGTATGGGCTGAAGGTGTCACGCTGCCTATTTGGGACTACTACGACCAACAGTGCTTCGCAGCCTTTGCGACAGAGCTTCGAAAGCCAGAGAACAGGCCGCTGCTAGATTGGGCACGCCCGCTGGCCAAGCGCCACGCCGTACTGACCCAGAACACCGACTACGCGTTCTCTGGACTGTTCTACCAACTGCTCCAGTTCCCGCTGTTTGCGCGCTACCTCGCTGAGGATGCTTTGCAGGGCGTGGACAAGGGCCGCGCTGCGCGCAATCTGGGCACTTTCTCTAAGCTGCTCACCAAGTTTGAGTATCTGCATTTTATTAGCGTACTCAACCCCGAATGGCTGGAGAAGAACATCCGCGATTTGTTCAACCAGTTCCTACGCTTTCTGGTGGACGGAGGTATTGGCGAATACGAAGATGAAGCTGAATACGCACCCAAGGGCTGCGTTTCCTTCCTCACTATTCATCAGTCGAAGGGCCTGGAGTACCCGGTCGTCGTCTGCGGTTCACTCGAAGCAGTGCCGCGCAAGCAATACAGCGCGCTGGATGTGCTGCTGGAAGATGGTGGCTACCTGTCGAAGGAACGCTTCGAGCCACTCGACCTTATCAAGAACTACGACTTCTGGCGGTTGTTTTACACCGCCTTCTCGCGGGCACAGAACCTGCTAGTTTTGGCTGCGCAAGAAAAGCAGGGGCATGGCAGGTCACCTTCAAAGTACTTTCACCGTATGTTCTACGATCTCCCAAGCTGGCACGACATTGATCTTGCGGCTCTCAATTATGAGTCAGTGAAGCAGATAAACCTTAAGCGCGAATACTCGTTCACGTCGCATATCACCGTGTTTGAGAACTGTGCCGAGCAGTATCGCTTTTTCAAGGAGCTGGAGTTTACGCCGTTACGCGAAAGCCCAATGCTCTTCGGTACGCTGGTGCATCAAACCATCGAGGATATTCACAAGACCGTCCTGCGCGGCGAAGAGGCAGCTATCAGTCGTGAAGTCATAGAAAGTTGGTTCTCGGCTAACTATGCCTTGCTATCCAAAAAGGAGCGTGTGTACCTCGCTACCACTTCGCAGCAAGCGGCATTAAAACATGTGATGCGTTACTACGAGCGCGAGAACGGCAATTGGGATCGAATCAAGGAAGCCGAGGTCGAGATTTCGCTGGTCAAGGATCAGTACATCCTTAAGGGCAGCGTTGACCTCATTCGAGGCGAGAACGACACGGTCGAGATCATCGACTTTAAGTCTGAAAAAAAGCCCGACATGGAGAAGGATCGCAGCCGAATCCAACAGTACCAGCACCAGTTGGAGGTGTACGCCCATCTAGTCGAGGAGCGCACCGGCCAGAAGGTTAGCCGGATGCACCTGTACTACACTGGTGAAGATGGCGGAAACCCCTACGTGTCCTTCACCAAGGATGTCCGCGCTATTGGCAAAACCATTGCACAGTTCGATGACATCGTGGCGCGCATTGAGCGGCAGGACTATCAGATCGCCGCACGCCCGACCAAGCTGTGTCTAGACTGTGACATGCGCGCCTATTGTGACAACAAAAATTGGAAGTTCAGGAAAGACGACAAATGACGAAAACAGCTACCCCTGCGCAGGAAAGCCTGCTACTGGCTACGCCCGATGGCGGCACCACTAATGTTGAAAAGTACGAGTTCGAGCCGATCAAGGGCTACCCGATGCTGAACTGGCGCGGCAAGCGCCCGTTCACCTCGACGCAGTACTACCCGGCTCAATTGAAGGAAATCCACGGCGAAGAGGTGGACGGCTGGAGGAATAAAATTTTTTGGGGTGACAACCTTCAGGTAATGAGTCACTTGCTAAAGAATTTTCGGGGCAAGGTAGATTTAATTTACATTGATCCGCCATTCGATTCGAAGGCAGACTACAAGCGGTCAATTCAGCTCAGGTCAGGGGGCTCAGCAGAAAACGATCAAGGTTCGTTCGAAGAAAAGCAGTACACAGACATCTGGACAAATGATGCCTATCTGCAATTCATGTTCGAGCGCCTTGCACTGCTGCGTGAGCTAATGTCTCCTGAGGGTGCAATCTATTTGCACTGCGATTGGCATAAATCGCATCACATTAGATGCATGATGGATGAAATATTTGGCGCCAACAATCTTAGGAATGAAATCACGTGGGTGCGCTCAACGAATCCAAAAGGATCTCAGCACAAATCTAACAAGTACGACGTGTTTACGGACACTATCTTTTGCTACGCAAAAACAGATGCGCACGAAATTGATACTGATGCGATTCGAATACCTCTGACTCCTGAAGAGCTTGATGAGAAATATTTTCGATTTGATGAAAAGGGGCGCTTCTACGACGGGCCAATTGTGAGCTCTACTTCAATGGGAGCGAGGCCGACCCTAGTCTATGAGTACAAGGGTTATACGCCGCCGATCTCCGGATGGAGGGTAACCAAAGCTAATTTGATTGAGGTTGACAACGCAGGCCACCTTGGTTGGACGTCTAACGGGAAACCTTTTCGCAAGCTCCGTCCTGAAGATGACAAGGGAAAACCTATCGGGAATTTTTGGGCTGATATTTCCTTAATTAACTCTCAGTCAAATGAAAGGCTGGGTTACCCGACTCAAAAGCCTGAACAGCTTTTGGAAAGAATACTGGTCGCATCTTCGAAGCCGGGAGCCTTGGTTTTCGACTGCTTTATGGGTTCAGGAACAACTCAAGCAGTAGCTATGAAACTCGGCCGCCGCTTTATTGGCGCAGACATCAATCTGGGCGCTATTCAGACGACAGCAAAGCGATTGATTGGGGTCGCGGATGGCCTTCGTCAGAAGTCCCTTGACGGCCAGACGAAATATTTCACCGGCTTTGAATTGCACAATGTGAATCACTACGACATCTTCCGCAACCCCGTTCAAGCCAAAGAGCTTCTGATCGAGGCATTGGAAATCCAGAAGCTAGAGTTCAGCACCGTATTCGATGGAGAGAAGGACGGGCGAATGGTCAAGATCATGCCTGTCAATCGCATCGCCACACGCGCTGACTTGAACGAGCTGATCGCGGGCTTCGACTACAAGGCATGGGAACGTAAACAGAACGAAAATCCGAACCGTCCCGTCGAGAAAATCTCCCTCGTCTGCATGGGCCATGAACCAGACTTGGCAGCGCAATTGGAACTTGCCGCGAAGCCGTTCAACATCGATGTGGAAGTAGTGGACATCCTGCGCGACAAGGCCAACTTGGAATTCAAACGCGACTCTGAGGCAAAAGTTTCCATTAAGAATGGCGAGTTGATCATTGAGAAGTTCTACCCGATGAACCTACTGCAGAAGCTGTCAGTGCAAAAGGAATCAGTCCAGGACTGGAAAGAGCTGGTCGAGAGTGTACTGATTGACTGGAACTATGATGGGGCGGTGCTGCAACCAGCAGTAATGGACATCCCAGGTAAGAACGATCTGGTAAACGGTTCATACAAAGTGCCGGAAGACGCGGGCACTATCCGCGTAAAGATCACCGACCTGCTCTCTGAATCGTGGGAAGGAAGCATAAATAATGTCGGCTAAGCGTTCAGCGACAAAGGATAGTGCCAAGGTGGCCAGCACGTCGAGCGCGTCGCTCGACTTCGCATTCTTCCGCTTTCTTTGGCGGTTCTACCAAGACAACCGAGGTGCGATCCGGCAGAACTACAAGGAGCTGACACGTAAGTTCCTTGATTTCAATAATCCAGAAAAAAACCCTAAGGCCTTCTTGCGCCAGCCGCAGTTTGAAGCACTCGAAACTTACATTTTCCTTAAGGAGTTTCTCGGCAACGCCAAGGTCGAAGAGATCTTCAAGGCGTGGTACGAACGCAGCGGCAAGTTTGAGGGCCGCAAGTTCGGCTCCTTCCTCGGCACTGCCGGGCAGGAGATGTTCGAGTTCGGCGAAAGCGATGAGCTGGAACTGAAATCTTACAAAGTGCTGTTCGACAAGATGCGCAAGAACTCGCGCGTCTACCCGAACTACATCTTCGCGCTGACGATGGGCACTGGCAAAACCATCCTGATGGCGACCTGCATCTTCTACGAGTTCCTGCTGGGGAACAAATTCGAGAAGGACGCACGTTACTGCCACAACGCGCTGGTGTTCGCGCCGGACAAGACGGTACTGTATTCGCTTAAGGAGATCGAGTCGTTCGACCTAACGCGCGTGGTGCCACCGGAGTACGTCAACTTCCTGACTACGCACCTGCGCTTTCACTACCTCGAAGAAGCAGGCACGTCGCTAGATACGCTGGATCGCTCGCGTTTCAACATCATCGTCTCCAACACGCAGAAAATCATTCTCAAGCGCCAGCGCAAGGAAAAGAATTCCGTCGACAAGCTGTTCGGCGCGACTGGCGAGTCGCTCACGGCCACTGGCGTCTACGCCGATGCCGCCGACCTATACAACTTCGACCAGCCGGAGGAGGAAGGTGAACTGACCACCAATCAGCGCTTCGAGAAGCTGCGCCGCTTGGAACAGTTGGGCATCTATGTAGACGAGGCCCATCACGCCTTCGGTAAGGCGCTGGCCAAGGACATGGGCGTAGGCACGAAAGAAACAGACACCAGTCTGCGCACCACCATTGACGTCCTCGCAGCAAGCCTCAACGCAGCGGGCACTCGCGTGGTGGCCTGCTACAACTACACTGGTACGCCCTACGTCGGGCGCGAGGTGCTGCCCGAGGTGGTGTACGCCTACGGCCTGAAAGAGGCCATCGAAAAGGCGTACCTGAAAAAGGTCGTGCTGCACGGCTACGGCAACACCCGCACCGACGAGTTCGTGGATATCGCCATCGAGGCCTTTCTGAAGGAATCGGGCGCGCTGCGTCCTGAGGGCTTGCTGCCAAAGATGGCTTTCTTTGCCGCCACGATTGACGAGTTGACTGGCGAATTGAAACCGGCGGTCGAGCGCACACTGCTCAAGCACGGCATCCCGACCTCGCGAATCCTGGTCAACGTTGGCGACGAAAAGCTGACCACCAACGACGACATCCGGGAGTTCAACCGCCTTGATACTGAAGGCTCCGAAAAGCAGTTTATCTTGCTGGTGAACAAGGGCCGAGAGGGCTGGAACTGTCGCTCACTTTTTGGCGTAGGGTTATTCCGCGAGCCGAAGTCAAAAATATTTGTGCTGCAAGCTACTATGCGCTGCCTACGCGCCATTGGCGAAGCCCAGCACACGGGTCACGTTTTCCTCTCGGAGGACAATCTGAATACGTTGAACGATGAGCTTCAGCAGAACTTCCGGATCAGCGTTGACGAATTGCAGAAAACTGGAAGTGACAAGGAGCGCGTGGAAGTGCGCGTAGTCGAGCCGCCGGTAAAGATCAAACTAGTGCGCGTGCGCAAGCAATACCAAATGCGTGAAAAACAACCAGTACCTGGCCAGCAACTATTGCCTGAGCGTGCCGACCGAGAGGCCTGGAACACGCTCATTGAAAAGTACCGGCTGATCGAGACGCAACAGGAAGGATTCACCGCCGCAGATGCGGCATACGCGTCGGGAAGTCGCACCTTCGACCTGACGGCCCGCCGCGAAAAGCGAACATTCTCACAGATGACGCTAGTGGCTGAAGTGTCCCGCTACCTCAATCTTAATCCGCTTGGCGTCGAGGACCTACTGGACTCAACCAAGGAGGGCACTGACGAACTTGTGGCTATGACCAACGAGTTCAACGAGCTGCTCTACGACGAGATCATCCCGCGCCTGTTCCGACAGCTCTATGACCTCGACGAGTCGCAGCAAACCGAGGAGCACGAAGTCGACCTCATCAAGCTCCCGCCGAACGGCTACTACGAGGTAACAGCAGCCAAGGACAAGATCGTCCGCATGAGCGACGTGCAGATCAATGACGAGGAGCGCGCCAAGAGCTTCCATCTGGACACTTACTGCTTCGACTCCGGTTCGGAAAGCTGGCTGTTCTGGGATCTTCTGCGCGAGCAGCGTGTTAAGAAAATCTACTTCACTGGCATGCTAACCCACGGCCAATCCGACTTCTTTATTCAGTACATCGATCCGGATTCACGCACAGTGCGTAGCTACTACCCTGACTTCATCTTCCAGAGAGAAGAGCCAGATGGCAGCCTGAAGTACGTGATCGTAGAAGTGAAGGCTGACAACCAGATTGAGGATGCCGTGGTGCAGGCCAAGAAGGACTTCGCTCAACAGATCGCCGTGGCCAGTGGCATGGAGTACCGCATTCTCAAGTCTACGGATGCGGACAAGCGTCACTACCGAGTGCTGATGTAGCACCGTCGCGAACAAGACGGTGCGGCTTTCATTGCAATCAAAAAGATTAGGACACCCAGAAAATCAACATCCCCTGACGCTGCTGTCAGGATTTCCCTACAAGGAAATGCGATACCGATTTAGGTTCGGTGATTTTTGCGGCAACGTCTCCCTGCAAAACCGCTTTTAATCTCAAACACAAAAACGCCGTCGGTCATCCCGACGGCGTTTTTGTTTATGCGGTTTGCTTAATGACCAGCTTGTGAGAATGCCGACTCAATCAGCTGCATGACAAATCGTTGCTGTGCTTTTGGCAGCTTGGTAATGCGTTCCATCGGATGGCTGCTTATGGCCGAGTAGCGACCCACTTGGTACGACCAATGAGGAAATTGTGCAGTTGCGTGAAGACTCTTAATTTGGAAATGGCACACACATCCCGCAGAAATAGACTACGATTAACCTAAATAGGAAGTTAAAACGACGTGTTGGGGGAAAGATGATGATTGATGCGGAAGATGAGAGGCTTGTTGCTCGCACGCAACTCAAATTCATCAATGACCTCGTTTCTCGCTTTGTACATCACGACAGCACTGAACGTCCCATCGCGGAATACCAATCTCAATACATCGCGATAATTACTCTATTGCGCTCTGTGGGCCATGTCTTTGGGAAGGTCGACTGCTTCGATGCGAAGCGGCGTGCTTGGAGCGATGATAAATGGAAAGTTTGGAAACAGGATCCTATTTTTAAGGATTTTATAGATCCGACACGAAACATCCTGCTGAAGGAGTTCCGAGGTGGTCTTCAGCTTCGAAGTGAAGCCCTTGGCGATATAGCAATTATGGCCGAGCC
>Ga0075163_10009573_pt1 | contig 12714 bp, 12 predicted proteins | sample JI1023141ADNA_FD_71478 | JGI IMG/M metagenome (GOLD analysis project Ga0075163, IMG submission 71478) | Wastewater effluent complex algal communities from Wisconsin, to seasonally profile nutrient transformation and Carbon sequestration -... | ecosystem: Engineered > WWTP > Effluent > Algae...
GAAACTGGGCCAGCCGGTGCCGGAATCGAACTTGTCGTTCGAGTCGAACAGGGGCGCCCCGCAACCGACGCACCGGTACATCCCGCGGTCATGGTTGTCCCAGTAGGCCCCGGTGAAGGCTCGTTCGGTGCCCTTCTCGCGGGCCACGTGAAACTGCTGCGGGCTCAACAGGGCCGCCCACTCTTCAGGGGTGCGGGTGATCTTCTTGGCGTCAGACATTGGAAAAGCCTACCAAGGCCAGGTGGATGCCGCCCCCTCCGCGGATGAAGTCGGCCGCGAGGGGTGGCACAATGCCGCGCATGAAGCAGCGACCAGTGTCGAAGCGAGCGTCGAGGCGAACGTTCATCGGAGCCACCGTGGCGAGCCTGGGGACGCCCGCGCTGGCGCGCCCGGAGATCGCCGGGCCCGGTCCGACACTTCCCCGGCCGCAACTCGCGGCGCCCTCGGGCATCGACGTCCCGACCTTGCGGTCGGCCCAGACCGTGGCCGCGGTTCAACTGCCGGACGATGGCCTGCTCAAAGCCCTTCCCCTGGTCACTCGATATCGGAACCACATCGAACGACTACGAACCGTCCCGCTTTCGGCCGAGGTCGAACCCGCGTTCGCCTTCAATCCACGACGCCTCAAGGGAACCACGCCCTTCTCCGCACCCGCCGCCTCGCCGGTCTCGGCCCCGCCCACCTCCACGGCGAGGATGTCCGCTCCGACCTCCGAGATCGACATCGCGTACGCGACGATCGCCCAACTCCGTGCCTGGCTTTCGGCCGGCCAGGTGTCGAGCGAGCAGTTGACGCGGCTCTCCCTGAAACGGCTGAAGCTGCACGATCCCACCTTGTCCTGTGTGGTCACCCTCAGTGACGAGCGCGCGCTCACCGAGGCGAAACGGGCCGACGCGGAGACTCGCGGCAAGCCTCCAGAGTCTGAACTTCGCGGCATCCCGTACGGGGCCAAGGACATCTTCGACTCAGCCGGCCTGCGCACCCAATGGGGCGCTCGCCCTTATCTGGATCGGCCGGTACCGACGCGCGACGCCACCGCCATTGCGCGACTGTCCGCCTCGGGGGCCTGCCTTACCGCCAAGCTCTCGACCGGCGAACTGGCCATCGGCGATACCTGGTCGGGCGAAGCCCGATTCGAGGATGGACGACCCCTCTCCGGAACGGCCCGGGGAGCGCACCGAAATCAGACGCGGAATCCCTGGGACCCAAGCACCGGAGCAAGCGGTTCCTCCGCGGGGCCGGCGGCCGCGGTCGCCGCGGGACTTGTGCCCTTCGCGCTGGGCACCGAAACCGGCGGCTCCATCGTGTCGCCGGCCAGCACCTGCGGCGTGGTGGGCCTGCGCCCTACCTACGGCCGGGTGAGCCGGCGCGGCGTGATGACGCTGAGATGGACTCTCGACAAGGTCGGCGTGCTCGCCCGCTCCGTCTCCGACTGCGGAGCCGTGCTCCGCGCCATCCACGGTCCGGATGGTTTCGACTCGAGTGTTTCCGATGCGCCGTTCATCTGGAGACCCGATTCAGAAGGCCCCGGGCGGGCTCTGCGTCTTGGAGTGGTCGACGATGAGCTTCTGGGCAGCGACCCAAACGGCTCGGACGAAGATCGCGCTCTCGCCGATCGGACCCAGCCGATCTTCGCCGCCGCCGTCGAGGTCTATCGGAAGGCGGGATTCGAGATCGTGCCTGTCACTCTGCCTCCGTTTCCAGCGAGCGCCCTGTACGCCATCCACAACGCCGAGGCGGGGGCCATGTTCGACGAGATCACTCGCAGTGGCGCGATCGACGATCTCGAGGGCCAGGGCCCGAACGACCGCTCCACCCAGCTCCGCGCCTCGAGGTTCATCCCCGCGGTCGACTACATCCGCGCCCAGCGCGTGCGCACCCTGATGATCGCGGCGGTAGAGGACATGTTCGAACGAATCGACGTGTTCCTGGCCCCGCCTTCCTCCGAGAGCGTCAACATCACAAACCTCACCGGACATCCCGCCCTGGTGCTTCCCGCGGGTTTTCTTCGTTCCGCGAACGGGATCGAAATGCCGCAGAACATCATGTTGACCGGCCGCCTCGACGACGAGGCCACTCTGCTCGACGCGGGTCTGGCCTTCGAGCAGGCGACGCCCTGGCACACCCGGCGTCCGCCGCTCTACTCGTAGCCCTTGATCAGATCGGCTTGAGCCGGGCGAGACGACGCTCCGCCTCGTCGAACGTCTCCTTCTTCTTCGAGAACGCGAAGCGCACCTGGGTGCGGCCCTTCTCGGGATCCTGGTAGAACGACGACCCTGGCACCACGGCCACGCCGATCTCCGTCACCAGATACTTCGCGAACTCGACGTCGTGGGTCCGGCCGAGGGGCCGCGTGTCCACGATGGTGTAATAGGCCCCGCCGGGCTTGTAGACGGTGAAGCCGCAGGCGTCGAGGATCCCGAGCATGCGGGCGCGCCGTTCCGCGTACTTCGACGCGAGGTCAGCGTAGTAGGACGCGGGCAGGGCGAGCGCCAAAGCACCCGCATCCTGGAGCGGAGCGGCGGCGCCCACGGTGAGGAAATCATGAACCTTGCGGATAGCCCCGGTGATCCATTCGGGCGCGATGGTCCAACCCACGCGCCAGCCCGTGACGCTGTAGGTCTTGCTCATGCTGTTGATGGTGATGGTCCGCTCCTTCATTCCCGGCAGCGTGGCCATGGGGATGTGAACGTTTCCGTCGTAGAGGATGTGCTCGTAGATCTCGTCCGTCACCGCCACCACGTCGAACTCCTGGCAAAGCGCGGCGATCTGTTCGAGTTCCTCGCGCGTGAACACCTTGCCCGTGGGATTGTGGGGTGAGTTCATGATGATGGCGCGCGTCTTGTTGGAGAACGCCGCCCGCAGTTCGGCCGGATCGAAGGACCAGTCCGGCGTGCGCAGGGAGACGAACTTCGGGATGGCGCCGGCCAGGATGGCGTCAGGTCCGTAGTTCTCGTAGAACGGCTCGAAGGTCACCACCTCGTCGCCGGGATTGAGCAGCGCCATCATCGAGGCCACCATGGCCTCGGTGCCGCCGCAGCACACCGTGACTTCCTTGTCGGGGTCCACCTTCACCCCGTACCACCGTTCGAACTTGGCGGCGATGGCCTGGCGCAGGTTGGGAGCGCCCCAGGTCACTGCGTATTGGTTGAGATCGGCGGCGATGGCGCGGGCCGCCGCTTCCTTCAGCTCGTCAGGCGCGGGAAAGTCCGGGAAACCCTGCGAGAGGTTCACCGCTCCGTGTTGATTCGCAAGGCGCGTCATCTCGCGAATGACCGATTCAGTGAAACGGGCGGCCTTGTCGGATGTGGACCGGTTCATGAGTGTTTCGATTGTCCTTGTCTTGCTCGAAGAGATCAGCGGGCCGAGGGCGACGGTGCGGCCGGGGCCTCGATCGCATCGGGCGCGGCGAAGATGGGGTCGTCGCGCCGAAAGGGTCGACTCAGATCGAGATGCACCGGCCGCGGGGTCTTGCCGTCGACGAGAATCACCACCTGCCGAACCGCGGCGAAGTTCTCGATGATGGTCACAACGATAGCCCCCACCAGCGCCCTCTCTTCTTCAGCGCCCAGAGTGCGCACGGCCTCGATCTCGGTAGAGAAGTCCACATAGACCGTTCCACCCGGGGTGTAGACCACATCGAAAACCCGCGTTCCCTCGGGAAGCATCGCGGGAACATTGGGAGAAGCCACCCCCAGTTCGGACACCGCGGCCACGATTTGCGCCACCACCCCGCGCACGTAGGGAACCTCACGCTCGACCGCGGTCAGTCCGGGCGTCTCGGGCACCCGGGTGTGCAAGGTGACCCTCAACGTTGAGCCCGGCACCACCGCGGGCTCAGGAGTCTGCCCGCTGGCAGGAAGGGCTGTCTCAGCTTCGTCCTCTTCCGCGGCGCCCGGGATCTCGCGGCGAAGGACCGTGGACCACCAGGGTGAGGTCGCGGGCACGGCGAACATGAACGTGGCGAGGAAGAGAGTCCACCACGCCCAGCGGGGGAAGCCTCGAGGCGGCGGTGTTCCTTCGGCCACGGGCACACGGCGGAATCTCATGGGTTCGCGCGGAGGGCGGCGATGAACCGGCCGAGACCCTGCACGATGGCGTTCACCAGGCGGATCTGGTGCGCCTCGGAGAAGAGCAGCTTCTCCTCTTCGGGGTTGGTGATGAAGCCCACCTCCACAAGGGCCGCGGGCATGGTGGCCCCGACCAGAACGCGGAAAGGCGCCTGCTTCACCCCACGGGAACGGGAAAGGGCCGCCTCCGCGATCTGCGCGTGCAGGTTGCCCGCGAGCCGGGACGACGCCTCGAGTTGCGCCGCCTGGGCCATGTCCCACAGGATGAGGCCGACATCCTTGTCGTTCGGCGGCGCCTTGTCGAGGATGGCGCCCTCCTGGATGGCCACGCGTCGGGCCTCATCGTCGACGGCCGTGTATGAGAGAAAGAACACCTCCGTCCCGGTGGCTGAAGTCACCCGCGATCCGTTCGCGTGGAGAGAGATGAAGATGTCTGCGTTGAAGTTGTTGGCGATGGCCGCGCGCTCGTCCAGGGGAATCTCTGTGTCGCTGTCCCGGGTCAGGAAGGCCTGGATGGACAATGCATCCACCGCGGCCGCGCGCAGCCGCCTCGCGAGGGCAAGCGTCACGTCCTTCTCGAGACGTCCGCCCGGACCACGCGCGCCCGCGTCATCGCCGCCGTGGCCGGGATCGATCACCAGCACGATCGGGCGCTTGAAACCCGCGGCCGGAGAGGCTGAGGGACGGGAGGCCGGCGGAAGGGCCGGCTGCGTCCCCCCCGGACCCGGCGACGGAGTCGCGAGGCCCACGCTGTCGAAGGTCAGCCCGAGATGCTGGGCGTCGGGGGCGGTGGTTCGCAAGGACCCGAAACGATCGCCCAGATCGAAGACCAGTCGCGGCGGAGTGACCCGCTCGAACCGGGCCGAAGCGAGGATGCGACCGGGCAGGGCCTCGGCGATGAATTCGGTTTCCAGGATGTCGGCGCGAAAGGTCACCACGACGCGGTTCGGTTCCCGACGGATCTCGTACGGAACCGGATGGCTCAGTTCGATCGCGCTCTCGATGGCAGTAGCGTTGACGACGTTGCTGATCTTGAGGCGCGGCGCCTCGTAGGGCCCGACCACGAGCGCACGGTAGGCCGCGCGGTAGCTCACATTCATGCCGAGAGCCGCCGCCAGCACAGTGGCGGCGGACGCCGGGGAAACGTAGGTGCGCTCGCCCACCACCCGAACCGGTCCGGCCATGGCCTTCAGTTGGCCGCCCACGCTGAAGAGGCTCCGCCCGTTCTCGAGCATCACTTCGCGGCCGCCCGAGCGAAGGGTCACCCTGGCGTCACGGCCCGATCGCGAGAATGAGATGTCGAGGCCCCGGGCCGCATCCTCGAGCGAGATCTCGGCGCCCTTGGGGCCTTCAATCACCAGCGCCACCGTGCGGTGCGCGCCACCGCCCGAAATCACCACCACCTCGTCCGCCGCGACCGTGGCGCGCGGAGCGAGGATGAGGATCGACGCGGCGACGAACGCGAGACCGGCGTGGAGCTTCAAGGCTTTGAAGAGACCTCGGGAAAGAGCGATCAGGCGTCGCGGTGGACGGTGTCGGGACTGAAGGCGGGCAGACAGACCGCGATGTATTCGGCCCCCTCGGGCCCGGGCGACGAGTAACCCACCCACTCGCCCCGTTCGGCGATGACGGCCTGCCCGGCGTTCACGTCGATGAAACCTCCGGCGTGCTCGACGCGCAGCGAACCATGAAGGACCAGCGTGTACTCGTCGAACTCGGGGGTCTGGCGGGGCTCGGCCCAGCCGGAGGGGGACTTCATGTGAGCCACGCTCAAGGCGCCGGTGCCTGAGTTCACCCGGCCGATGTATTCACGAATGATCTTGGGCGGCGTGCCGGCCGCTTCAATCTGGGTGGGACGCTCGATCAATCGGGGCATATACCTTGTTACTCTATCGAAGTTCCCCGGCGGGGCCGGGCCTTCCGCCGTCGACGGCTCAGTCCACGGTCTCCACCGCCGCGCCCAGTGACTTCAGGCGATCCACGAGTCCCTCGTAGCCCCTCTCCACCGTCTCGAGGGGGGCGATCCTGCTCTGGCCATCGGCGGCCAGGGCCGCGGTGATAAGGGCCATCCCGGATCGGATGTCGCGGCTGTCGAGGGAGCGCCCGCGCAGGCGACGCGGACCGTTGATCAGGATGCGATGGGGATCGCACAGAAACAGGTCGGCGCCCATGCCGGAGAGCTGGTCGAGGGCGAAGAGACGCAGCTCGTAGAGCCAGTCGTGGATCAAGGTGGCCCCGGAGGCCTGGGTGGCGAGCACGGTCACAAGACTCACCATGTCGCTCGGGAAGCCCGGCCACAGACCCGTGGTGACCCGATGCGCGGCCTTGAGCTGGCTCGGGAACACCTCGAGTTCCTCGCCGGACAGTTTGCAGTGCAGACCGAACTGCCGGAGAACCGCCACCACGGGCTCGAGGTCGAGTTCGGAAGCACCCTCGATGACGACATGGCCGCGAGTCATGGCGCCGACGACCGCGAAACTCCCGGCCTCCACGAAGTCACCGGAGATTCTGTGGGTGATTCCGCGGAGCCTGGTCGCGCCGGTGATGCGCAACGTGGGCGATCCGATGCCGGAAACGTCCGCGCCCATCTTGGAGAGGAAACGCGCCAGTTCGCTCACATGCGGCTCGCATGCGGCATGCCGGATCTCGGTGGTGCCGCGGGCGAGAGCGGCGGCGAGGAGGGCGGTCTCCGTGGCCGTCACCGAGGCCTCGAGCATGTAAAAGGACGCGGCCTTCAGCCCCTCGGGCGATTCGAATCCGCCGGCTTCCCGGGGGCGGGCCCCGAGTGCCTTCACCGCGGCGTGGTGCTGGTTGAGGTTCCGACGCGACGGAAAGTCGCCCCCCGGCGCGCCCAGAATCGCCTCCCCCTTGCGGGCCAGAAGGGGGCCAAGAAGCAGAACGGAACCGCGGAGCTTGGCCACGAGATCGGCCCGCGGTTCCGTCGAAGTGATGTTCGCGGCGCGGATGCGCAGCGTGGAATCCCCTTCCCAGAGGACAGTCGCACCAAGCTGCCGCAGCAGTTCCCCCATCACCTCGACATCGCGGATGTGAGGCACGTTCTCGAGCACGCATTCTTCGTCGGTCAGCAAACAGGCGGCGATCACCGGCAGAGCCGCGTTCTTGTTGCCGCCCACCCGCAGCCGTCCACTGAGCGGCAATCCGCCCTTCACCACCAATGTCGTCATGCGTGCGCGCTCCTTGTTTCGGCGTCAACCCTGAAATCCCCGAGCCGCACGATCTCCTCGCGCAACTCGATTCCGAATGTGTCCCTCACCCGACGCCGCGCCTCATCGATCAGGCCGACCACGTCGGCCGCGGTGGCGCCGCCCTCGTTCACGAAGAAATTGGCGTGCACGGGTGAAATCCTCGCACCTCCACGCCTTTCTCCCTTGAGCCCCACCCGGTCGATCAGCGCCCCCGCGGAGCAAGGAACGCCCGGGGGGAGCCGCTCGCGCTCGGCCTCGGGGTTCTGGAAGACGCAGCCCGCGCTTTTCAGGGCGAGCGGCTGGGTGCGCTTGCGGAAGGTCAGGGATTCCTTCGCGGTGGCGCGCAGCGCGACGGGGTCGGCCTCGTGCACGCGAATCTCCACCCAAAGCAGGGCCTCACCGGTGGTTTGCAGGCGGCTCACGTCATAAGCGAAGCCGAGCTGTTCGACCGGCTCGACGTGAATCTCGCCGGAGGGGCTGAGGAGGCAGGCGCGCGTGACGACCTCAGACATCAGCCGCCCCTGGAAGTGGGCGTTTCCGTAGACGGCGCCGCCGAGCGTTCCCGGCGTCCCCGCCCAGGCCTCGAAGCCGCCGAGTCCGTGTCCGATGCACCACCGCACCAGTCCGTTCACGGTGACTCCGCCCTCGACGCGAACCACGTCTGGCGCGGGCCGAAGGATCTGACCGCCGTGAAAGCGGATCACCGCGCCGCGCACCCCGGCGTCGCTCACGAGGACATTCGACCCGCCGCCGAGAAACGTTATGGGCGTTCCCTCCAGCCGCAGCTGCGCACACGCCGCGGCGGCGGAATCAGGGCTCGACACTTCGATCAGCGCGTCGGCGGGCCCGCCGATCCCGAAAGTGGTGAGGCTCCCCAGGGCCGGGATCGCGCTCGCGGGGATTCGGTGACTCAAGGACGCGATTCTAGGAAACCGGCGACGCGCTCCGTGAAATACTCCAAGATAATTCCTGGAACGGTGTCGAATTCGGCCCCGCTGCTTCGTCGTGTGGATAGAGCGACGACGTGCGGGCCATCCCACCCCGGGGTAGAACGTCCGTCAGCGCAACTACTTAGGAGACACATCATGCGAGTCATGGTTCTGGTCAAAGCAACCCCGGACAGCGAAGCGGGGGTGATGCCACGCGAGGAGCAGTTCGTCGCGATGGGCAAGTTCAACGAGGAACTCGTGAAAGCGGGGATCATGCTCGCGGGCGAGGGACTTCACCCAAGCTCGAAGGCGGCGCGGGTGTTCTTTTCGGGCGCTGCGCGCACCGTGGTCGACGGTCCGTTCGCGGAGACCAAGGAACTCGTCGCCGGCTTCTGGCTCTGGCAGGTGAAGTCGATGGAGGAAGCGATCGAGTGGGTGAAGCGCTGCCCCAACCCGATGAACGACGACTCGGTGATCGAAGTTCGCCGGGTCTACGAAGCCGAGGACTTCGGCGACGCCCTCACCCCTGAGCTGCGGGCCCAGGAAGACCGCCTCCGCGCCGAAACCGAACAGCGCGCCGCCGCGGACCGGAAGTAGGTCGATCGTGTTTCAGAAACCCTATTCGGAGTACATCGGTTTCCAGGCCCCGATCCTGATCGCCATGGCGATCGTTGGACTGATGCGCCTCGGCCTCTCGATCGCCGGCCAGCCGGACTCGGTGGTGAAGTTCGTCTCGGTGTCCGCGGTCGGATTCGCGGGCATCGTCTACTACGGCGTGCGCGTGCGTCCGTCCGGTTTCGGCTCGTACCGACACCTCCTGCCTCTCGTCTTCAATCAGGGCCTCGTGGCAAATGGAATCGCGATCCTCGGAATCGCCCTCGCGGTGATGGGCATGCCGAACATCTACGACGTTCACGAGTTCCGTGGGCCCTTCGCCACCGCGGAGACCACGCCCCTTCAGCACGCCCTCGCCCATATGTTCATCGGCACGACGCTGGGCGCACTCATCGGCTGGGGCATGAGTTCCCTGGTCATGGCGATCTTCGGCCGAATCCATCTCTCAGTTGGGGGGCCGCAAAGTGCTCAGCCCCCCAAACCCCCGCGCTCCGGTCGAAGTGAATTCGACCTGCGCTAGACCCCGAGAGAAGACAACATGCGTTTCATGGCCATGCATCGTTCAAGTGCCTCGGATGAAGCGGGGACTCCGCCGAGCCAGGAGTTCATGGGCTCGATGGGGATGCTGATTCAGGAGGGGATGCGCGCGGGAGTCTTCATCGCGGGCGAAGGCCTGCAGGCGAGCCGAAACCGCGTGCGCCTCCACTTCAGGAACGGTGAGCACACGCTCTCTCGCGGTCCTTTCGATGGTTCGACTGATTTGCTCGCGGGCTTCGCCCTTATCAAGGCCCGCTCGATGGACGACGCGACCTTATGGGGCGTGCGACTTGGCAAGGCCCTCGCGCGCGACACCGAGATCGAGATCGGCCCGGTGTGTGAACCCTGGGATCTCGGGATGTGCCCGCCGCCCGAGGGGAATCCGCCGATCCGTTACGGGGTGCTCTACAAGGGCGACCCCGATGCGGAGGCGGGACGACCGACTCCCCCGCCGGTGCTCGCGAGTCTCGCCGCCCTGCGACAAGAGATGACCGAGGCGGGCGTCCTGCTCTCGATGGAAGCGCTCGAACCGACCCGGAAGTCGACGCGGCTGCGGTTCAAGGCCGGCGAACGCACGATCATCGATGGGCCTTTCGCGGAAGCGAAGGAAGTCATCGCGGGGTTCGCGCTCCTCCGCTTCGACACCCTGCCGGACATGATCGAGTGGACGGGAAAATTCGGCCGGCTCTTCCCCGAGGTCCTCGTAGACATCCGCCCGCTCCAAGAGCAAGGCAACCTCGCTTAGTCTTCCGCCCACCAAAGGAGAATTCCCTTGCTGCTCACCATCCTCGCGCTCATCGTCCTGGCCATCGCAATCGTGCTCATCTTCGCCTCCACAAGGCCCGACACGTTCCGAGTGGAACGATCGGGTTCCATCGGGGCCCCACCGGAGAAGGTGTTCGCCCTGATCGAGGACTTCCACAAATGGACCTCGTGGTCACCCTGGGAAAACCTGGATCCCGACCTCAAGCGCACCTACGGCGGCGCCGAAAAGGGACGGGGCGCGACCTACGCCTGGCAGGGCAACGCCAAGGCGGGCGAGGGCCGAATGGAGATCCTCGAGGCAACCCCCAACTCGCGTGTCCTGATCAAGATCGACTTCGCAAAGCCCTTCGAGGCGCACAACCAGGTGGACTTCGCCATAACCAGCGAAGGCGGCGGATCCCGCGTGGTCTGGTCGATGACCGGACCGCAGGCGTTCATGATGAAGGTGATGTGCCTGTTCATGAACATGGACAACATGGTCGGCAAGGATTTCGAGAAGGGCCTTGCAAGCCTGAAGGCGGTCGCCGAACAAGCGTAGATCGGCGACAATCCAGGAGTGTCGGCCCTGGATGTCCACAAAACCATCGAAGCCGTCTGGCGCATCGAGTCGGCGAAGATCATCGGCGGCCTCACGCGGGTAGTGCGCGACGTGGGCATCGCCGAAGAGCTGGCGCAGGACGCACTGGTGGCGGCGCTTGAGACGTGGCCCGCGTCGGGCATCCCCGACAATCCCGGCGCCTGGCTGATGACCACGGCCAAGCGACGCGGCATCGATCGGATCCGGCGCGGGAGAATGCAGGAGCGTAAACACGAGCAGATCGCGAGGGCGCTCGAGGCTCTCCAGGAAGAGGGCGTCACGGCGATGGAGGCGGCCGCTGACGATCGCGTCGGAGATGACCTTCTCCGTCTCATCTTCATCGCCTGCCATCCGATTCTCCCCGCCGACGCGCGAGTCGCCCTCACGTTGCGCCTTCTCGGCGGCCTCACCACCGACGAGATCGCGCGGGCATTCCTCGCGAGCGAAGGCGCGATCGCGCAGCGCATCGTCCGAGCGAAGAAGACGCTGGCCGAGGCCTCGGTCCCCTTCGAGGTTCCGCGCGGGAAGGACCTGGCTTCCCGCCTCTCGTCGGTGCTCGACGTGGTCTATCTGATCTTCAACGAGGGTTACTCGGCGACGGCGGGCGACGACTGGGTGCGGCCATCCCTGTGCGACGAGGCGCTGCGCCTGGGCCGGATCCTCGCGGGGCTCGTTCCGAATGAACCCGAGGTCTGTGGGCTCGTAGCCCTCATGGAGATCCAGGCCTCACGGCTCCGCGCGCGCACGGGGCCGGACGGGGAACCCATTCTCCTTCTCGACCAGGATCGGGCGCGGTGGGACCATCTGCTCATTCACCGTGGCCTCGAGGCGCTTGCCAAAGCCGAAAGGCTTGGCGGCGCATTCGGGCCCTACGCGCTCCAGGCGTCGATCGCTGCGTGTCACGGCCGCGCCCACACCGCGGAGGAAACGGACTGGGAACGCATCGCGATGCTCTACGGCGCCCTCGCCCAGGTGGCCCCCTCGCCCATCGTCGAATTAAACCGGGCGGTAGCGGTGGCGATGGCGAGGAATCCGGCCCAAGGACTCGCCATCGTCGATACGCTCGTGGAGTCAAGACAACTCGAGGGCTATCACCTGCTGAACGCGGTGCGCGGAGATCTGCTCGCGAAGCTGGGACGGGTGGAGGAGGCGCGGGCGGAGTTCGAGCGCGCGGCGAGCCTGACCCGCAACCGCCGCGAGCGCGAGGTGCTTTTGCAGCGAGCGCGAACCACCGTGGGTGCAGAGCCGCGCGTTTGAATCGTCCGTCATCTGCGAAACTCCCCCACGCATGTTCCGCCTCCTTGTCATCGGGCTGCTGAGCGCGGCCTCCACCCTGCTCGCGCCTCCCGCTCTTGCCACGGGACCGCCGGGGCTTCGGATCGCCGCCGCGTCGGATCTCCGCTTCGCCCTCGAGGAACTGCTCACTACCTTCCGTGCCGCCCATCCGGGCGTGCCGGTCGAGGCCTCCTACGGCTCTTCCGGGAACTTCTTCGCTCAGATCCGCGAGGGAGCGCCCTTCGATGTGTTTCTCTCCGCCGATTCCGAGTACACGCGGCGCCTGGCCGGAGAAGGACTGGGCGACGCCCCGTTCCCCTACGCCCTGGGCCGGCTGGCCGTGGTGGTGAGCAAAGATTCGGGCCTCGATCCAAAGGGCTTTGGTGACTTGCTGAAAGGGGCGGCCATTCGTCGTCTGGCCATCGCGAATCCAGCCCACGCTCCCTATGGCCGCGCCGCCGAGGCCACCTTGCGAACGTGGAAGGTGCACGACCTCACCGTGAACAAACTGGTGATGGGCGACAGCGTCTCCCAGGCGGTGCAGTTCGTCGACTCAGGCGCGGCCCAGGCGGGTCTCGTGGCCCTGTCGCTCGCGAAGGCGGGAAGCCGCCGCCTGGCCTTCGCCGAGGTTCCGGAAAGCGACCACCCCCCTCTGGACCAGCAGGGCATCATCCTTCGGCGCACCACCCTGCGCCCTTCCGCCCTGGCCTTCGCCGCCCATCTGACCAGCGACACCGGAC
>Ga0075163_10009575_pt1 | contig 12714 bp, 11 predicted proteins | sample JI1023141ADNA_FD_71478 | JGI IMG/M metagenome (GOLD analysis project Ga0075163, IMG submission 71478) | Wastewater effluent complex algal communities from Wisconsin, to seasonally profile nutrient transformation and Carbon sequestration -... | ecosystem: Engineered > WWTP > Effluent > Algae...
TCACTGAGTTGATCGATCAATGGTTTATCATACTCATCGACTAAAACAACCACTTTATTTTTATATTTATTTGATATATGAGCAATGAGTGTGCGCAGGGCAATTTTAATGTCTTGTTTGATAATGGATACATCGTGCTCCTCAGCAATGATGTCTAGTGTTGTTTTTAAAGAAACTTCTAACTCTTGAGGAGTGGTACTGACAATCCCTGCAAAATCAAAATGAACAACGGGATATTTTTTCCAATCATAATCACTGTTATAGATAGCGCATCCTTTAAAGAGCCCTTTATTTCCTTGAAAAATTTCCTTTAATGTACTGATGAATAAAGACTTGCCAAATCGCCTGGGGCGCGCCATAAAACAATGTTTACTTTGGGCGATCATTTGCTGAGCATGCCTTGTTTTATCGACATAAACATGGCCACTTTGAATGACTTCACAAATGTTTTGAACTCCAATGGGTAGCTTTTTCATCATGTAGGCGTCTCCTGGCTTTTCACAATCTTACCCTAATACAAAGGTTTTCGCAAGTCATCAATTTTGTTCTTTTTTTAATAAAATAATTCCCTCGATTTAAAAGATTTTTTACTTTAAAAGGGGAAAGGTATGACATGTAAAAAATATATACCTCTTCCGGTTCAAACTTACCAAAGTCGGCAGCTTTCGATTCAGTCCAATAGGGTAAGGTTGAACTGGAAGAGGTATCTGGTCCCTTTCCTTTTTTGGTGTTCCTCTCTTTTCTCTCTGACTTCTGAATGGACGCTCGATCTTAATGGGAATTGGTCGACAGGAACCCCTGCAAACTGGTCAGCCGGTGTTCCCAATGCGGTCGATGATGTTGCCCAATTTTTAGGGGCCATTACTGCTGCGCGCGTTGTTTCACTTTCTCAAGCAACGACAGTAGGAGCGCTCCAATTCAACAATGCAAATCCATATACCATTCAATCGAATATCCTCACTCTCCAAACAAGTACGGGGAATAGTCAGATTACGATTTCTGGGGGAAGTCATCAAATCTCGAGCAATGTCGTTTTGGCAACCAGCTTAACACTAAATAATAATGCTGCAGGAACATTTACCCTTTCTGGCGCGGTATCTGGAGGAGGAGGGATCACCCTCTCAGGAACTTCTGGGGACGTGACTTTTAGTGGCACGACAGCGAATACCTTTACGGGTCTCACAACGATGAATTCTCCAGCGAGGACACTGAATCTTAGCAAAACAGCTAACGTGACTTCGATTGTAGGGGATTTAACGATCACAGCAGGGACTGTTCATGTCACAGCAGCTGAGCAGATTTCTAATACTTCAACGGTCCTTGTGAATGGGGGAACTTTTCAAGTCGATCCGGTTCCTCTGACTTTTGGAGAGCTTAGTTTTCAAAGTGGAACCCTAAACTTTATGGCAGGAGCAACAATTACCCTGACCGATAACGGGACAGCGTTAAGTTTGGGAAATGGGACAAATCCTACCTATCTGTTAGCGTTTACGGGAACAGGGGCGATTCTTTTGGATCAGCCAAGTGGAAGCAGTGCTAACTTAGATTCAAACCTAGATCTTGGAAGTAATACACGAGCGATCAATATCCCTAATTTTAGTGTGAATCAGTTAGATGTAGGGGGGATTCTTTCAGGAAGTGGAGGGATCATTAAAACAGGTCCTGGAATCCTTAACTTTGATGGAGGGGTGGTCACCAATACCTTCACAGGAGTCACAGATATTGTGGAAGGATTGGTTATCTTAGGTAGAGCTGCGGGTTCAACCTCTTTGTCTGGTGATGTATTTATCAACGGAGGGCAATTAAATCATGGAGCGGATGAACAGATTGCAAATACCTCAACAATGATCATCCAAGCAGGGACGTGGCAATTAGGGGGTTTTACCGAAACGATCGATCGCTTAGATTTTATTGCAGGGACTTTTGTCTCTTCGCCTGCTGGTCAACTCAACTTATTAAGTAATGGAACAGCTCTTCAAATGAGTGGAGGGACCACTCTTGCTGGTGGGAATGTGACCCTTAGCGGGACAGGACAAGTTGTCTTTGACCCGTCATTAGGAGGAACAGCAACCATTGGGAATTTGGACTTAGGGGGAAATGCTCATACCTTCAATATAGGAAATGGGTCTGGAGATCCCGATATGACGATTTCCGGAATTTTATCCAATGGAGACCTTATCAAAACAGGAGGAGGGAACCTTTTACTTTCAGGCTCTAATCCAAATACTCATGGGACAACCACTCTGAATGGAGGGACACTCACCCTTGCAAAAGATCCTGGAGTAAGTGCTGTTTCAGGGATTGTAACAATCAATGGAGGAACGCTCCTGACTCAAAATAGCAACCAATTTGGTGCAGGAACAATCGTGACTCTGAATGATGGGACCTTTACTATTGGAGGGACGACACAAAACTTTGGAACTCTTAATTATTTAGGAGGAACTACTACCCCATTTAGTGGAATATTGGAGCTCACAAGTGCTGCAAATATGCTAACAATGCGAAATACCCAGCTCACCGGAAACCTAGTTCTCCAAGCAGGAGGAGGAAAGGTTTTTTTCGATGCGACAAATAATGGAACAGCAGTCTTAAACGGAACAATAACGATTAATGGGATAACCGCTGATTTCGATATTGCAGATGGAGCAGCGACTAATGATATGGTGATCAATAGCGTTATTTCTGGTAATGGACTTATAAAAAGTGGCCCTGGGACTCTCTACCTTTTAGGAGCTAATACTTATTCTGGAGGGACAACTGTTTTAGCGGGAACATTAAAAGGAAACACAGTCAGTCTTAGTGGAAATATTGCAAACAGTGGAGTCGTAGAGTTTGATCAACCATTCGATGGAACCTTTAATGGAACACTATCGGGTCAAGGGGATTTGATTAAAAGTAGTGGAGGAAACCTCACCTTCAATACTCCTCAAGCCCTTGGAGGAACCGTCACTATTCAAGGAGGTACTTTTACAGTTAATAGCTCATTTAATAATGATCTTCCTGGAATGGGGGCCCTTACCTTGAATCAAGGAGCGACCCTTAGCGGAACAGGATCGATTGAAAAAGATATCATTGCTTTTGGAACAATCGCTCCAGGAGATCATAGCATTGGGACATTGACCACAGGGGGAAATGTATCGATGAATGGGGGATCTACCCTCTTTATTGAATTGACCTCTTCGACAAATGATCTTCTCGATGTAGGGGGAACTTTTACCATTGATCCAAATGGAGAGTTTTTCTTTAATCCTCTCGCAGATGTCTATGTCGAGCCCCTTACCTATACCGTTGTTCAAGCAGCGGGAGGGGTGGTGGGCACCTATGGAGTGGTCAACGATCCCTTCCCATTGATACAAGGATCACTTCATTATTTTGCAAACTCTATCGTCCTTAACTTAGAGTTCCTCCCCATAAGCAATCTGTTAGGCTTAAGTGGAAATGCGCAAAAAGTAGCGCACTGTCTTGATGCAAGAAATCCCCCTCCAGGAAGTGATCTTTATGATGTGATCAATTCTCTCCGTTTAGTCGATAATATCCCTTCGATCGAAAAGTCGCTCCTTTCCATGCAACCCTCCATTTTTACTTCTCTTGCTGTTCAGAAACAATCAAGTACCCTTTATTTCCGAGATACCATCTATGATCGTTTTGAGATTTATACCCGCTCTTGCATGGAAGAAAAACAAACATTCTACATTTGGGCAACCCCTTTCCTAAGTTTTGCAGAAGAGAATAACCACGGAAAACAGGTGGGTTACCATGCTCTCACGTCTGGAGTTGCGATGGGTGTAGATGGCTTCCTTTTCAAAGAGGTGCAAGTTGGGGGATCTCTAGGGTATAGCCATTCAGAACTTAATTGGAAACAATTTCGGGGGACAGCAAGAATTCATGGAATCTACGGATCGCTCTACGGAAAATACCAAGGAGAGATGGGCTATTTAGAAAGTGCAGTGATCATAGGCTACGATTACTATGCAACCCAGAGAAATATCAAAATTAGAGGACTTCTCCCTATCCATCGTTCCGCTTTAGGGACACATCATGGGTTTGAGAGTTCAGGCCATCTTAAAGGAGCCTTGCGCCTTGTTGCAGATCATACTCAAATCTCTCCCTTCCTTAGTTTTGACTACCTCTATCAATATGAAGGGAGCTTAAGTGAACATGGAGCCGATAGCTTGAATTTAAAAGTCTCTTTCAAGCATGCCAATCTTTTTGTTTCCGAACTAGGGGTTGATCTAGCTCATTGTTTGGATCTGACCCGCAAAATCTTAACTCCCCATATCTCTGTCAGTGGAATTTGGGAAAAGAGAATCAATGGCGGGTATGAGAAGAGCTCTTTTGGAGGATGTCCCATCGATGTTTATGGGTATTATCCCTCCCGTCTTCTTGTAGGGGCAGTAGCAGGCTTTGATGTCAAATGGCCTCTAAAAAACGCCCTTCAGGCTTCATTCCAATACAAAGGGAAGTATGGCCGTGGATATCAAGACCACTCCTTCAATCTCGTCCTCATGTATTAGACATGCTATAACTCCATTCACACGAAAAAAATTGAACAGGAAGGGGTTTATACCCCTTCCTGTTTAAAGAAAAGACTCTCTTGAAATCACTGAGATGAGTGTTTAAGAATCTTGAGAGGATTCGCTAACCCTTTGGCCACCCTCTTCGAGGATTTCAAGGTTAACGCGGATCCCATTGCGTGAAGCAACCGACATCAAAAGAGTTCGGATTGCATTAATGGTTTTTCCCTTTTTCCCGATAATTTTCCCAATATCAGCCTTTTCTACACTCAGCTCGATAATCAGGGTATGGGTTCCTCCAATTTCATTGATTTTGACTTTGTCTGGGTTGTCGACGAGATTTTTTACGATGTATTCTACAAATTCTTTCATTGCTCGATCCTTGGTTGTCGATAAGTGTGCGTTTCACAGGCTCATCATAGTGTATTGCAAAGTTATTAATCTAGATTTTTGAAAAATTTTTGAAAATCCTCAGGGATTGGTGCTGTGACCTTCACCGGTTTCCCCGTCATAGGGTGGGTGAAAGAGAGGTGGTGAGCATGGAGGAGTTGTCTTTCAACCTTCAATTTATTGCTCAATTTTTCAGGGCCATAGATGCGGTCCCCAAGAACAGGTGTTTTCACCGCTTTCAGGTGAACACGGATCTGGTGGGTCCGTCCCGTTACAGGCTTTGCTTTAACAAGAGAAAACCCCTCTTTAGACTGGATTGTTTCAATATGGGTGAGGGCAGAGCGCCCCTTTTCATTGATGGTCATCTCTTTTCGGTGTGCAGGATGACGTCCAATGGGGAGATCAATGGTGCGGATCCCAGGGTTTCCTACAGTGATGGCGAGATATTCCTTTTCAATCTTCCTTTCACTGAACATGTCGATCAGTTTTTGGTGGGTTTCAGTTGTTTTAGCAGCTAAAAGAACCCCCGACGTCTCTTTATCTAAGCGATGGACAATGCCAGGACGTATATCCTGGGAGGGCAAGGAGTGGCAATGGTGAAGGAGGGCGTTGACAAACGTTCCCGCAAGGTGGCCTGGCGCAGGATGGACCACCATTCCAGCGGGCTTATTGATGCAAATAAGAAACTCATCCTCATACAGAATGTCAAGAGGGATCGCTTCGGGCTCCAAAGTGATCTCCGGAGAGGTTATAAAAAAAACTTCAATCGGATCCCCCCTATTAGGGATCTCCCGCTTCTTTAACGGTCTTCCCGCAGAGGTGACCGCGCCTTTCTCAATCAAAAATTGAAAATAGCTCCGCGAGTAGTCGGGAAATACCTCAGTGAGAAGCTTATCCAGCCGCTTTGATTCTTCGACAACAAAATGCTTTAACATGGCCTGGATGATACCATCTCAAAGGATAATTCTCAATGGCCCCTTCCTAGAGCCGGGTTTCCAAAGCCATGCGTGCTACCAACACAGAGCCCAGCTTCTTGACTCTCGCGGTTTTCATACCAAATATAAGGAGTTCCCAATCCTCCTTGTTGATAACGGGTTATAGATACGATATGTTCCTTGGGAATTTCACGTCCATCAAGTGTGTGGAAGGTTTGGTTTTTTTGATCGACTACAACAGTAGTAGGGCTTGACTGAATATCGGAGACGGTTGATAAGACTTTTATCAGAAAATCCATATCTTCGTTTGTGATTTCCGTAGAAGATTGAGTAGAGTTTATCCGAGGGGCGTTTTCGAAAACAGAATGCATTCCTGTATAAGAGTTTGTTTCTGAAGGGTCTACTTTTAATCCTGATTCAGCTTTTTCAATGCGGTAGCGTGAGGTTGAAGAATAGGAGTCTGTATCATTGCTACCAATTTTTCCGATTTCTACTTCCAAGACATTTTTTTCAGATCCTTTTTTGAGGATCACTTTGCGCGTTGCGGTTCCGCCAGATACTCCTCTTCCGGTTGATTGCTTTTCTAATTCTAAGGTCACCGTATTATTTATTTCTCGGGTAATTTTCCAAACAAAATAACTATCTTCAGAAGCTGCTATAGGGCTCCACATCGGACCGATTTGGAAGGTGGTTTTTTCTGGGGAGTCTGATGCTGCAAGCGCAGTAGAAGAAGAGAAAGATGTCGTAGATGAAGAGGTTTGGAAAGAGGTTAAGAGCCGGTAGCAATTTTCAAAAGCTTTAACATCTGATAAAGACTGATTTTTGTTTTGAAGAAAGGCAGCGATTTCTTCTTGTTTAAAGAAAATCAGTTCCAAGTGAGCAGGTCCCCCCTGTAGGAAATGCTTTTTACTCCCAATTTGATCTTGCCGGATCTTATTACTAAGAACATCAGAATATTTAAACCAATACATATTATTAGAGTCTTCATTAGAGTCTTCAGAGACGTTAGGGTGCTTTTCCGTTGGTTTGGGATTTTCATCTGTAAAAGAGAGTACGAGGACATTGTTGTAATAAACTTCAAAAACGACTGTTCCGTCCGCCTTTATTTTCATAAACTGAGGGTGGCTATAACAGGTCAGGTCAAAAACTAGGGCCCCGTTGCTTGTGCTCACAGTTATTTTTTGTCCTGAATATCCTGTGAGGAAAGGGATGTCAACAGGTTCATCACTTGCAAGAGGATAAAGGGAGGCATAAAGAGACTTTCGGAGTTCTTTCCGCTCTTCCGGAGAGAAGTTTTGATAGCGGAGGTGAGTGTTTAAGCGGTTGAGATCGTCCAAGGTTAAGGGCTCTCCCTCTTTTTTACCTGCCCAAATTTTGAAAGCGTTCTGTATGTTATCATCGTTTATCGTAAGAGTTCCATTGTCTTCTTTAGTGATTGTATATTCACCGGGGATGAGCATTTTTGCGAGGTCTTCAACTTCAGAGATCGCCTCCGAGAAAGGAGAGGAAGAAACGATTTGAGTTGGAGGGAGATAGGTTGTAGGTATGGGAGTAACCTGGTCTTGTTTGTTAGAAGGTTCCCTGTGAGTGGAAGGGTCGGAGAGAATTTTAACGCATGCGGTTAAGGCACCGGTAAAGATAAAGGAAGCGATCTTAGATGTTTTTGCTATATAACCATACCAACGGAAAATGGCGAGGGTTGGGAGAAGAGTTCCTATAACAAAATAGGCCCAAACCTTCGGTTCCGAAGAGTTAGGGCTAAGGAATTTCGAGCGCATTGCGAAGCTAAGAGCTGCTGGAGCCATGATCGCACTCCCTTGAACGGTATAGCAGAAGATATTTGAACAAACCCCTGAAATAGTCATCTTTTCTCCATCATTAATTATTTAAATTGATAGTAGAAATTATTTTAGATGGGTCTGTCTTAAAATGCAATCAATTGTCAACCTTCATCAATCCGTTGTTTGACCTGTTGCTCCACTTGCTCTTGTTGCTGCTTTGCCTCATTGATGCTGTTAGAGATCATCTGCATCATCCCTTCTTCGAAGGCGGTCACCATTTGAGGGGTCACCTGCCCAGGAAACCAGTGTTCAAGCATACTTTGGAAACCAGGGGCTTTAGCTCCTGTATACATCTTACTCATCCCCGTTTGAACTTGCTGAGGCTGCTGCCCAGTAGATTGAGATGGGCTGTTTTCATCTGGCCCAGGAACGCTATTAGCCATGGCTTTTTCCTCCCTCTTTAGCTTCAGCAAGGAGGGTCGTAAGATCTTGAATCATGGTGCTAAAGGTATCGATTGCTTGAAGCTGATCTTGATCTGTTGATGATTCTTGAGGTGGTGGTTGAGGAACATTGGATCCTCCTCCGACCGATGACACACTTCCCATAATTCTCTCCCTTCCTTTACTTTTACTTTAATGCGAAAAAGGGAGAATTGTCAAAAAAAAAGCCCTTACTTTTGTAAGGGCTTTGATCATTTTTCACTGTAAGTGATTTAGAATGAATTCACAGGAGATTGATTTCCTGATTGTTGGGCATTTGTTTCTTGTTGCCCTTGAACATCATTCGATCCTGACATGAGATCATTGAAAGCGCTACTCATCTCCATTTGGAAACTGACAGATCCTAAATCAGTGGATGTCGTCGAGTCTTGCTGCTCATCTTCTTGCATGGCAAGCCATTGATCCATGATTGTTGTATTATTATTGCTTTCCCCGATACTTGAAACTGAACCAATATCATGCATAATTTCTTCCTTTTCCCCATGGGTTTCTATTTATCCTTAGTTGTATTATATCTGTAATCGATTAGTTTTTCAAGGTTTTTGCGATAAATGGATATCGAACTTATTGATCATAAGCAGTTTAGTGAGATTTTAGTTGAAGGCGAGCTTTGGAAAATAGTTCATAAGAGACTCTATAAGAGTCACTTAAAGGAAATCATCCGGTGCCAGACAAAAGAGGAGCTCCGCGCCTCTGCCTTAAAGATCGATATAAAAATCGCTCGTGGGGTTGTTTATAAGGCCTGTGCTCTTAAGGGGTATATGAAATCAGAGCTTGAGAAGAAGCTTGCAAGTGTCAAAATAGATCCTTATGCTATTGAAGTTGTCCTCAAAGAATGTGAAAAACTCGGCTATATCAATGATCAGCGTGAAGGGAAACTCTTTATAGAGCGGGGAAAGCGGCGGGGATTAGGTCCTCAGATGATCGCCTATAAACTTCAGCAAAAGGCTCCTGAATTTAAGGGGATGGTCTATGAAGAGATGAGCGAAGAAGAGCAAGTGGCGCTCATCAAAAGGTGGATTGAGAAGAAAACGGTGCATGCCAGTCTTGAAGAGATCAAAGTTAAGGAGCGTCTTTACCGTTTTCTTCGAGGAAAAGGGTTTGATGATCATCTAATTCGACAAGAATTATTTACTTGATAATCTTAATGTTCTATATACAAAACAATATGTATGTAGGCATTGTTGGAATCAATCATAAGTCCTCTTCTTTACCTTTAAGAGAAGCTTTAGCGCGGGCATTTGAGATAGTTTTTATCAAACGGTGTGGCGTTTTACTTTCAACCTGTAATCGGACAGAATTTTATTTTTGTGCACGGAGTTTAGCTGAGGCGCAAGTAGAGATTTTAGCTCTTTTACGGGAGGAAATGGAGGGGAATTTTGAACATGCCCTTTACTCCTATTTTGGGAAAGATTGTTTCCACCATTTGGGAAAGGTTGTTTCTGGGGTAGATAGTGCCATTTTCGGAGAGAGTGATATTCAGCGTCAGGTCAAACTTGCTTACGAGAAGGGGAAAAGTTATTGGGAACTTTCCCATGAGATGCACTATCTTTTTCAGAAGGGGCTTAAAATTGGCAAGGAGATGCGGAGCAGTTTTCTTCTTGCTCATCAAGAGGTCCCCCTCCCTTTTGTCATTCAATCGATCCTTGAAAAGAATAAACAGTCGATTGAAAAGACCCATTTTTTATTTGTGGGGAATTCTCAAATCAATCGAAAGCTCATTGCCCATTTCAAGGACCGTGGCGCTCGAGAGCTTACCCTTTGCACACGGATGACAGAGGGGATTTTTCCTGAAGTGTCATTAGCCGATTGGTCAATCTTAAAAAAATGGGATCAATTCGATGTGGTGATTTGTGGAACAAGCCACTCCAAACATATCTTGGAAAGAGAAAAACGTCCTTTTTTAAAGACTCTTTTGTTTGATTTGAGTGTTCCACGTAACATCGATCCCGCTTTGGGGGCTCATCCTAACTTAAAGCTCTATAATATTGATCAAATTGGAAGACTGGCTCAGAAAAAAAAGAGAGAAAAAGAAATCATTTTATGTGAAAATGTGATTGAAAAAGCGGTCTGGCGACAAATGGAACTTTTTAAAAAGCGGAAGGAAGCAAAATGGCGTTTCGCAGTCTCACTTTAATTCTCTTCCTTTGTTGTACATTTCTTTATGGAAAAGAGAAAGAAGAAGAGGATATCGTTGTTCTTCCCAGTACAGAGACCGTTAATAATGATTATTTTGCCCACGGGCGGACGATTGAAATTTCGGGACGGGTCAATGGAGATGTTTATGTTTTGGGAGGGCAGGTTTTCATCGATGGGATTATTGATGGGGATCTCCTTGTTGCAGGGGGGAGTGTAGAAGTCTCTGGAACGGTTACCAAGAATGTGCGCCTTCTTGCAGGGCAGGCCCTCATTACAGGACATATTGGGCAAAATATAACGGCTGTGACAGGGACCATCGAATTAAGCCCCTCCTCTTCTGTGGGCCGCAATGCTGTTATTGTCTCAGGAAATACCGACTTAGAATCAAGGGTGGGCAATAACGTGCGCCTTTATTCTTCAAGTGTAAGACTCTCTGATGGGATACGAGGGAAGGTTTTCGCTTATGTGGGACGTCTCCGTCTCACTTCAAAGGTGAATATTGGAGGGGGGCTTGAATATTGGAGCAATAAAACAGCTCTTATCGATCCCAATGCAAAAGTAGAGGGTGGAATCACCCATCACCCCTCATTTTTCTATGATCTTTTCCATAGTAAGATCTTGCGAGGGTTGAAGATTGGGTCGAAGCTGGCAGCGCTTTTGATGAACTTTTTCTATAGCTTTATCATTGGACTTGTCATGCTCCGCTATTTCCCGCAGCGGATCGATCGGACCATTGAAACGCTTAATCGGAGGCCAGCGCAATCTCTTGTTGCTGGAGTTGTCCTTCTTTTTCTCCTTCCCATTACGATGCTCGCTCTTTTGATTACCATTTTAGGTGTCCCTTTTGCTCTAGCTCTTCTCTCTCTGACTGTTATTGGTCTTTACACTGCAAAAATTCTTGCAATCCTTTGGATGTCGACTCACCTCTTCCGCAAATTTGAGTTTGAAAATCACCGCCGTCTCTATTTTGCCTTTGGCTTGATTGTTTATTTTATCTTAACGTTGATCCCCTATGCAGGGACTATTGTGACCATTGCTGCCCTCCTCTTTGGACTAGGAGGGGCGGCTCTTGGGAAAATTGAAAAAGAGAAGATCAGTTAAGATAAATTCCATGGAATGACAGAGACCCCTTCGCGGGTTTGCCTTTCAGTGCCGGCATAGATAAGCTTTCCTCTTTCTTTGGGCTGTCCTGAGATCTCTGACCATTTACAAAGGGAATCAAACAGGTTTGTATTGAGGGTTTCTGTTGACTTGATTTCAATGGGAAAGATGGTACTTCCTTCTTCAAAAATGCAGTCGATTTCATTTCCTGTTTTGTCTCTCCAAAAATAGAGATTGGAAGGGAGACAATGGTGGAATCGATTTTTGATCAAATTGGAAATGATCATCGATTCAAAGAGCCCTCCTCGGAGGTAGTGGCTGAAGAGGTCGTCGGTTTTTGTGATTTTAAGAAGATTGCATGCTAAAGCCGTATCATAAAAGTAAAGTTTAGGAGATTTGACTAAACGTTTACTGAAATTGTTGTGAAACGGCTCCAAGAGAAAAATCACGTAAGAAGCTTCTAAAACCGAAAGCCATGCTTTGGCAGTTTTCACCGAAATTCCTCCATCGGTTGCCAAGGAAGAAATATTCAGAAGTTGACCGATTCTTCCTGCACAAAGACGGATGAATTTTTGAAATTCACTCAGGGAAGTGACTTGAGTGATTTCTCGTACATCTCGCTCAACATAGGTGCGCATATAACTTTCACTAAAAATAACAGGATCTAAGTTGTTATCGTAAACGCGAGGGTAAAATCCTTGAAAAATCGCTTGCATTGCATCTTTTGGAAGTTTCTTTTCCTCTCTCAGCTCTTCAAAAGAAAAGGGGAGGAGAGTGGTCAAAGCAATCCGCCCTGCGAGTGTTTGGCTAATTTTAGCATTGAGTAAAATATTTTGAGATCCTGTTAAAATAAAACGTCCTGGTTCATCTCTCTCATCGATTTCAATCTGAATATAAGAAAGAAGTTTAGGTGTTTTTTGAATTTCATCCAAAATCACACCTGACTCATCTTTGAACCGATTTAAAAACCCTTTGGGGTCTTTTTCTGCATATTCTTGTTCTTCAAATGACTCTAGGTTGATGTAACGATAATGAGGGAAAAGGGTTCTTGCTAATGTCGTTTTTCCTGATTGTCTGGGGCCTAAAATCGCTAAAGCAGGGAATTGCTTGCTGAGTTCCAATAGTTTAGGTTGAATCGATCTAGGGAGTTTTTTCTTGGTATTCATCTATAGACAAATATAGCAGTCGACTACCTGATTTGTCCATATAATTCATAATTTGGGGTGTAACCATAAGTGGTGGCAAGTAAATTTTTTAATCGTAGAGATATCGTTATTTTTAGCAGGAATTGCTAAGGAGCGATCGAAAAGATGCGCCGGGCTCCATGTCCTTCGGCATGTCCCCAGCCGCCCC